>JABAOH010007823.1_pt1 | contig 36784 bp, 33 predicted proteins | sample 7062181 | NCBI WGS metagenome assembly JABAOH01 (sample SAMN14538630, study PRJNA623070) | marine sediment metagenome | biome: marine biome [ENVO:00000428]; feature: marine pelagic biome [ENVO:01000023]; material: deep marine sediment [ENVO:00002113]; isolation source: pool of 5 deep marine... | reverse complement strand
AGTTTGGCTCCCTTCTTATAGGCTCTCCAGAAACTCTCACCCTTATATTCGTCCGGATTGGTCCACAGAGGATTGCAGGCCCACATAATGATGCATTTTGGCCCCCCTTCATAGTCGCAAACCGGCAGAGTGCCGCAGGTAATCAGGGTCGATGCAACCCTTGAGACATAACACATGTGGCCGGCCGTAAGGACATTGGGGGTACCCAGGAGGTTGGCAAACCGGTAAAGATGGCTCTCATAATCCCTCCCGGTTCCCTGCCCCACAACGATGGATTCTGGCCCGTATTCATCAATAACCTTTTTGAATTTTTCCGCTATGGTATCTAGGGCCTCGTCCCAGGTGATCCGCTGCCAACCCTTATCAGTCTTTTTCATGGGATAGAGGATCCGATCGGGATGGTACGCCAATTGCGTGATGGACAGGCCCTTGCTGCACATGGTTCCATGGCTTATCGGTGATTCAGGATCTCCCTCCACCTTTATCACCTTACCGTCTTTGACGTGGGCGATAACCCCGCAACCCCCATGGCAACTCCGGCAAGCGGTCCTCAGTTTTTCTACTTCTCCCATTTTTCAACTCCTTTGCATGTATGATTCATTTTTCCCTCCTCATGGCTTATTCGCAACCCGTAGCTTATTCTCAATGTCCTCCCTCAGGTATCGCTTATCCAGCTTTTGGGCGCCCGTATAGGGCATGGCGTCGATAAATTCAATCCGCTCGGGAAGCTGAAGCACGGAGGCTTTCTCCCCTTTCAAGAAGGAAATAATATCGTCAAAGGTCAGTTGAGCCCCGGCTTTGGGCTCAATATAGGCACAAACCCTTTCGCCCATAACCGGATCAGGCATCGGGATAACGGCCACGGCCGCGACATCAGGGTGACGGTTGATGAGTCTCTCGATTTGTGTGGCGCTGATACTCTCACTCTCACCGCCCCGGTTGATCATCTCCTTGATGCGGCCGGTGAGCCTGATATAGCCATTTTCGTCGATCTTGGCCACGTCTCCCGTCCTGAAGAACCCGTCCTCCGTAAATGCCTGTTTGTTCTCCTCCGGATTATTATAATAGCCCGTAAATACACCGGGGCCTTTCAGGACCAATTCACCCTGCGTGTTGGGGGGAAGTTCATGTCCATCTTGATCAATGACCTTGTATGTATCATAGGGGCACGTGGGCCTCCCCACGGTGGTACAGATTGTCTCCAGATCATCAGTGGTGCGCGTTATGGTCGTCATCCCTTCTGTCCCGCCATACCCATTGTAAAACTTCATTTTCAATTTTTCCGTGACATCTTTGACGAGATCAGGGTGGCTTGCCCCCCCTGCGCTATGCATCTTTTTTAAGGAACTCAAATCATGCTTATGAAGGTCCCTGTATTGGAGCAGCCTCTGCGCTAGAGTGGGGACCCAGATAATGGAAGTAATTTTTTCCTTTTCCATGGCCTCACATACCTCTTTATCGTCCGGAGAATCCAGCAATATAACCCTTCCACACGTGATAATGCTTCCGATGAGGCCCTTGGAGAATGTCAAATCATGACCTATGGGCCCTGCCAGGAGGTTAATGTCCTCGTTGCTCTGCTCCCACGACTTGGAGCAATATTCGGTGCCGGTAATGAGACTGTTGTGTGTGCGGGGGACAATCTTAGGCACTCCGGTTGTCCCTCCGGTCGGTCCCATATGGGCCACCTGCATGGGATCCGGTCGCCTGGTGGCCAGCCGGGCCAGATTATCCTCGGTTAATTCAGCCTCCTCGATTAGTTTTTCGAGGCTTGAAAAGGGCTTCTGATCCCCCGCTCCACGGACAGTAATGACACCCTTAAGTTCCGAATGTTCCTTCAGGACGTTATTGATAATGGGAACGTAATCTGTTTTTTTGTATCTGGAAGCGACAATCCAGAATGTGGCCCCCGTAAGGCTAATCAGGTGGTTGATTTCAAACTGGCGATATCGTTCGATCAACAATACCGGGATAGCCCCAATCTTTTGAAGGGCAAAATAGGCAAAAACGAATTCGTTCCAGTTCGGAAGCTGAACCAGGACCCGGTCCAAGGGCTGGATGCCCAAATCCATCAGGCCTATGGCAAGCTTATTCGTATTTTCACGAGCCTCCCCATAGGTAAGGCGNNCCCTGTCTAGGATATCTCCGAATGTCAGCCCTGACCACCACCGAAACTTGTTATACTTTTCAGCGTCTTCTTTTTTATACGGGGTGAATCCTTTCAAAAACTTCGCCATAGCTTGCCCTCCATCCCACTAACCGATTACCGTGATAGGGTGATAGCTATAAAAGCCTGTTTTCCCCTCCTCTCTGACATCTGCGCCACTGCCGATCACTTTGTGGTGGAACAGGGTTCCCAGATAGGGATCCCAATGCATCTGTTCTTTCACCCCTCTTCCGCGTTTCGTAACGTGTTAAATAAAGCATGCATTTCCGACCTCATGCTTTCCGAAAAAATTCGTGAAAACTTGAGAGAATTGACCATAAACTTTCATTTCGCGCTCAGCATTGAAATACTTGAAGATGGTCTTTTTTTCACCTTATTGAGTCCCCAGGTGGCATAAAGGCCCTGTATGGTAGGAATTACGAAAGAGCTTAGACATAATTGCGAAAAGCCTATTTATAACCCTTCTTTAGTGACCCTCTCATAAATGTGCTCCACATCCGCTCCGAAGTTATAAGAAACTTCTTTGCCACACTTAGCAACTTCATAACCATATTTATCGACCAAACGCTCATCAAAGATCCCAATGACAAATATGGATGCAATCAATTTTCCATGGGGGCCAAACACCGGGGCCGCGACGGCATTGAAGCGAGGATCCATTTCGCCTCTATCTAGTGCAAACCCCAATTGTCGACACCTGGCAAACTCATCTCCCAACCGTTCCATATTCAATCGTGAGATATCACCATAGAACCACAGCTTTTCTGCCGCCAGAATCTTCTCCCTTTCAGCTTTCGGCAGGAATGCTACAATGGCTTTTCCGTGAGCCCCGTATGTGATGGGGAATCTGTACCCCAGTGGTATCGTAATCTTAATCCCACTATCGACTTCGTGCTTAGCGATAATAAATACATGTTCATCAACAATCAATCCAAAGAAGGCGGCACTATTTGTTTCTTTGGCAAGGCACTCAAGAAAAGGAGCTACCCTATTCCGATAATCCATATTATCCAAAACTCTCCCTGATAGGAAAATTAAAGCGGGTCCCAGAGAGTAGGTCTTTGTCTGATGGTCTTTTTCCACAAACCCAAAATTGTTTAACGTATTTAAGATTGAATATCCCTTGCTTTTATGAATGCCTACATGGTTGCAGATGTCCGTCAGCTTCATTTTGCATGTTGGGCTCTTCGCTAAACAAAAAAGGATTTGTACACCCTGCTGGACGGCTGGAACCAGAGAAGTGTAATCCGTTTTATACTTCTTTTGCTGCCGACTGTCTTTATTCACGTGAATAACCCACGTGTTCTCACAATGAGCAAATAGTAAAGGATCACTTGGAGTATGGACTACACGCGATTTGTTCTGTCAATAGAACTAATTTCTGCCTAGCGTATTCCAAAATAATTGTCAAGGAAAAAAGTGGCCTGGAGTTTCCTTAATTTTTGGAGAAAACCATTCTCCTTGAGCGTAAATTGGTGGAGAGGTGGGGTACCCATCGAGGGGGAGCAGGAAGGGGAAAGCCAGCCCTTCAGAGGCTGGAAGGGGTAAGTATTCCCCGCCTGCGAGCCCCGAAAGGGTCACCTCGAAAGCACTGAAGCGAAAGGACAAGGGTTTTCACTTATTAAAAATAGATTTCTCTCTATAATCAATAGGTTACAAAAGTACCCCCTATAAAAACAGGAAACTCCAGAAAAAGTAGCAGTTTGACAATCCTTTTCACATTCATCACCAAAAAGGTCATCAGCGCCTTAATCACCACCCTCTATTTCCCCCGATACCGTGCCCGACCTAACCCCAACCACTTCTTTGCTCCCCCAAAACGCCGCTGGATGATTCACCTAGGCCACTATATTTTTCCTCGAAGACAAAAACGAGGAAAGTCTATGACTAAAAGGGGATTATCTCATTCCGAGGACGTAAGGCTCATTATGTTGATATGAGAGTGGGTTTTAGTCGGGTGAGACCGAGGACGGTAAAAGGGGGGGTACGAGTGGTCATGTACGAACTATCATAGAGGTCTTTGGAGAAGAAGATCTTCGCCTAGAATTGAAGTACTACCGGAGAAGGCGGCCTCATAGAAGCAATTGTGAAAGCGTCGAGCTTATGCGATAAGCAGAAAGAATTAAGGGCAAACTATCCTGGAAGCCGCCTCAGACTCTTGATCCGTTCCCTGGCGAGATCAAACTCGAACCAATCGTCCATCAGTGATTCCAAGGCCACCTTGTAGTGCTCTATGGCCTTCTCCTTTTCACCCGACCCTTCGGCCCAGAAACCCAGGGCGGTATGGGCGGTAACCAGTTTCTCTGGACTCTCCCCGGCCGCCTTCTTCAGGGAATCCTCAGGTTTTTTGCCCAGCAAGCATTCACTCAGAAACTGGTACCAAGGATCCTTCGTCCGGCGCCCATAGGCCTCCAATGTGGTCCGAGCCTCCTCCTGGTTCCCCATCTTATGAAGAATCTCGGCCTCCAAAAGACCCACCCTCAGTCGACCAGCGCTCTCCCGGCCCCCCCTCTTGAGGAAAGTCCGGGCGGAGTCCAAGGCCTTTTCCCAAGCTTCTTCCATGGAGCTGTAGAAAGCCAGGTTCACCAGGAGGTCAGCGTTTTCCGGAACGATCTGGAGGATTTCTTCCAGGATTTCTCGCTTGTCCTTGGGACTAGCGGAATCACCCTCGAGCCGAACCATAAGCTCGGCCAACTTTGCCCTGCGGCCTTCTTTTGCCGCCTGGTCCCTTTTGACGGACTGGTTGAAGGCTTCCATCTCGGCCTGATACTCGGCCGATTGCCCTTGACCCTTGAATGAATCCAGCCTTCGTTTCTGAACCCTTTCTAACTCAGCGAGGGCAAGAAAAAACTCCCAGGCGTAAACGTCGGCCGATAGAACGGCCTCCCGCAATAGCCTCTCCGAGTCAGCTAACTTCCCGCGCTTGGCCCGGATAAGACCGACGACGTAATGGAGCCAACTTCGCTCAGCCTCGGTGTCCCAGCCTTTGAGGGCCGACTCCTCATCCACCACCCCCTCCAGAACACTGACGAGGTAACCCATAAACTCGGCTGGTGATTGCCAGTCCAAGGCCAACAACTCCTTCCGGTGGGGGTTTACCGCGGAACGTCCCTCAAGCCAATCGATGATGAATAACATCAGCCTGGCCAAATTGCTCTCGGCGTCCATGGACAGGGAGTTACCGAAGAGTCGCTTGGCGCCCTGATTGTCCCCGGCGAAAAAGTGCATCATCCCGGCTGCCATGACCAGTTGGGGGGCAAAGCTGACTTTGAGTTCCCTATCGGCCAAGGCCACGCCCTCTGCCCAGCGGCCCTCGGCTGCCTTTTCCGTTATTCGTTTGAGCTTGGCATCCACAGATAGGTCGAGGACCCCATTCCACTTGACCTGCCCGGCCTTAAGATCCTGAAGGAAGGCCCCGGCCTTGGTTATCGGGAGAACCATCGCCATGTTCCATCGAGGTTCAATCGTTGGCAGCAGACCCTGAGCCCGTTCCGCTGCGACGCCTGAGGCGATACCGATGACCTTGCCGCGTATGTCGATTACCGGCCCCCCGCTGTTCCCCCCGTACAATGAGGCATCGATCTGGAGGAGGTCCTCGAAGGAACGGCGGACGTGACCTTCGGTGACACTGACGTTCACGCTGGCCGCCTGGGTCTGGCTGCCCAAGGGAAACCCGAGGACGATGACGGGCGAAAGCTTGGGGATTTTCCGGGGGTCCATCCTCAGGTCCAGGGGAATGGACAATAGCCCCTCGGGGACCCGGTCTATTTTGAGAACTGCGAAATCGTCCCTGAGCGGAGATTTGATGAGCTGTCGGGTCTGGACCGGCGGCTTTGCCACCCCCGCGATAGTCAGCTCCGGGGTCCCATCCGTGCGAGAGGCCGAGCCGAGGAAATACGCGTCGGCCAGGTCGGGGCTGTCCATCAGGTCGGCAGAGCGGTTGAAGGCTTTTTCCCCTTCGAACCACAGAAACAGCCGGTAACCAAACCGGGGAGACCGCCCGGCTTGCCTGAGTTGCTCGATACCCATGAGGAGGTTGACGTCCTCCAGCCAGGGGCAAGCCACGTGGCGAGCTGTCACCAGGAAGCCATCGCTGTCAACCAGAAATGCCGTTCCTTCCGACCGGTTACGGTAAATGATGGTTTCACCTTCCTGAAGCCAGTACTCCGCCAAAACAAAGGCCACCGAGGGAGCATACTGATTGGCGTAATCTTCGAGGACAGCAGCGCTCTCCCTCCTTCTGAACCCGAACTGGTACCAGACCAGGCCGCCGGCTATGAACAAGATGACAACCAGGGCAGCCAAAAATCTCTGCCTCTTCTTGAGCCCCCTGATCGCCCTTACCGATGCCGAAGCCTGTTCCAGTTTTCGTCTTTTAGCCTGCTGAATCTCCTTATCCGTGATCCTGGAGAGAGCCTCAGCCACCTCCCTCATGGACCGCGGGCGCAGGTCCGGGTCGTCGGCCAGCATGGTTTTGAACAGCAACGCAGCCCCATCCGGCAGCGGTAGTTCGTCAATCCTTGCCACAAAGTCGCAGATCCCAAAATCGGCCGTGAGGATTTGTATGAATATCTTGCCCAAGGACCAGATATCACTTCTGAAATCCAACGGCCGCTGATTGATGATGTCGGGGTGACAACTCAGGAGTTCTTTCAACATGGGACCCGGCCGGTCAAGTTTGGGGTCCAAGAACCGCGAAAGCTTGTAGTCGATTTTAACCTCAAACGCTCCCCTCTCCCCTTCGAGCACCATGATGTCATTCAGGATGAGATGGGGGATGAAATGCCCCGTCTGATGGAGTACATCCAGGGTCAAGGCTATTTTGGAAAAGAGATCGAAGGCCACCCGGTAGTCGCTGAGACGTCCAGATCCAACCAGGTCACCCCAACTCTCGGCGTCAACCCATTCGCTGACTCGGTACCACAACCCGTCGGAGGTGCGTCTGATCTCCTGATGGCTGACGAAACCCTCGGCGGGCAGCTTCTTGAGCTCCTCCAATTCCCGCTTGAGCCGATGGGCAACATCTTCGTCAACTCCGGATTGGGGGGTGAAGAGGCGGATCATGACCGGCTTCTCCTCGCCCTCCTTAACCGCGCGGCAGAGGATGCTCGCGTGGCCCTCGTGCAAAACCTCCTCGATTCGGTAGTCGTCGATGTATTTCCTGCCCTCGCCGATGTCCCCTCCGCACGATGGGCAAATGGTGATCTCCTCCCCCACGAGCTGGCCACACGTTTGACAAAGCTTCACGGATGTTCCTCCGAAAAAGAATCATCTAGGACCGCCGCCTTGTCCTGCCATGGACGGTGACCCCACCATCTCGATGAAATCATCCCTTTCTTCAATGATGCCAATTCCTCCTTACCGGAGGCAGTATAAGGTAACGCCGTCTTCGTGTCAAATGGCGAGTATGGAGAGACCGAGCGGTTGCGATGAGACTTGAATCCACGATTTGCCAAGATCATGAGTCCTTGTCCCCTTTTCTTCTTTATCAACATGGGGAATGCTATTGAAATATCGTGCGAAATATACCAAGATAACCCCAGACTCACTTTGCACACCTATAGCTCGTACGCGCAAAGGTGGAGTTGGATTGATGGACGTCTTGAAATGGGCCGCGATAGTCTTTGCGGCGGGATTCATAGGGTATTTCGGTAAATATCTGGGCAAACTCTTGATAGCAAGGCTCCATAGGGGGAAACCTGAAGGTACTCCTCAGCCATCGCCTACTGGGAAGGGGACGAGCGACTACGACCACAAGATTGAGAAGAAGAGACTTAAATTGGAAAAGAAAAGGGTAAAAAAAGCGAGGAATTCCGAGTACAACGGGAAGTAAGGGAAGAAGGCGTCTTTCTGCCGATGGTGAGCTTGTGCGGGAAGCGAAAGACTTACGGGCAAGGGACGACGTACCCCTCGAACTGCCGAGCCTCGAAAGCCCAAAACATCAAAACAGCTATTCTGTTACGAAACCTTTTGGGATAGAGCTATCTGATTTTCCCCAATCCACGCAGGATCTTTTCCGGAGTGAAAGGCGTGGTGTTGAGCCTTACCCCAACAGCATCATAGATAGCATTGGCAATGGCAGCCAAGATGGCTGAGACGAGGCCCTCTCCCGCCTCCTTGGCCCGGTAAGGCGGGCTGAGGTCAACGTGCTTGGGCCTGACATCCACATGTTCTGACACGGCGACATCCAGGATGGCCGAGGTGGAACCCTTTTCTCCTCCCTTAGTCGCGTAAAACCGATCCGTTTTATACTGTTCCGTTATGACATTGATATATTCCGAGAGAGCCACGTTGTGGATTGTGGGCATGCGATATTCGAGCCAATTGGGGTTGAGGGTCCGGCCCTCTTTCATGAGCACCTCCTCCATCAAGGCATGACCTAGGGCCATAGAAACCTGCCCGTCGACCTGTCCTTCTACCAAGAGGGGGTTGATGGGAAAACCACAGTCGTGGGCTGTCACCGCGCGCACCAAGCGAACCTGGCCGGTCTCAATATCTACCTCAACCTCTGCAACTTGAGCATCGAAAGCGTAGTTTTCGCTCCACCGTCCCTTCGTGGTGGCCAGGCTCGGGTGAAACGGCTCATCCCGCATGGTGCGCCAGTGCCCCTCTCCGATAATCGGATCACCCCGACGTTTCTGAATACTCGTTGCGACGAGCTCACGGTAAATGAGCCTCTGGTCGGGAGAACTGACAACATAGATACTCTTGTCCCCCACGCGTAAATCCTCAACCTTGGCCTCCATCTCCCCCGCAGCGATATTCAGCAGCTTTCTGCGTACTTCGGTGGCTGCCAGCCGTGCGGCGTTACCAGAAACATATGCGTTCCCGCTGATCCACGATCCAATATCAACCGGGGTCGTCTCGGTATCAGCGGCGATCACCTGAATCTCTTCCAAGGGAATTTTGAGCTCTTCAGCCACGATCTGACAGAGAATAGTCTCCGCCCCCTGACCAATATCTAGAGCACCCGTCAGAAGGGTGACAGTTCCATCGTCGTTCATCTTAACAACCACTGACGAGCTATTGGGGTAGATAAGGGAACCGCTGAAGTAGGAGCTCACCCCGATGCCGATTCCCCGACGTATTCGGCCACCGGATCGAGGAGCTGACCGCTTCACCCCGTATTTTTTTCGAAACTGCGTATGTTCCGCCGCCCTTTGAATACACTCAATCAGGCCACAGTTGTGTACGTTGTCGCCATTGGGAAGTTGTTCCCCGGGCCGCCGAGCATTTCTTAGCCTGATCTCCACAGGATCTATCCCCAGATCTTCCGCAATCATATCCAGTTGAGATTCCAAGGCAAAACGGACTTGTGGCGCACCATGACCGCGCTGGGGGGCTCGTATTGGATTGTTAGTATATACGGCATACCCCTCGTATGCTAAATTGGGCAACCGGTAGGGAATCATGATGAAACCCCACGCCAAGAATATGACCACCACGCCGCTCCCACGGTAAGCCCCACAGTTGTTGATGATCCGTGCTCGTTGTGCAACAAGGGTCCCATCCTTTTTTACGCCGGTTTTGATCTCCACGATTAAAGGCTGACCGTGCCGGTATGCGGTAAAGATTTCCTCTCGAGAGGCCACAATCTTAACCGGTCGACCCGTCTTCATTGACAACAGGGAAGCGCAGAACTCATGGGAAAAAAGGTCGATCTTCCCGCCGAAGGCCCCTCCTACATAGGCCTTCTGAATTCGCACGGTGGAGAATGGCAGGCCAAACGTCTCGGCCAACTTGGCCCTCTTAATGAACGGCCCTTGAGAAGAAGTCCAGACGTTGAGCTTACCTCCCGGTTCGAAACTTGCTACAGCGGCCTGAGGCTCCAGGTAGCCGTGGGTACGAAGGTGGCTTTCAAACCGGTCCTGACGGACGTAGTCTGACTGGGCAAAACCACGCTCAACATCTCCCCACGCCGATTCCGTCTTCCCCGCGATGTTCATGAGCGGCTCCGCGACCTTTGGATGGCTTGGATGGATCTCGGGGGCGCCTGATCGCATGGCCTCCTCGGGATCAAAAACGGCCGGTAAAAGCTCGTAATCCACCTGGACAAGGCTCAATGCCTCTTCAGCCACATATGGGTCAGTTGCGGCCACCGCGGCTATCTCCTCTCCGATAAATCGCACGCGATCCGTTGCTAGTGGATATTGGTCTGGGGGATATCTCGGCGTCTCAACAAAGCCATGTTTTTTCCCGATCGTGTCTTGAGCGGTAACAACCGATTTCACGCCTTTCAACTTCATAGCCCGAGAGATATCGATGTTCAAGATGCGGGCATGGGGGTGGGGGCTGCGCAAAATGCGGCCCACCAACATTCCAGGGAGCTGAATATCGACGGTGTATACTGCCCGCCCGGTAACCTTATCGGGCCCGTCCTTGCGCGGGATACGTTGTCCTATATAGGTCAAGGTACTGTCCACGGATTGATTTCCATCGGCTCTATTTGTCAGCCATTCTCTCTGCTGCTTTCTTCACAGCTTCAATTATCTTGTTATATCCGGTGCAACGGCACAGATGCCCTTCCAAGGCTTTTCGAATTTCTTCCTCTGATGGACTGGGATTTTCTTCCAATAAGGCGGTGCTCGACAAAACCATGCCCGGAGTGCAGAACCCGCATTGAACGGCTCCATAATCCAAGAAAGCCTGTTGCACGGTCGTCAATTTCCCACCTTCGGGCAAGCCTTCAATCGTTATGATGGGCTGCCTCTCGCAATCCATGGCCAGGGCAAGACAGGAAAGAATTGGCTTACCCGCCATAAGGACAGTGCACGAACCACATTCGCCCGTCCCACAGGCCTCCTTAGTGCCAGTCAACCCAAGGTGGTCTCGCAGGATTTCAAGCAGTGTTGTTTGCGGTTCAACTGCGAGCTCGTAGGTTTCATCATTAATCGAAAGTTCAACGAGCTGTTTCATCGAATACGTCCTACTGTTTGGTTTTTCTCTTTTTATGTCGGGAGGCTCTTTGGGCGGCCAGGTTCAAGGCTCGGCAGGTTTGAACCCGTAGACACTCTTTGAGATACGTGGCAGAAAAACCAAGACGTGGGCATAAGCGAGCCCCAGCAGCTCCTATCTGAACCACCTGATGAAGCAACCCTTCCGAGAGGCGTTGCCCCATCAGCGCCTCCTCAACCCCAAACATTCGAATAGGGGCTGTCGAGATAGCCCCAAGGGTAATACGGGCCTGGTGGCAAGAAACCCCATCTTCCTCGACGCTCAATACTGCAGCTACGTTCAAAAGGGCGAATTCCAGTCCCTCGCGCACGCTAAACTTGACAAAAGCGTTGCCCTGCCGAGATTTCTGGCCCGGGATGATCACCTCGGTCACAACCTCGTGAAGGGTGATATCAAGGGGGTTCAACGCATCCGCAGTGTAGAGCTCTTCCAGGGGTACCCGACGGGTAGTTTCAAGGCCCCTAATATTAACTAGTGCCCCCATTGAAATCAGAGCTGGTGCCGTATCCGCGGAGAATACTGCCCAGCACCTCTTCCCCTTGGGGATGAGATAGCATCGGTCGCCGCCTCGCTTGAAACATGGCTCAACAAACTGAAAGGTGTGGGTTTGGTTATAATATTGACACCGGTTCTCCAGACAGAGGTTGCCCCCCAGAGTTCCCATATGCCGGACTTGATTGGAACCCACGCTTAAGGCCGCATTTTTCAACAGAGGGGCCCTGTCCAGTATTGCAGGCGAGCGAGCGACATCTGCCAAGGGCATCAATGCATCCAGATGCAAATCGCCATTCTGAGTCACCCTTGGCGCCTTGACGGGTATCCCTTTTAGGCCGACGAGCACCTCGGGGCGAGCCAACCCATGCTTCAGGCGCGGGAAAAGATCAGTGCCCCCCGCAACCAACCGAGCTCGCGGGCCATGCTCCTTCAGGAGTTGGGCAGCCTCTTCCACGGATGCGGGATGCAGGTACTCAAATTTTGGAAGGTGCATGTGAACCGCTCACCGAGTCCAACATTAAGTGATGGGGCACCAGGCTCCGACCCATCAAAAGCGCTTCCATCAGAGATGACTCGAATAGGTTTTCTATTATTATGTTTTGGTGCGACTTCTGTCAATACTGTTGTATGAGGAGTTTCCTGGGTTTTGAGTGACTTCGTTGTTCCTCAACGTGATTTGCTTGAGAAGTGGGGTGTACAGGGAAGGTGAGCATGTTTCGTCGTGAGTCTTCGACCCTGAGACCTCGGCGTGAGCTCGGTCGAACGCTCCGTTCGGCCCGTGCTCGTTCGAGCAACGGGCTCATGAATTCATGCTCGCTTGCTCATGGGCTCCATGGGGGAACTGTCCAAGACGGAGCCTCTCCTAAGGCGTACGCTTTGATTGGCGTTCTGTAGGGGAAGAGGGCAACCGATCCACCCGTATGAAGGAAAACGACCACGTCCTCTGGCCTAAAAAAGCCATCTCTGCACAAGCCGATCAAGCATGCCATAGCCGGACCCGTATAAACTGGATCGAGGAAGAGCCCCTCAGCTTCAGCAACAATTCTGATAGCCTCGGCCGCCCCCTCGGTCATGAACCCGTAACCATCACCAGCATACTGATCGTGGACAATGATATCTTCATCCGTTATCCTGAGCGGGAGTTGCAGAAACCTCAGGGATTCATCTATTACGCTGGAAACGATTTCGATCTGTTCATCTTTTGAGCGCGATCCGGTTGTTGAGCCAATAACCTTGATGTTGGTATTGAGCGCCTTTGCGCCGATGATGAGCCCCGACTGGGTTCCCCCGGACCCTGTGGCGTGAACGAGATAATCGATGTTAATACCCAATTCAACGGATTGCTGTAAGAGCTCGAGCATGGTGTTTACGTATCCGGCGACTCCCGGGGGTGTAGAACCCGTCGCGGTGAGGAGGTATGGCCTGTGGCCTTTTAACTTCAGCTGCTCCATCGTCTCCCGTTCGACCTTCTGGGCATTCTCAGGTTTCACAACTTTGATCACAGCACCCTGGAGGAAGTGGAGGAGATGATTACCATCGCAGTCCTCCGGATCGTAACCCTCCTTTGGGCCTGTTTTTATGAGAACGATCTTCATGCCTAACCTGCGGGCGGCGGCCGCGGTCTGTGTGCACCAATTGGAATGGAAGCCGGCACTCGTTACTATGTAGTCCGCTTGGTCCGCAAGGGCGTCCGGCATGAGGTACTCAAGTTTTCTCGTCTTGTTGCCACCGAAAGCAAGCCCTGTCATGTCGTCGCGTTTGACGAAGATTCTTGGACCTTTGAGGGCTTTTGACAAATTGCGAAGCTCTTGGAGGGGAGTCGGTAGATTCGCGAGCCTTACTCTGGGTAGGGCACTCAATTTCACTGTAATCCACTCCTTTCTTCCAGGAAGCCGAGAATACTATGGAAGTATTTCGTCTGCATTCATATTTATCGTGAATGATCTCATTAATGCCGGATGTTAGGCCTAGGATTTTATTCCATCGAAGAAAAAATCGAGATATTGTACAAAGGCGTTTATGACAATGGACTCTTGATTCCAGTATCGACCCACCACCCATAGAGTTGATCCAAGCCCGGTGAGGTAGTGCGGATTGTAATTGCCTTGGTACAGGTCACACAAAGCCTTAACGAGATGGCGTCCCAGCTGCCGTCGACCTTCCCCGGCGGCAATCATTCCCGCCACAGAGGCCACGACGGTTTTCGCCTCCAGGCTGCAAACAGTATCATAAAACCGGGGATAATCAGCCGGGGACTCCACCCTGGGGCTTTCCAGCACCCGCCGTTCGGCTTTCTTACCCTCCATAAAGTCGATCCATGCACCGACCATGTGATTGAATTCTCCCTCGCTGAAGAGGTGACGAACTCGCTCCATGGCATACACGGTAATCGTATGGTGCAAGTTCACTATACCTGACCCGCTCGTTGCCCGCAACAGGTGATGGATGAGGGCCTCATCCGAGGAAAACGCCGTCGATTTCCGCAAAGCGGGGGTTGTGTGGAACCCGCCCTTGCAGAAATAGTCAGCCAGCGTTGCAAGCGCTGGCCAAGGGTCCTGATCCGCGCGCTCCATCATCTCCAAGAGGATAAACGCCGTACAGGAAACCGAATGGCCCAGTGAATCGTCCAGATAACCGCTGCCGAGGAGCAAAAGTCGGCGCGCCAGCTCTGCTTCATCCGCCTGTGCACGGAACGTAGCCATCAAGACCACGGTCTTCTCCCAATCCCGATCACCAATCGCGGATTCAACGTCTTCGAAGGAAACAGGAGACCTCTGGAGCTTGGCCTTGGGGAGCCTTTCCAGCTTTGGCCTCCTGGCATATTCGGCTACTTCGAGTTGGACCAATGCCGGGATTTCATCTTTCTTGAGGTAGGACGCGAGCTCACGGCAAATGCGATACATCTTGGGTAGGTGCGGGTTGATGAAGGGAGGGTTCATCACCCGCTGCACCACGGGAAAGAGCGATAGGTGAACGTCCCAGGGATCGCCATTATTGCCCATCTCTTTCTTTAACTGTTCGGATGCCCCCGTTACATCCGATGCCTCCAACGCCTGCAACAGATCACTTGCCAATGTTCACCTCTCTATGGTCCCGGCCTCAGCCCACCTTGTTCGCAGACTACTTGGGAACCCTTCCATTAGTTTTTTTCAATTCCGCTTTTCTCTTTTCGAATAAGTGAGGGTGATGGCTGTCCGGAGACGAAGGTGTTGGAATATTCAATACCGAAACCGTAAGCCCCCCAGAAAGCATTACGCCGTTTTTCTTCCTTTAGATTATAAAGGGAATAAGAATGCCTGTTCAAGTTCTCCACGTTCCTGAGTTCGTCGGCCTGGCCTCTCTCTTTCACCCCAGCCGGCGCACGTTGTACCATTGGCTCTTTACAAAAACCCAATTGAATCGGTATCATTGTGTTCCTCGCTCGTCATCATAAAAATGAGAGGAGGGAACAGTCATGATGAAACCAGCCAAGAATTCTTTAGATCTCGGTATCTTAGTCAGCGATACCAAGGCAAGTCTCGAATTCTATCGAGACATCTTGGGATTGGAGTACGTGGGTGAGATGCAGGTCTGGTTCGGAACCATGCACCGACTGCGCTTCGGCAGCAGCGATTTCAAGATAACCAAACCCAACACTGTACCGCCGAAAGGGGCAATTGGGCTGGAAAACCAACTGGGTTTTCGCTACGTCACCTTCGTCATTCAAGATCTCACAGACCTCTGTAACGATCTCCGAAGCAAGGGAATCGAGTTTTTCCTCCCGGAGAAGGAAATTCGTCCCGGGGTACGAATTGCCATGGTCAAAGACCCAGACGGGAACGTCGTGGAATTCGTTGAGCGAAGCTAAATCCTTCAATCCTCTCGTTGGACTCCGAACTCATCTATCCCATGGGGGGGCCCGGGCGCATATCTCGGGATGGCTCCGGGCCTTTCAGGGGGTGGCCTCCAAGACCCTAAACTGGACAACCAACGAACCCCGTTGAAGACCTTTGAACCTCCCAAAGGTAACTTCCCCCTCCTGGTCGGAACGGGAGGTAAGGCCTTCGAAAGGCCGATGTCCAAGCCTTCACCCCACATCCAACTAACCCTTCCTGGTGAAGTTGTCTATTGAATGTGGACGCATTGTGGCACATTTCTTGCTCATAATTAAGATTACAGAATTACCATAGAGAAAGTTTACGATTCTCATCCTCAATCTTGAGCCCGTTGGAGAAGGAGAAGTTATGGGGCCGAAGATAGAGAATAAAGTGGTCGTTCGGTTTCGAGACGGGAAAATGCTCAAGGGCTACACGTACGACTTTTTTCCTCATAAGAATGCCTTCCATGTCACCGAAAGCCGATATGCGAAAGAGGTGATGGAGGTCTCCAATTCCCTCTTAAAGGCGGTCTTTTTCGTTAAGACGTTCGAAGGAAATAAGGACCATCGCGGCCCCGAAGACTTCTCCCTGGAGAGCCTCAAGAACATCCATGGGTTAAAGATAAAGGTTACCTTTTTTGATGGGGAAGTGATGTACGGCTCGACGAATGGCTATTCACCCGATAGGAAGGGTTTTTTTATTTTTCCCGCCGACAGGAAGAGCAACAACCAGAGGGTTTATGTTATCAAGGAGTCAACGGTTGGGGTGGAAACGTGGAGGTGAAAGAGACAATATACGTCAACTGATCCAATTCTTGTCAGGCTCCTATTCATTCGGACCATCCATTATAGGAAGATACGTTACTTCAGAGTAAACGCCCCCCTTTCCTTTACAACCCCATAGTCTTGAAAAGTGATTCTTTTCAACGACGTCCCCCCATGGCTAAACCTCTCAAGTTAACCTGATCGCCGTTTCCGGGCAAATTTCCTGACAACAGAAACAGGCGATACAGCGCTCCGGGTTCACTTTTGGCAGACCATCGATCATAGAAAGGGCTGAGACCGGACATTGCTCGACGCAGGTTCCACAGGAAGTGCAGAGCTCTTCGTAGGTGTTGGGCCGCAACCGAATCCGACTGAGGAAGAATTCCTCCGTCCCGGTGGGGATCTCAGCAGCCTTCTCGACGGCCGGTGTAACCTTGAAATCGGGAATCGGCTCCAGATCTCCCGCAATCTCGATAGACCCTGGATCGTAGTCGCCTAGTCCGCGCTGCCTGGCAATCTCAAGGGAGGGCACGACCCGAACTTCAAGGCCCATCATGCGGGCGATTACGGCGTCGACGGCCACCGCGTTGTCGGAGGCCAGGATGCGCCCCATTTCTCGAAGGTCCGTCGAGGCTGGACCGTTACCCTCCATCCCCACCACCGCGTCGACAATAAAAAGGTCGGGGACCTTCAAGCGAAAGACATCGACTATCAGCTCGTTGAATCGCAAGGCATTTCCAGCTATGCTGTGCAGTTTCGCCTTCAAGGCTCCGGGGATAATCCCGTAACTATTCTTGATCGCTCCGGTTATGGTCGTCAGCCCATGCGTCTTGAATTTTGGTAAGGAGATGACAACGTCTGCATCGAGCACTGCATGCGAAACGCTCACCGAGTTGACGAACTTCGGATTGAAATCCACCTCCACGGCCTCGGTGCCGATGTTCCGGTAATATCCTTTAGCCGCCTTCAGAAGTCCGCTCCGCCGAAAGGTCTTTTCATTGGCGCCGTAGCTCGTCACCCCAGGATTGTCACCGACGATGATATCCGCTGGAAGCAGTTCCTCCAGTCTCTCAACCACAGCACGTACGACCGCCGGGTGAGTAACCACCACCTGCTCAGCATCCGACGCCCGAAGAGCGTTGGGCTTTACCAGTACCTTCTTGTCCTTCACGTCAATGGGGAAAAGCTCGAAGGCGCGCTCTACCGCCTCACGGCAGTTGTCATAGGTTGCTGGGTGTACCATTACCTTGTGGATGGAACGCCTCCTTGGACAAAAATGTACGGACTTCCTCTAACAAAAGAATTCTATCCAGTTTCCTTGTGGGAGTTCAACTAGCATATGGCGAGCGGCGTGATGAAATATGGGAGCACATCCGATCAAAAAGATTACGGGGACCTACTATTCAGTGTTACGAGAGTGGATTCCAATCGGGTGAGAGGGGAGATGGTAAAGAAGGCCTAGGAGTATGAGTGGTCACACACGAGGCGTTACTCGGGGGTTTCAAAAACACCTAGTAGAGCTTTCTCAGTCCTAGGGGGCCGTCGATTGAAGGAAATTTCCGCGAAGCGATCGCTCCTGAGACTGGGTCACTGCGGCGGAAGGTGCAAGAAGCGAAATAGGGCAGGCCATGGACCATGTCAATATAAAAACCCTACATCGATTCGCAATATTCATTAAAGATATTTGAGGCTTCCAGGACATCTTTCCTCCCGACTTCACGATGGGCGACCATCCTTATGGACTCTTCCGACATAACGTTTACCTTAAGCCCTCGTCTTTCGAGGCCCTGCTGAAAAGTTTTTGCATCATAACCGCACGGTGAAACATCCACTTTAACGATATTCGTTTGAACGGTTTCTATATCGAGACGTATTTTATCATTAGGTTCAATTCTTTCCGCCAGCAACCGCGCGTTTTCATGGTCTTCCACGAGCCTATCCCTTTCTTTTTGAATTGCAACAATACCCGCAGCGGCTAGGACGCCCGCCTGGCGCATAGTCCCACCAATCAACTTTCTTGTCTTTCTTGCCTCAAAGATAAAATGATGGCTGCCGCATAAAATTGACCCTACGGGGGCTCCAAGACCTTTGGACAAACAAAACATAACCGTGTCAACCGGGTCTACAAGCTCGTTCACCGGGGTATTCAGATAAATTGAGGCATTATTTATTCGAGCCCCATCCAAATGAACTGGAACTCTATTTCTTTTCGCCATGGAACAAATAGAGTGCATCTGTTCTTTGGATAAGCAGGTCCCGCCCCCAAAATTGTGAGTGTTCTCCAGACACAGAAGGTTGATGTGCTTTCCTTCCAAAAGCGCTTTTATGCTGTCAAGTTTCGGTATTGACCCACTATCTGTTTCAAAGAATTCCGGTATCAACCCTCCGGGCCTGTCCATAAATGCAGCCTTCTCATTTCTATATACGTGCAAGTTCTCTTCCACGCCTACATGTTGTCCGGCTGAACAAAACGTCATGAGGGCAGTGAGATTAGCCATCGTACCACTGGGGATAAACATGGCCGCCTCTTTTCCCATGAGCTGAGCTGCCATGTCCTCGAGCCTGTTCAAGGTCGGGTCTTCTCCTCTCCCCCTGGAATCCTCTCTTCCCGAATCACCGACCTCGGCGTCATACATTGCTTTTCTCATTTCCACTGTGGGTTTGGTCAATGTGTCGCTCCTTAAATCAATCATAGAGACGCCCCCTTAATAATGGAGTTTATCCGCAGTACGCTGCAGGCTCTATCGCCGGTTTCGCCCAGTATCGACGGTAGAAGTGAGAATCGCCCAAAGAATGCTCAAAATGGTTTAGGAAAACTATATCCTGGGAAAAACCTTACTTCTACCCTTTTGACACGACAGCAATTATCGATATCCGCTCTGTTTCCTACAGGAGAACTATACCAGATGGCGGGCCCCAGCTCAACACCGAGATCGGATGATTGCGGGAGAGACAGGACAGCATGTCCTTGTAAGGGTGAGACATGTGTGCGAGAAGTAAAAAGGATTAGGGGCCGGCAATAACGTGCTTTTTGGGCGGGCGAACTCTGAAATGCACAATATGAAAATACCTCTTATGTCTTGCACGGGGTCTCTTTATTCAGTGGGCACTGGACCGGCTTCAATGATTGAAAGGAATTGTTATCGGAGAGACTTTCGTGACCTTTGGGGTCAACCCTCTTCTCACCCTGTCATGCTGTTCCATGAGAACCTGAATGATATAACGGAAGCGCTCCTCTCTATAGTAGCCCCTGAATGGAGATCGGGCACAAATCACGGTGGCCATTGAGTCCACGCAGATGGCCGCCTTCGAATAGGCCGAGACCATGGACACTGGGCACCGTCTCTCCTCGGATTTCCTAAAAAGTGTGGGATCGTGAAAGACGACGCCCAAGTGACCCATTTTGATTTTGAAAAGGCCAGCTGCGCTGTTAAGCCTTTTCTCCACCGCGCCTTCGAGTTCCTCAAAGGCCGCCTCCCCCTGATAGAGATTTGTGACGTGGTTCACCAGGATAAAGGGTCTAAAGAATCGTCGGGCCTTGTAACCATCGATTCTCTTAAACAGGTTGACCTCCAGTTCCATGAATCTGGAGAAACAGCCTCTGACCGACCCATAGGCGCTCATCAGATCATTGGGAGATGTCACAATGATCGTTCTATCCGCCACCAGGGCGAAATCGATCACCTGATACTTAATGCCTGAGCCCAAATCGAACAGGACAAAATCGAATTTCCTGCTGACCCCGATGAAACTCCTCAGAAACTTCATCTCCTGCACATGGGTAAGATTGGCGAGGGCAAAATTACCCTGTTCCCCGGCTATCAGCGAGAAACCAAAGGGAGTTTCCTCGATCAGATCTTCCAAGGCCCTCTCCTTCAGGAAAAAATGGGCCAGATTGTACTTGGGATCGGACCCGATCCGATCTGAAATGATTCCATTTCCGAGATCGGCATCGATCAAGAGAACACGAGCGCCTCTTTTCGCCAGGGCAGCCGACAGGCTGACCGCGAGATGGGTCTTTCCAACCCCCCCTTTACTGGAGGTCAGCGCCAGGATCTGTCCTCGATCGTTCACCCTTCCCCCATGTTCTCCATGTTCATCTCGGCCTGTTTGAAGTTCCCGTTAATATTCTTTTTTCCGTGCAATCCATATGCCATGTTAGCTCCCCACCACAGCGGATAAACATGGATCGGGACGAGATAGAGATAGCAACAGATGGAGTGAGGTGCAGTTCCGAGAGCTCGGCAATACATGAGGGGACGAGTCCAATGGGGAGTAATGAGCACTCGTGATGGGATTGCGGCTACATTCTGCGTCAGTTGGCTCAGAATGTGGCATAGCCTCTATGGGTATGTCGAGAGTTTGTGACCATCTCGCACTTTCCCCACCTTTGTAGGCCCCATTGCTCACCGAGCCGTCTGGCTTGAGGGTGCTTGGCCCCGATTGTGGATTCAAGGCTGGAAGGCGAACCGCTAGGTGTTCAGCCTGCGATCCCAGTCAAATTCTTTTGTCGTAACCGTGTGTTCCATTCGCTGAATCCGACGCTCCAAGTTCTCATATCTCCGTTTCAGCCGGTCGATCGCCCCTTTTTTTGAATAGATATAACTGTTATAAAACTCCTGCTGATCATCACTTTCGATGGGGATAACGGGCTCGGGCTTCATCAAGAGGGCCGCAATGAAGTACAATGCCATAATCGGCCAAAATCCACTGAAAAAAAGCAGGATGAGTACGATGGCTCGTGTCCAAAAGATTGAGAAATCGAAATATTCGGCAATGCCCCTGCATACGCCGAGCAGAAGGCCATTGCGGGAACGATAGAGCCCACCGCGAAGAACCTTTTCAAATCGTCTCATGATGAACGGTCCTTTCCCTTGGAATCGAGAATAATGGTTTCCAGTGCCTCCACACGCTCTTCCATCTTTGATAGTCCTTGGTATATCTCTTGAATCATCCTGGCTTCCTCGGCCTTGAATTTCTGGCCTTTGGGGGATAAGTCTCCCCTGAGGATTTTGATGGCCATGAGGATGGTACTTCCAATAATGGCCAATGCCAGCACGGAACCTCCAAAAACGATAGCAACAATGAGCGCCCCTTGCATGATTGAATTCACTCCCTTTACTAATTTGCAGAAAGGTATTCCGTATTGGGCGAACCGGAGAAATCATCACCTCCAGTAGCAAAGCCTTTTTTTTCAAAGAGCCACATTCCGGCCGCTCCGCTTTTTCCCGCGCTTCTTCCTGGGGTTTCCAATTGATCTGCAGGCATATCAATCAATGGACAGAATTCTGAGGTTTCCGAGTATTCTTACCCTTCTTTGTAAGAGAAGATTTCAGGCTTTGCAGTTCCTTTTCGATTTCATCGTCAAGGACAAGACTATCCAGTTCTCCCTCCAGCATGGGTTTCCTTCCGAAATTGACCAGGTCAGCTTCCGCTTCCATCCTTTCGATTCGGTTCTCTAGCTCCTCGAACTTGATGATGGCCTCAGCACTATCTATGCGACGGATTTCTTGTTGGGCACGTTTCTTCCCCTGTGCATGAATGTGGCGTTGTACGAGGATACGCTGTTTTTCTCGCGCGGTCCCGAGTTTATCCTCAAGTTGCCGAATGTCGTCCTGATACCGCTCAACCAGACCCTCGCACTCCACCAGCTCTTTCTTGAGGACATCCGCCCGGTCGCCGTATCTTCGCTTTTCCATCAGCGCTTCCCGTGCCAGATCATCTCGTCCTTTGTTCACCGCAAGCTCTGCCTTCTCGCTCCAATAGTTCTCCCGGGACTCAACTTCGTCCAGCTCGCGCTGAACCTTTTTGCTGTTTGCCATGACCCCGGCGCACGACGCTTTGATCTCAACCAGCGTATCTTCCATCTCGCGAATCATAAGTTTGATCAGCTTATCCGGATCTTCCGCCTTATCCAGCATGGCGTTAATGTTGGAATTGACGATATCACGAAAGCGTGTGAAAATTCCCATTATGGTACCTCCATTCCCCTGATTTTATCAACTTAAAAAGCAGAAATTGTGCCAAGGGAACCTATTCGTTGAAAGCTTAACGATTTCAAGGGGTTCCAAAGTTGACGGGAACACGGGATAATGGTATAATACACTAAGTATTAGTAAATTCAACTATTAAAGTGCATTTTTTACCATGGCGCCCGCCAGACCTCCTATAAGAGAGCGTGTTCAACCGGTGTCCCCCGTGGGATCGGTCGAGGCCCTGGGGCAGTCCGAGGCATTCCTGGAGTTTGAGGAACGCCTTTCCCGGGTTGCCCCTATCGATCGGCCTGTGCTTCTCATAGGGGAACGGGGGACCGGTAAAGAACTTGCCGCACGGAAATTACATTTTCTTTCGAACAGATGGAAAGGCCCACTAGTCGCACTCAATTGTTCAGCCCTCACCCCCTCCCTCATTGAATCAGAGCTATTCGGCTATGAAAGAGGGGCATTTACGGGAGCTGAAAAGCGACGGATCGGCAGATTTGAAGCCGCTGATGGAGGCACCCTTTTCCTGGATGAAATTGGCAACGTCCCCATGGAGGTGCAGGAGAAAATCCTGCGCGTCGTGGAATATGGCACATTTGAACGAGTTGGGGGTTCAGAAAGTGTTGGTGTGGACGTGCGAATTGTCGCGGCTACCAACGCTGACCTGGTGGCACTGGCAGAGGAAGGTCAATTCAAACAGGATCTATTAGATCGCCTCTCTTTTGAAGTGCTCTTTTTACCCCCACTCAGGAAGCGGAAAGAGGATATCCTTCTGTTGGCAAACCATTTTGCAGCAAGAATGGCTTTTGAACTGGGGCGGGAGGAAATACCTCAATTCAGCGACGAAGCCATTGCGACACTCGAAGGCTATTCCTGGCCTGGAAATGTGCGTGAACTGAAAAACCTGGTAGAGCGTGCGGTGTATCGGTCGGATTCAAGGCTGATCGGAGATATCGTCTTCGATCCATTTCGCTCTCCCCATGGTGGGGATCGCCGGCCGGAAGAAGAAGATCCCACGGCCGAAGCCGGTACGCCCTCGATCGATGGCCTCATGGACAAACCCTTTAGAGAGGCGGTTCGTCAACTAGAGATTCGTCTTTTGCAGCGGATGCTTCAGAGGACTAAATACAACCAAAGAAAGGCAGCCCGGGCCTTAGGGCTAACGTACCATCAATTTCGAGGACTATATCGTAAATACATCAAGGAGATTGAATAACCCGCTCCAAAAACAGGGGCGTTTCCGAGCTTTCACTCCGCTACAAGACTCATGCAAGATAAAGTTCCCAACCGGGTGCGCGTCAGAGTAATTCCAAAATCGCAGCCCTCAGGAGGAATCGGAGAAGGAAGGTATTACCCACATGAGAGGCGAAATTGATGAGCTGACATGCCGGGAGAGGTTCTCTTTGGCTCTGTCGCATCAGGAGACGGATAGGATACCGGCGGACTTGGGTGGCCTTTCTACCACCATCAGGACCATAGATCTCTATCAGCGCCTCAGGTCGTCTCTCGGGCTTCCTCCGTTGGAAAAAATACGGCACTTTCTGGATGAACACATAATCCCCGACGAAGACCTCTTAACCGTATTCAACATAGATACGAGATATATCAGACTGGGAGCGTCGAAGTATTGGCGCAGGGAGAGAATCGACCAGTACACCGTGCGAGACGAATGGGGCGTGGCCTGGACAAAGCCCCCCCACTACCTATATGCCAGCACAGTTGATAACCCAATAAAAGAACCAACACTGGATGCCCTAAGAAGGTATTCATTCCCCGACGCGGAGGATCCAGGACGGTATGAGGGATTGAAAGAGCGAGCAAAGAGACTCCATGACCAAACGAATTACGCCATAGTGGCGGATTATCCAACCGGGGCAGGGCCTTTTGACCAAGCATGGCGGCTAAGGGGAATGGAGGAGCTGTTCATTGACATGCTTGAAGGAGCCGATTTTTGCCATGAGGTTTTCGATCTCATTGGGGATTGGTACCAGAGAGTATACGAACGATACATGCAAGAGGTCGGTCCTTACGTGCAAATGGTAATGCTGTATGAAGACCTCTCCATGCAAGAGGGACCCTTGATTTCAAGAGAATTATTCAGAAGATACGTTAAACCTCAGCACGAGAAGATAGTCGGGGCCATAACAGACCATACGGATGCCGCGATTTGCATACATATCTGTGGCTCAGCTTACGCATTTATTCAGGATTTCATAGAAATGGGGATAGGAGTGTTGAATCCCGTCCAAATCAGGGCCAAGGATATGGAGCCGGAGAAGCTCAAGGCCCAATTTGGGGATAAAATCTCATTCCATGGTGGCGTGGATCCACAGGAGCTTTTACCGCACGGCTCTCCAGAAGCAGTGCAGGAGGAAGTAAGGAGGCTTGTGAGGATACTGGGGAGAAATGGGGGCTATCTCCTTGCTTCTTGCCATTCCATCCAGCCAGATGTCCCGCCACAAAACATTAATGCGCTCTTTTCCGCAGACCGAAGCCTGAACCGAGTTTAGCAGAAAACTAATGATTCAAGCCCTACGCCTGATGCTATGAGTCAAACGCAGACGTAATGGGTGACCCTTTTCCCCTTTCAGTTAACAACGGATTGGCTGTATCCCGATTTTTTCTCGGGGAGCAAGAAGATGAGGCCAATTGTCAGGAAAGGTATTATCGCCAAGAAGAAAAGAACCGTTCGGATTGAAAAAATATCCGCCAGCACTCCAGTCACGGGAGTCATCATTCCCCCCGTTCCAAAAGCCAGACCCATCATGAGGCTTGAAACCATCGATCGTCCCCGCGGGGCCAATTCCTGAGCCATGGCTACTCCCAGCGGTAGAGTCGCCATAGCAAAAAACCCTGCCCAAAATACACCAAAATAGACCCAGTTGCCTGTAATATAGAGCACCAAGTAAAGGCTGGGCGTTGTCAAACCAAAGGCAGAATAGAAGACTGGTTTGTATCCAATTTTATCCGACAGGTGTCCGGCGAGGAGTCCGCTGATTGCACCGGCTACGGTAAATAGGGATACCATGGTCCCAATGGAGACGAGAGAATAGCCTTCCTTTGCATACAGCACGGGTATAAAGGTCATGAAGGATTGAGCAACAAAGGTTCGTAAAACCGCCACTATCCAGATTAACACAATCGGTTTCCAGACTGTTCCCAGTACCTCCCGAAGGGAACCGATAAAGCCAAGATTTTTCAGCCCCTCCGCTTGGGGGAGAGGTATGATTCTGACTAGAAGGGCCATCAACGCTAAACCGACGGTCATCGTGTATGGGGTTACGGGCAGTCCATAGGAACTCACATAATACGTAATAAAGAGCGGCCCCACTGCAAAGGCCAGTGTTCCACCCATGTTGAAAATTGACAGGGAAAAGCCGAAATGCCTACCTGAATACGTCGAGACCATGCCAGCAACCGTCGGATGAAACATGGACGAACCGATGGATCCCATGGATACAAAGAGAATCAGCACCAAAAAAGTAGGGGCTATTCCGACAAGAGGAATAAAGACAATGGCCAGCAAGGGGCCGCCAAGGACAAAGAAACGCGTTCGGTAGTGGTCGGCAAGGTATCCCACCGGAGGCTGGACAACAAAGGCTAAAAGGCGGCTTATCCCTACCATGAGGCCGACTTGTGTCAATGTGAGGGAAAACTTTTCGACAAACACAGGAAGGAGGGGGTTGACAAAAGAGATATAAAAATCGCCAATAAAATGAACGAGGAAGAAGGCGAAGATTACTTTAACATCAGCGGTTCTTGGATGTTCCATCATATTCACACATAAAAAAAACCACCTTAGGGTGGGTTCTTCCGTCCTAAATTCCTCGGACTGAGTTTCAAACACTTAAGCTCGGCGGACCGCCGACTTGCTCGGCAGTTACCACCTGATGAACTGGATATACAGAAATAAATACATCGAGAAACGAAAGTCAAGAGTATTTCTTACAGGAAGAGGGGAAGGGGGTCACCCATCAGGAATCAGGCCGTCAAGAGGATTTACGGAAGATCAAATAACTCCAGCTCAAAGACCTCTGCGTATTTGTCCGATAATACAGCGGCGGTCGAAATTTCCGATAGCAGTTTAAAACCTAAACGGTTCATCCGGAGGATCCGCTCATCCAGGCCTACATGGCGATTGTGAATGTTCCTCTGTTGTTGGGAATCATGGACCCTCAACAAGGTCCGTTTCCAGTCGGCACCTTCTTCATTGAAAAGAACGAATAGGTCTCTCCGAATCTCCACTGTCTTGGGGTCTTCGTTGTAGAGGGCAAGAATAGGTTTTCCCATCTTGAGTGCCAGATCTCCGGCGCATTCCCGAAAAACCTCGTAAACCCACGCATGTGCCTGGTTCGGGTCTTTACCGATAGGCATTATCACAATGTCCGGAGCCACGGATTCCAGATGGCTCCTGACCCTGGCCCGGTTCTTACGAGAGTCTATCTTCCCCTCCTCCTCTATGCGAAGGAAGGCGAGGCTTTCCGGTCTCAACCCAAACATCTCCGCTGAGCGGGTTTGCTCTTTTCGGCGTATCTCGATCTTTCTATCCTCTAAAGAGGTGGGGTCACCATTTTGCCTCCTCTGGGCGTATTTATCCTCTACACCGGAGGGGCTCATACACGCAATGGCATACCATATATCGCAGCCAGACTGCATCAAGAGCCTACAGGTTATGGCCACGCTTTCGGGGTCATCGGGATGAGGGCCCAGTACCAGGACCCTTCCGCATGCAGGAAGACAAACCTTGCTCACAAAAACATTTTCGAATCCACTCCATACGAAGGGCCGATCCTCCCAGTACTGCCTCAGGTCCGCGATAAAGCTCTTCATGGCAACTTATCCTCTCATCAGCATTTTCTCGTGGAAAAATTCACCTTGCGCGAAGTATTAGGATAAGATGAGGGCCATTTTGTGTCAATCGGAGAGGCATAACGAGATTCGGTAGCTGAATGTGATCCAGTCATTGAATTCCTCAAGAGAGATAGTGATGGATAATTGCTGCGGATTTTGCTTGATTCCAGCGACATAATGCCCATTTTGGAAATGAGATTAGGAAGAAAGCGGGAGGAGCGATCTTCTTGTGATTGGGCTCATTCCGTAATACATTGGAACAGGACGCCCGGGGGGTAATTGGTTTGTGCGAGAAACAGGCAGATCTAAAGGCAGGCAACTATGTTTCCCCCTCTCTCGGCTGACCGACCTCAGGGAAAGAAAGCATCAAAATAGGTACTACACCCCGAAATTCCATATTTATGGCGCATTCCTGCAATATTCCCATAAATAACTAACCAGGTTATCGAGATTGCAGCTCAGAAGGATGATGTACTTATCGCCAGCTCCAGCATAAATCATCAGTTTGTCCTTGTAAACGATAGCACCTACGGGAAAAACCACTGCCGGAACGTCCACTGGATACTGATCATTCCCATATAATTCATGAGGGGCTGAAGGAATGTAGATTGGGTGTCTCGTTCGACAGAGCACCCTTCTGGGATCGTCCAGGTCCAAGAGGCTGGCGCATACCGAATATCCTCTCTCAATTTTCTCGGTCAACCCAAAGGCTTTGCAAATGGTATTTCCAATCTCACCAACGGCGTGATAAATGTGCAACCAACCCTTGGCTGTTCTAATCACCTGGGGGCCCGGGCCGATTTTCTCCTTTTCGTGGGGGTACTGTCCGACTCGTAGAAGGAAAGTCCGGTTTCTGCGCTCATGGATTTTCTTCCAGTGTTCCCGGTACTTGGAAGGATCGAGAAGTTCGTCCATACCGGCTTCAAGGGAATCCAGGTGAATGTTGGGGTGAAAACGCAACAGCATGCAGTGCATACCATTCACCGGCTCCGAGAAGGGGACGGCATTGCGGGAATCGAAGGGCTCAACTATGCCGTGATAGGTGATGTTCGCGAAGTCTTCGGTAGAATAGACAGCGATCCGATCTGCGTTTTTCCCTGTGAATGCGGGCTCGAGCTTGCCACATCCAACCAGGAGGTATCTCCGTCCATGCTTGATAATTCGGATGTCCTCTATGCCATAGGTAAAATCACGGTGATCGGTTCCATCACCGCGGATTACCACATTTTGGAATCGGGTAAAATGGACGCCATCATCACTCACCAGAGGCCAAACCTCAGAAATATAGTTTTCCAGGCAGATGCGCTCCCTGCCGAGCCTCTCATCGAAGAACGTACCCTCGTGATAGCCTTGGTGGCATCTCGGGGTAAGGATGACTTTGTCCTGGAGCACTTCCGCCCCGGCGTTGAACACGGCCCCAATCTTCAGCTCGCCGTTCTCGTACCAGGTAAGACCAAGGTCCTGAGGCTTTATGATAGGGTTGTTCTCACAGGAATCCAGCTTGAAAGCCCTCTCTCCGGAGTCAAGCGAGACAACCACCCCATCGCTCAGTTCTTGAACGGTACGATCCATTGCTGACGTCATATCTCCTTCCTCTTCCGGGCTCTCACTAATTCGTCAAATAGCTGAACGAACCTTTCAGCAATCCTCCCAGCTCCATGATCTTCCAGAAAAGCCTTCACGGTGCCGAGGTTGAACTTACCGTGGAACAGGTCAATGAGCTTGGCCTTCATGTCATCAAAATCGGTATACTTCACGATTTCATCTCCATGGAGTTCCACATAGTTTGACTCGTGAAACAGGATAGGGCAACCGGACCCCAAAACCTGGCAGACTGAACTCGACACGACCGCCTTGTATTTCTCGGAGGACTCCCTGTGGATAAGCAACGTATCTGAAGCAAAGAGGTATGTATAGAGCTCATTGAGGGGAATTGGCTTTATCCGAAGGTCTATGAAATCGTACCTCCTTTCCGCTTCTCGCAACTCACCAACGTCGCTTTCCGGATTAGCGATAATTACGTACCTGAGAGGATATTCCCCAGCCACTTCTTTCAAAGCGGGCAGAACAGCTACGACATCTTTTGACCTAAACCCAAAGGAAAATACGATCTTTTTATTCAACGGAATGCCCAGCTTCTTCCTCGCTTCCCCTTTATCACCCACATCGAGTGGATGGCATGGATAGGGGATCATGTGAATCCTTTCAGGGGGGAAAGATTTGACCAGGTAGTCTTTATACCTCTGATCGAAGCAGATAATCCCGTCCCAGTCAAACTTATAGTAAAGCGGGTCTTCCGGAGCTTTACCCTCGTGGACAACCTGAACGGCAACGGCTCTCGCCTTAACTTGAGGAAATACCTCAAGGAGTCTCTCGGCTGGCAATCTTTCCACGTTCTGAGCAACAAACACGCCGTAGTCTTCATTCAAAAGCGGAGAGGGGTCAAAGGAGGCAGCCCGCGTGACTGGGATGATTTGATCCACGCTGAAGTGTCTGATAACAAAATCCTCGTCTTCTTGAAAGGTAGGCCTGGCATCAGGATGCTTTTCGGCGGAAAATACCCTCAGCTGGTGACCCGATTTCACCCAAGCCCTCCCCACCAATTCCGCGTGAATGGACGGCCCGTTGGCGGCATTCCAGAGACACATCATGCCTATCTTCATGCTTCTCACTCCTTACACGATCTCATGGGCATTTCCCTTAACCACGGGGGGAGGCGAATCTCTGGATCCCTTACAAAAGAACATATTCGTGAGAATTACGCTACATGCTGATCATCCTGTCCTTAATAATCTCATCAGGATAACGGAATGGACTGGTCCGGGGCACAACTCCCGTATACCACATACCACCAGCTGGATCAAACTCTGGTATTTCACGAGCGTCCCCCATGCACTGACTTCACTCGTTCAGTGGCCTCGTTTACAATACGCTGCGAGAAGAATACAATGCTTGCAACAGAACCAATCCTTCCCAGTACGTGGCCAACCTCGAGAACATCGAAATAGGTATGTGTCCTTCAGGCAACAAAGGGAATGGCTAGCTCAACTTCTACTCAAGAAAAGACTCGATCCCTTCACGCCTTTTTCCCCTTGGCTCTGGCCCTCAACCGCTCCATCAGCTCTTTCGCTTTTGTCACGGCTTCACCCTCCTTCTCATCCATGGCTTGTACCCAAGGCTGGGTGACACGCCATGTTATCTTACCGCTAAGGGGCGGTTCAGGATAGGCACCAGGATCACATAAAGAATAACCACGAAATTCTACAGGACTCTCTTGATAGTAGGACCAGACAGCCTTTCTGAATAAGTCCGGATCTCCTTCAAATTGAAGGTCGACGAGAGAAACCTGCTTTCGGAAACGTACAATCAGCTCCATCGGCAAATTGAACAGAAAGGGATGGGGCGCATCCGTCCCAGTAATACGTCTTTTTTCATCAATTCCATTGAGGGTCAAAGCCTTCAGAGCCTCCCCAGTCAAATGCCCTTCGGATTCTGGACCGCCGACGATCAAGTAGCGTATATTTGGATTGGCGACGATATTACACACTATTTTCTCAAACCCAATATTTTCGGTCTGCACGGTTCCTGAGAGCACTGCCCCGCTTTCTCTTCCAGCCCTTACAAGCTTCTCAAGGTCAGAAGGTATCTTATCTGCGTCACAGTTCAAAATAATCGCTACCGCGACTGGAGAAAAATCATTCCCCCTGATATATCTACCTTCCTCTGGAGGATAATCTGGATGCGGACTAACTTTTAACATCCTTGGTCTCTATGTTGAAAGAGTAAAGTACCTATTCAAGCAAAACCCGGTCTCTTCATTCCGAAAAACGGGCTCCATATTTGCTCAACGTTTATTGCGTCCATTCTCTAGCTACTGATCAACAAGCTTTTCAAACCCATATTAGTAGACCCAAAAATCAAATCAATTTTTTGGTTACTTTTTTAATTCCGGGGAAATAATGTTGATTGCGTTGATAGGAGTGAGGATGAGAACAGAGTTCTAGTGGATCATCCCTAGATCGAGCTATTACGGGACAAAGTGCAACCAGGGTCTCCCTTAAGGGTGATGAGTTGGTGCGAAAAGGGAGAAGACTTACGGGCAGGCAACAACGTTCTCTCGTGGGTGGCCAACCCAAAAATGCTGATTAAGAATCAAACGTAGATTTGACCGCTTTTCCAGTGCTCTTGGGGAACAGAATGGAATTTCTACAATTGCCCTACATAGTCGTCTGAACCAGCGCCATGAGCTCTGCCATCGTTTTCAGTTTCTCCAACCCAGCCACGGTTTCAAAAATCTTTTCTCTGACGTCGCCCGACAGCAATTGTTCCGTGCAGTCGATAAACTTACTTTGAAGCTCGGCATCGCTCAGGGGGTGATCCGGTCCTCCTCGGTAGCGTTCATCCGCTTCCCGCACGATTTTTTGGTCGTCCTTTAAAGTGACTTCAACTCTGGAACGGATTTTATCCCAGCCTTTGGCTTCAATTTCGGGATCGAATTCGGTACGTATCCGTCGCATCAGCGACTGAACAGCCGGAGTGTTAACAAATTCCGGCGTAAATTCCCTGACGCCCGCTTTACGAGATATCGCGATGGCACACAGGAGAAAGGGCATACAGAATTTCGCCTCAAGTTCATCCCGTGCAACCGCGAAGCGGATGGGGTTGAGGATATTCGATCCGGCGAACAGGATAACTTCTTCAATATCTTCGGGCTTAATATCGTTTTCAACAACCACAGCCAGCATGGCATCCATGGAGGGATGGGTCAGAACCCCGCATGGATAAGGCTTAATACTGACACCCGGATCAACAATGGTATGCGGATTTCCGAAACACCCCGCGATCTTTTCGGGATCAAATCCTCCGCCAAGGACTTGAAAATAGCCCCATGGGCCATCCAAGGCATCCATATTGGCTTCAAAGCCGTTTGCGGCCAGGATTGCTGCGGTTACACCATTATGAGCGGCTTGGCCGACATGCAACGGCTTCATCATGCTACCGAAGTTGGCACGGATGCCGGCCCCCATACTCGCTGCAATGCCGATGGCGTGCCGTAATTGATCTATGTTTAGATTGAGCAGTTTCGCGGCTGCAACGGCAGCCCCAAACGTACCGACAGTGCCGCTGGTATGAAACCCATTTTTGTAGTGATCCGGATTAATTGCTTCCGCAATTTTACATTCGACTTCAAAACCGGCCAGAAATGCGGTCAAGAAAGTCTTGCCGGAAACATTGGCCAGCTTTTCCGACACCGCCAGACAGGCTGTCAGCGGTGGAATCGTAGGGTGGGTTAGCAGACCGTAAATACGGTCCGGCGTAACGGATAACTGGGTGTCGTCCCAGTCCATGGCATGACCCGCAGTCCCGTTTGTCATGGCGGCGAGCGCTGCGGAAACCTTGACGGGATCTTTTCCAAATATGGTCGATTCCGCGGCCGAGGCCATGTCCCTACAATATTTGCGGACAATCTGGGTACATTCTTGAAGGGAGCCGGCCAGAATGAGGCCCAATCCGTCCAAGATACAGCGCTTGCCGATTCTCAAGGCCTCCGCCGGAAGAACTTCATAGCGAAGTTCAAACGCAAACTCACTGGCCTCCTTTGTAACCTGTGTAGCCTGATTACTCATAAGAAGTCTCCTATCTGCAGGTGGTTATTGATGTAATGCTCCTTAGATCGAGCACATTGATTCTATGAGAAAAGAAACGGAATGGCAAGCGAAATGAGTTAATGTCCATTGTCCGGAATTTGTCTTGACAACCGATTGTCCAGGATCTACTATCCTTAGATCTTCTTTACCACTTAAATACTATGAAATCGTAAGAGCTTTCAGTGACAAACGCCCCCTCCGCAGCAATCAGATAACCAATTGTTATAGAAGGTAATAGCCATGAATAAAACCATTACTCAAAAGCTCATAGAAAACCACCTCCTTGCGGGAAGTCTTACTCCCGGCACCGAGATCGGAATTACAATAGACCAGACCCTCACCCAGGATGGCACGGGAACACTTACGTATCTACAGTTCGAAGCCATGAAAATCCCCGCGGTTAAAACAGAGCTATCCGTAAGCTATATAGACCACAACACGATACAGTCGGGATTCGAAAATGCTAATGATCAAAAATACCTTCAGTCAATCGCACAAAAATACGGTATCTATCTCTCACGAGCCGGCAACGGCATCTGTCACCAGGTGCATCTTGAACGGTTCGGGAAACCGGGAAAGAGCCTTCTCGGATCGGACAGCCACACGCCGGCATGCGGGGCCTTGGGAATGCTTGCCGTCGGCGCGGGTGGCCTGGACGTTGCCCTTGCACTGGCAGGAGAACCGTTTTACTTAACCTGTCCCGGTATCATTAAAATCAACCTGACGGGTAAACTGTCGCCGTGGGTTTCCGCCAAGGATGTGATACTGAAGGTGCTCGACATATTCACCACAAAAGGAAATGTCGGATGTGTTTTTGAATACGGAGGCCTGGGTCTTTCCACCCTTTCCGTTCCCGAGCGTGCGACCATTGCCAACATGGGCGCGGAATGCGGTGTGACAACGTCCGTTTTCCCCAGCGACGAGGTAACGAAGCTGTTCTTGCGTGCCCAGCAGCGTGAACAGGATTGGGTGGCGATAGGAGCGGACCCGGACGCAACATATGACAGGATCGTCGATATCGACCTGTCGTCGCTCGAACCGCTTGCCGCGATGCCGCACAGTCCCGAAAACGTTCGCACCGTCCGGGAAATTGGTGAAATTGCAGTAGACCAGGTCTGCATAGGGAGTTGCACCAACTCATCGTATAAAGATCTTGCAACCGTCGCCATAATGCTGAAGGGAAGGGTTATTCACCCAGAAACGAGCCTTGTTATTGCACCGGGATCGAAGCAGGTCCTGGAAAACATAACGAGGAACGGCTATTTTGAAGACCTTATAGCCGCAGGTGCACGAATCGCGGAAGGTGGATGTACCTTCTGCACGGGCAACAGCTACAGTCCGGCCGCGGGAGCGGTTTCTTTGCGAACCTCGAACAGGAATTTCCTGGGAAGATCGGGAACCAAAGATGCCCAGGTCTATCTTGTCAGCCCTGAGACTGCTGGTGCAGCGGCCATCACGGGGAAATTCACGGACCCACGGGATCTCGGTGTTGACTATCCAGAAGTTCGGATGCCTGATCGGTTTCATGTTGATGACCGGATGATCATGAAACCCGAAGATACGGAAGATCCCTCATCAGTTGTTATCCAAAGGGGTCCGAATATCGGTGATCCGCCAAAAAATGACCCCTTTCCCGAGGAGATTCTTGGAGAAGTGACAATTAAGGTTGGTGACAGGATAACCACCGATCATATTGTTCCCTCGGGAGCCAGGATTAAACATCGATCCAACGTGGCGAAGTATTCCGAATATGTCTTTGAGGTTATCGACAGCACCTTCCCCCGGCGTGCAAAGAAGATCAGAAATAAGGGAAAGGATAATATCATTATCGCCGGTATGTCCTACGGTCAGGGCTCATCGAGAGAACATGCTGCCATCTGCCCAATGTATCTCGGGGTAAAAGCGGTGATTGCGAAATCATTTGAGCGCATTCATACGGCAAACCTGATCAATGTCGGCATAATTCCCCTTACATTTTGTGACGAAAAAGTATACGACACCATCGATCAGGGAGACCGGATTGAGATAGGGAACCTAAGGGATGTTCTGATATCAGACGAAGAAATAACGGTAAAAAACCTAACAAAGGGGGCGGAATTTACGGTCAATTACTCCTTCACGGAAAGGCAAAGGGAAATCTTGCTTGCAGGAGGTGCGTTAAATCTCGTCGGCCAGCGCAAGATCAACAGAGCATAATAACAAAAACAGAAAAGAAAGAGGAACAGCCTCAGGCTCCATAAGAGTTTTTTTGACCACTGCATCAATAAGAGCAGACGTTATCGCAGCGGGTTGATAAAGAAAAACCCCTTATTAATCATCATTTCGGGACGAAAAAGAGAGGGGAATGAGAGCGTGTCACACTATCGTATTGGAATATTGAAAGGGGATGATATTGGGCTAGAAATCGTCCCGGTTGCGGTTCAGGTACTACAAACTGCCGTAAAAAAATATCCTGAAGTTGCAATTGATTGGATCGAACTCCCCATTGGCTATCCCTCTTATGTGGATACCGGTGAGACACTTCCGCAAAAAACCGTGGATACCCTTTATGATTTAGATGGCTGGATATTGGGTCCCATCGGACATATGGCATATCCCAGAGATGATCCGAAAGCCGTCAATCCCCACCCGATCATTCGCCGGCAGTTTGATATGATCAGTAATATCCGGCCGGCAAAATCGCATCCCTCTGTTCCTTCGCTGCATCAGAATGTCGACATGGTTATTGTCCGGGAAAACAACGAGGGATTTCAGCCGGACAGGAATATGTTTATGGGGAAAGCTGAATTCATGCCAACACCCGATATGGCGCTCTCCCTTCGGGTCATCACCCGAAAGAACTCCGAGTTTGTAGCCCGCACGGCCTTTAATCTCGCAAGGCAGCGCGGCAAGAAAAAAAAGGTTACGGCCATTCATAAGAACACCGTGTTTAAATTAGGGTGTGGCCTTTTTGTGGACACGTGCCGGGAAGTTGGCGGGGAGTATCCCGACATTACGTTCGAGACGAGGGTTGTCGACACATTTGCGATGAACCTCGTGATGAAACCACAGGATTTTGATGTGGTGGTAACCACCAATATGTTTGGTGACATCCTCAGTGATGAGGCTGCAGGAATTGTGGGGGGGTTAGGTATGGGACCGGGGCTGTGCGTAGGGCCGAAATATGCAATGGCTCAGGCAACTCATGGCTCGGNNAACCCGTATGCAATGATCATGTCCTGTCAGATGATGTTATTATGCCTTGGCGAAAAAAAAGAGGACCCCTCGGCGCTGAAAGCTGCTCGGGATATCGAAAAAGGGATGGGCAAAGTACTGGGCAAGTCTGAAACCGTTACTCCTGATTTGGGCGGCACCGCGAAAACAGAAGAAGTGGGCGAAGCCGTTTGCCAAACAATCCTCAGCCTCTAGCACTGGCCTTCATTACCATGAAGCCGTTCTTTACATCCTAAGGCTTGTGCCCCAACGGTGCGTGGGCTCGTGGAGCTGTTTTGCAAAACGGTCCCGCCAATTTGACCGCCACCACACTTCGCCGCACCTTGTTCACCAAAGGGTTCCGCGCCCTGTAAAAATCATTGACAAACGTTTTTTAGGCTGTTAAGATCGCGGTGGATTGACGGGAGTCGTTACCGCTGAAACAACTATTTCCCCAGGGGGAGAGGGAGGTGAGGGAGGAGAGATTTAAAAAAGGTTTTTAGCACATTTTTATCATGTAAATCCAAAGGAGGTATCCTATGAAAACTCTATCCAAATTTTTCAGTCCGGCGATAGGAGCAGCGGGAGTGGTTTTCATTCTAGGCATTACCGGGATGACGGCCATGGCGGCGGAGGAGAAGTTTCCGTCCAAGCCCATCGATGTGGTCATCCACGCCAAGTATGGCGGTGGAACGGACACAACGGCCCGGATGATGATGATCCGCACGCGCCGCGTCCTCGGGGTGGATATGCGCGTGATCGCGAAGCGCGGTGGTTCCGGAGCCAAGGCACATGTTTTCGCGGCAAACCGCCCCAGGGACGGTTACACGCTGATTGCCCTGACGCAGACCCACTTTTACACCATCGCCCGGGG
>JABAOH010099616.1_pt1 | contig 36788 bp, 39 predicted proteins | sample 7062181 | NCBI WGS metagenome assembly JABAOH01 (sample SAMN14538630, study PRJNA623070) | marine sediment metagenome | biome: marine biome [ENVO:00000428]; feature: marine pelagic biome [ENVO:01000023]; material: deep marine sediment [ENVO:00002113]; isolation source: pool of 5 deep marine... | reverse complement strand
CCCAAAGAACTCGAGCAGCTGATCGGACGCTCCCCTCAGGCTCTTGAACCCGAGATACTGACCTACCTCGCGGACTAGCTATGCGAGTCCGCGCATGTGCGCCAGCATGCGCTGGCGCGTCGCATCGTCCGGCAGCCGGCCGAAGCCTGCGCCAATGTTGTCGACTGCATGCTCCGGGTTTGCGGTCTCGGTCAGGACGCAAGTAACGGCCGGATGCGACAGGATGAACTTCAACGAAAACTGCGCCCAGGTTGCACAATCGAACTCGGCGGCCCACTCGGGCAGTGCGTGCCCCCGGATAATCGAAAAATAGTCGCCGTTAATGAACGGCCGCGAGATCGCCACGCCAACGCCCCTATCCATTGCCAGCGGCAGGAGTCGCTCTCCCGCCTGCGGTTCCATCATCGAGTAATTGACCTGGATGAAATCGACGAGACCGTCATCGACGAGACCGGCCATCGCCTCGAAACCACTTGCGCCTGTCCTCGCAACACCGATGTATCGAACGAGGCCTTCTTCCTTGAGCGCGCGATAGCTGTCGTGGCTCGATCGAAATCCTTCCAGGCTGCGCGTGTGCACCAGGTCGAGCGCGGACTTATGCTGCGCCCCGGCGAGCGATCTTGCGACGTCCTGCATGTCGTCTCGAGGATCGAGATAATTTCCAAGAAATAGCTGGTCGGTCTTGCCCATTGAGTGGCCCAGCTCACCAACGACGAGCGCGCTCGAACCACCAACGTCGACGTAATTGCCGCCCCGCGACAGGAAAATTTCCAGCAACTGGCCGGCCGAGTCGCGATCGCCCGAGCGAAATGCCTGCGAGTTGCCGAGACCGATGACTGCGAGCTGTTCATCGGTTCCGGGAATCGGGCGCGCAGGCAGTGTCTGCTGCGCCCAGGACAACTGTGGCTGGGTCGCTGCCAGGGTGACAGCCCCAGTGTATTTCAGAAAATCGCGCCTGCTGGTCATCAAGCCCCCGGACATTCAAGTCAGTTAGCCTGCTCGCCGGGCGGCGGAATCTTTGTCGCCTGCCAGGCTATGACACGCCATTCGCCATCGCGTTTCACAAAGGTGCCTGTGTTGTAGTAATACATACGTGGTAAATCGTCCGGCGGGCTCGCCACGAGCTTGAATGCAACGACAGCTGTATCACCCAGCCACTTCAACTCCACGTCTTCGGCCGTGTAGACGGGACCTTGCTCGTTCTCGCCTCCGTCTTCAGCGGCTTCGAATGAGGCCAGGATGCTCGCCTTGTCGGTGCGTGTCCCGGCCGACGAGGTGTACACGAGGTCGTCGTCCCAGAACCGCTCGTGCGCCTGCCGCTCACCGGCGTGCGCGAGGAAATCGTCCAGGAGTTCGAGGATCTCGTCCGCGTCGCCCGCCGCAACGCCGGCGGATGCGAACACGAGCGACAATGCGCACAACTGGATCGCTTGTTTCATCGGCTTCCCTTCTCGTAACCGGCTGCGCTAAGAGAGCACCAGTTTACGGAAAGGATCGACGATGTTCGACAGCTGTGGCGATTTAGTCCAGTAACTCGAGCGAATCGCACTCGATACGGCCATCTGGCGACAGGACGTACTTCTCAAACTGCCACCCGATGCAGAAACTGCCCGTTTCGTCCGGGTTTTCTGTGACATTGATCTCGTCAGGGTCGACCCTGCACTTCGTATGATCACTCAAGAGCCTGGCAATACTCGGTTTTTCAGCGGCATAAATGATGTCCATGGCAATCTCCTCATGGCATTCCTTTGTCACTCGCAGCCAGAGTAGTACCGGGACACTTAACCGAGACTGAAATTTTTGTGAACGGACCCTGAACGGATGATGCGCCCCAACAACATACTCATCGCAGCGAGTTTCGCATGGTTGCTGGTGTCGTTTTGGAACCGCAACGACCTGCCCGGAAATATCGACTTCGTTGCGGAAATTGCGAACGAACCGTTGCAAACGCCAACAGAGGCTCGCCCGTTCCACGCCACGGTGAACGACATCGATTACCTGATAGAACCCGAATACGCCTACGACCTCACCGGGATGATCGTTTCCTACCGTCACCACGAGGGCAATAGCCGAATGCACCTGCGGGCGAATGATCATCTCAACATGCTGGACGTCTGTGTCGTCTGGGGCGACAACACGAAAAGCGACCTGCACGCGATCGATTTCTGGAACGGTATTTTTACGTGCAACGTGTTTACACGCGACATGGATGCGTGGAATTCGTTCGACATGAACCAGCTGTCGAACAATCACCTGATCTCGGACGACGAGTTCATCCGCAGGCAGGTTCGCAAAGTGCAGATCGGCGACCAGGTCCGTGTGCGCGGCTACCTGGCCTCCTACTCCAACGAAGGGGGCGGCAAGCGCGGGACGAGTACGACACGCACCGACACGGGAGACGGCGCCTGCGAGACGGTCTTCGTCGAATCGTTCAGCATCGTCGAGCCGGCGACGAGCTACTGGCGCATCTCGATGTGGACGTCGCTGGCGCTACTAATGGCCGGACTGTTCGTACACTTCAAACGGCCGTACAAGCCGTATTGACACAAAAAAGGGCAGCCCTGGCTGCCCTTTCCCGAATTGCGAGTATTGAATTACTCGGCATCTTCACCCGTGTGGTAATGGCCGACTTCGGTAACACCGTCTGCAATCAGACTAGTCCACTCTTCCATGAGTGCTTCGGTTTCTTCCTCGCCACCCATCAGTTCCGTCAATGCTGCGTACCACGCGATGTCATCAGCCGAGCGATACCACTCGAGGTCTGCCATACCGCCTTCCATGACCCAGACCCAGGCCGCATCCCACTCGCCAGTCTGGTAATGAATGGCGAGCATCGGCGGAGCCGTTCCTGCCGCCTCGCCGGCCGGGGCGAAATACTCGTTGATGATTTCGAACGCGCGCTCACGACCGCCGGGCGCGAACTTGACGTGCGCAATGCTGATATAGACGGCATCCTCGCCCTGCGTCATCGGCCCGCCCTCGTCTTCTTGCGCCAATGCAGAGCCGGAGAACATCAGAACCGCAGCCGTCAGCGCCGCGGGAATACCCCACTTGCGTGATTTCATCGTGTAACCCCCTGTTTCATTGTTGTTGGTGTTGCGGGAGGCAACAGCATAGTCGGTTTCGGGCGAAACTCAAATCTTGAAAGTGCTGCGCCCCCGTCGGGAGTCGAGAGAGATCGGCGTCGACTTGTGTTCCGGCTTCTCGGTCGGACGCCCGACAAAGAAACCCTGTGCGAGATCAACGCCCAGTTCGCCAAGCAGCGCCATGCTCTCGGCATCCTGCACATACTCGGCGATGACTTCCATGCCCGCCTCGGCGCCGATCTCCGCGATGAGGCGAATCATTTTCTGGTCGACCGGATTATTGAGCAGGTCTTCGACGAATGTGCCGTCGATCTTGATGTAATCGAATTGCAGCTTCTGCAGGTAGCTGAATGAACTGTACCCGGTACCGAAGTCGTCCAATGCGAGGCTGCAGCCCATATCCCGAAGTGCCCCGATTTGTTGCTCCACGTGTATCGGGTGACGCACGGCCAGGCTTTCCGTGATTTCGAAAATGATGTCTTTCGGATTCACATGATATTTCTCGAAACACGCCTCGATGTGCTCGACGAGGTCGTCGTTTTCGAACGCATTGGCGGACAGGTTGATCGAGAAATGCAGGCTGCGGCCCGGAACGGAGTAGACCGAGTACGCTTTCGAGGCGTTTTCGATCATCCAGAAATCGATCTCGCTCATCAGGCCAAAGCGCATGGCCGATGGCAGGAATGCGTCGGGCAATACGATACTGTCGTCCTCGCTGCGCAAACGCAGCAATACTTCGTGGTGCGTGGTCTCGCCCGTATGAATCCGGTTGATGGGCTGGAAGCGAAGTTCGAAACCGTCGTTATCGACAGCACGCCTCAGGCGGTTCATCCAGCCCACATCGGCGTCGTCCTTGCGCTTGTCACCGTTCGACACCTCATAGATCGACAAGCGGTTCCGGCCAGCGGACTTGGCCTCGCGGCACGCGATGTCGGCCTGGTTGATCAGCTCATCATAGTGCAGGTTGTTGCCCGTGATCATCGCCATGCCGATGCTGCAGTGAACGTGGAAGACCTGGTCTTCCTCGATGTGCGCCATGCGTCGCATATTGGACAATATCGTCTCTGCCGATGACGTGGCGCCGTGGATATCGGTGCGGCGCACCAGCACTGCGAACTCATCACCGCCAAAGCGCGCGACGACATCGTCACGTCGAACACTGCGGCTGAGTTCATCGGCGACTTTACGGATCAAGCGGTCACCAGCCGGGTGTCCGCAGGCATCGTTGATGTACTTGAACTGATCGAGATCAACGAACAACAGGGCACTCGTGTGCCCCTTGCGCATTACGCTAATGATCTCTTTCTTGAGTTCTTCGGTGAATCGGCGCCGATTGAAGAGCCCGGTCAGGCTGTCGTGGTTGGCCATCTCGAGCAGTTTTGCATCGCGCTCACTCAGCGCCGACGCCGTCGTCTCGAGCGCCTCCACGATGTCCGATATCTCACGATGTTCGGCCGGGTTGAACTTCACACCGAGGTTCCCCTTGGCCAATTCCTTGATTGGCTCCTGCAAGTCGGAGATCGATGCCAGCGCACGCTGCAGTGCACGCCGCCCGTACGCTGCGAATGCGATAAGCAACACCAGCAAGATAAGGATCGCGCCCTTGATATTGGCAAGCAGCCGATCGTGGAAGATGACGAAGTCGAGATTAATGCCGACAAAGCCGAGCAGCTCTGTGCGCGTCTCCCCGTCCAGGTCGATCGCGTTGAAGTCAAACAGGCCATCGTCAACCAGCGATTCGGTCCAGACCGGTGCAACAATCTCGAACTGCCGCGGATTCAGCAAATCGCTGCTCATAACATACGGCTTCTTCCCGCCGATAACCTCGATTGCGTCGTATAACTGATCTTCGGTCAGGTCCGGAACCGCCTCACCCCCATCGTGATTGTGAACCGCAAACAGCGTCGTTCCATCCTGCGAGTAGTAGGAGACCCGGTCGATTTCGGGATAGCGCTCAACGAAACTTTCGAGCCGTATCAACGCCTCACCGTCATCGCTCAGATACAATGGTGCGCCGAGTTCGTTCAGTTCCTCGGTCCACTGCAAGGCCCAACGGCCGTAGTTGTCCTGCAGTACCCACTGGCCGCCCCAGTAGAGGCTTGCAATCGCAAGACCGCCGAACAGTGCGGCGCTCAGGACCTGGATTGAGAGGATTTCGTGAACGAGGACGCGCTTGGCGCCATTGGTCGTGTCACGATTGAATCGTTTATAGATTCGATCGCGCAGCCAGCCGAGGCGATCGATACACCACTCTTGCGCAATGGCAATCGTTTGCTTCATCGTTCGACTACCTGGATTGCGCCATTGGTTTCGACGCGAATTTCCGAGAGCTGCGTTATCGACGGAAGACTGTCGAGATTGCCAGCCTTGATTTCGCGGATGACCTTGACGATCGTGCGGGCGATATCGGCAGCTACAGTCGTGATACTCATGGTTGCGCCGAGCTCGAGCATTGCGTTGCTCGGCACCGTTACAGGAACCTGTTGCTGGTTGGCGTCGGACAGCATTTCCTGCAGCACACGCGCGCTCAGTACACGGTTGTCCGGGAACAGCCAGAAACCGTCAATGTCTCGAATCATGCGGCGGAAGAAATACAGCGTTTCCTGGTCGGATTGTGTGACCTGCACGCGCAATTCGATCTCGTGTTTCTCGGCGGCCTGCAGCGCCTCCTCGATGAGTTCCTCGTGCCCTTCGCCGATAATGACCCCGACGCGGACAATCGTGGGATCGATCTTTTTCCAGGCCGCCAGTTGTGCGTCGAGCGGCGCGATCGCCGCGATGCCGCGGCTCGTGTCGGTGAGCAGGTCGTGATCCTGGTGATTGAACACCTGGCTGAAGATGACCGGTTTCTGCGACATTGCGACCGACGACTGCGCGGCGCGCAAACCGATGGCGACTACGATGTCGGAATTGGAGTCGTTGACTCTGCGCAGCACCCTGACGGGCGGGCTGCTCTCGTCGCCGAGGTCGTACACCTCGTAGTTTTCGAGCCGCTGTGCAAGCTCGACCGCAACGTCAGCATAGGCGGGCTGGCTGTTGGTCAGGACTATGGCGACACCGGGCAGCTCAAAGTCCCAGGGTTGGCGGCTCAGGGGCGTGACCGTGACGCCGTCGAGCGGCGTCGAATCGATGACTGCGACATCAACCGGATCGTCCCGAACAACGGGACGTGGGTCGGCCTGCCAGGTCGCACAGCCGGACAGCAGAAGTACCGCGAAGAGTGTCGCGTAACTTGTTGATTTTGATAGACGTGAGCCAGTCCTTGGCATCGCGTTATCCCTTATGTCACATCGCGCGCAGCGGCGCGCAGCCCAAGCTGCCAGTTACGTCCTTATTTACCGCATTTGGGCGGACAATTCTGTGTCCCAAGTCGCTGCCAGAACAGCGAACTGGTCCATATGGCCAAAATCGCCCAGATTACGCCAGTTGGTCCCCGATCGGCAGGTTGCGAATTCGCTTCCCCGTCGCCGCAAAAATGGCGTTCGTCAGGGCCGGCGCCGCGGTCGGAATTGTGACCTCGCCGACGCCCGTCGGCACATCATCGTAGGGCAGTATGTGCGTCTCGAAACGGCTCGGGAACGCCGCCATGCGCGCCAGCGGGTAGTCATGGAAGTTGCTCTGCTCCACCTGCCCGTCCCTGACCGTGATCTCGAGGCCGAGCGCGGTGCTCAACCCGTCGATCGTGCCGCCTTCGAGCTGGGCGTGAACGGCATTCGGGTGCACCGCGTAGCCGCAGTCGATCGCGGCCACGATGCGCTCGATCGTGAGCGTGCCATCGACCACCGTGACCTCCATCGCATGGGCAGAGTAGCCACCAAACGTGAAGTGCGTGGCGAGGCCGATGCCCCTGCCTGCCGGAAGCTCTTTGCCGTAGCCAATCTTCTCGGCCACGAAACTGGTCAGCCGGGCCAGCCTGCCCGGGTTGAACGTAGGACCACCGTGACCCGAATACTCGAGCTCACGGGATTCGCCCAGCAGGTCGAGTCGCAGCTGCAAGGGATCCTGGCCGGTCTCATGCGCGATTTCGTCGATGAAACTCTGGATCACGAACGCGTTGACGGTATGTGCAGGCGCGCGCCATGACCCCCGTGGCAAGCCGATCGCGTTGTGGAAATATTCCATGCGAATGTTGTCGACAATGCGTCGCGGGAAGTCATCAAGGTAAAGCTCGGCGCCAAAAAGATTTTCGTCAGGCATGTTCGGGCGACGGTAGTACTTGCTGCCGCTCGCCAGGCGCTGGGCCCACGCGGTCACATTGCCGTCCGCGTCGACGCCTGCACGCATCTCGTGCAGCCCGCCGGGCCTGTAGAAGTCGTTCTTGACGTCGTCCTCGCGCGTCCACTGCAACTTGATCGGCCAACCCGTCTTCTTCGAAATCATGGCCGCTTCGGCGACATAGTCGTTGGTCAGGCGGCGACCGAAGCCGCCACCGACCCGCGTCATCTCGACATGGATGTTTTCGCGCGGAATCCCGGTCACCGCGTTCGCGGCCCGCGACGCCCCGCTCGGCATCTGTGTCGGTGCAATAATGTGACACGAGTCAGCCTGAACGTAGGCATAACAGTTCTGCGGCTCGAGCGGCGCATGATTGACGAACGGCACGCGGTATTGGCGAACCAGCGTGGTCTCGGCAGCGGCCATGGCCGCATCGAAATCCCCGTCGTCGAGCACGATCTGCCCGGTGTCCTTGAGCATCTCCTCGTTTTCACGCCAGAAGCGCACGCTACTGTCGTTCGCGTTCGGGCTTTTCTCCCACTCGATCTCGAGCGCCTGGCGGCCTTTTATCGCAGCCCAGGTCGACGTAGCAACCACGGCGACGCCGCTCGCCAGAATGACGTACGGCTCACCTGGACTGGGGCCGTCAATCGTGAAGACGTCGAGAACGCCGGGCACCTCGCGGGCCTTCGTATCATCGAAAGATGCAACCCTGGCATTGAGCACCGGAGCACGGGCGATAACCGCGTAGCGCATATCGGGTTGCTCGGTATCGATGCCGTATTTGGCCTTGCCCGTGACGATGTCCAGGCCATCGATCGTGTTGCGGTGTGTGCCGATGATCTCGTGTTCCTCGATCGGTTTGAGCGGCGTCGTGTCCTCGGGCATAGCCAGCGCCGCAGCGTCGACGACGAGGTCGGCATAGGCAATCTCCGACTGCAGCGACGTGCAGACGACCACGCCCGGACGCGTGTCGCACTGCGACTCATCGACGCCCAATCGCGCCGCAGCGGCACGCATCAGCTGCCGTCGCGCATCGGCGCCGGCCTGGCGCATGAGCTGCCAGTTGCTCGTCAAACCCGTACTGCCGCCGACACCCTGGCCGCCGCCGTATTTCCATGTAAAGCCGTCGGCCGTTTTGACGATGCCGAGCGGCATCTGGCGGATGCTGACTTTGTCCCAATCGACGTCGAGTTCCTCGGCCACCATCATCGGCAGGGCCGTCCTGAGGCCCTGGCCGATCTCGGGCTCCTTGGCGCCGATGACGACCGAACCATCCGGATTGATTTGCACGAACCAGCCTATCGTCCGTGCGTCGTCAGTCTCGTCGGCGAATGCAGGCAGGCCGATGACCAGGCTGCCGGCGACCCCGGCTCCAACGACCAGGAACTCACGACGGGTTACTTGATATCTCTCGAGGACGGCACTCATGATGCCTCTCCCGTTATCAGCTCGGCCGCTCGATGAATGGCTTTGCGAATGCGCACATAGGTGCCGCAGCGGCAGAGGTTGGTGACATTGGCATCGATATCGGCGTCAGTCGGGTTCGGGAAGCGCTTCAGGAAATCGGCGACTGCCATGATCTGCCCGGCCTGACAGAAACCGCATTGCGGCACATCGTGCTCGAGCCAGGCCTGCTGCACCGGGTCAAGCTCGTCATCGGAGGGCGCCAGCCCCTCGATGGTCGTTATATCGCGACCCGATATTGCCGAAACCGGCGTAATGCACGAACGCTGCGCGACGCCGTCGACATGGACGGTGCATGCGCCGCACTGGCCGATCCCGCAGCCGAACTTGGTGCCGGTCAACCGCAGGTGATCGCGAATGACCCACAGCAGCGGCGTGCTGTTATCACCCTCAAAAGAAACATCCTCGGAATTGATCTTGAACGACACCATGGTAGTCAGCCCCTCCCCATGCAATTGATCCGATGCCAATAGGACCAGAATTGCGGCGAGAGGTGCCTCTCAATCCGATGAGACGAGCCAAATTGGCGGCGAAACGTTTAGCCTTTCTGCTTCTCGATCCAGCGGTCAACTTCGGCCTCGAGTACAAACAAGGGCAACGAGCCGCTGGTCAACACCAGGTCATGGTACGCCCGTACATCGAATTTGTCGCCCAGTGCTTCCTCGGCCCGGTTCCTCAATTCGCGGATTTTGAGCTGGCCAATCTTGTAGGCCAGCGCCTGGGACGGAATCGCGATGTAACGCTCCACCTCGGCCACGACGTCCGTATCCGTAATCGGCGAGTTATTCGACATCCATTCGATGGCATCCTCGCGCGTCCAGCCGAGGGCATGCATCCCGGTGTCGACGACCAGGCGATTCGCGCGCCAGATATCGAAGTGGAGAGAGCCGAAGTACTGCAGCGGATCCGTGTACAGGCCCAGCTCTTCGCCTACCGACTCCGCGTACAGACCCCAGCCTTCGACGAAAGCCGTGTAGCCGCCGAAGCGGCGAAAAGCAGGCAGGGCCTCCATCTCCTGGGATATCGAAATCTGGAAATGGTGGCCAGGATTGGCCTCATGCAGTGACAGCGCCTCTATGACCCAGTTCGGCCGAGCCGGCAGGTCGTAGGTATTCACATAGAAAATGCCGGGCCGCGATCCGTCCGGCGTGCCCGGGAAATACTGGGCGGCCGCCATCGACCGGGCACGAAACGGCTCGACGGCCCTGATCACATACGGAGCCTTCGCCTTGACATTGAATGCCTTGTCGAGCTTCGGATCGATGTCGTTGCGAACCTCGTCGTAGGCCTGCAGGATCTCCTCCTCGGTCTCGAAGAAATATTGCGGATCGGTTCGCAGGTGCTCGAAAAACTCGGGCATCGTGCCCTCGAACCCGACGACGTCCCTGATCCGCTCCATCTCTGCGAAGATGCGCTCCGCTTCGCGTTTGCCGATGTCATGGATCTCCTCGGGCGTGTAGTCCGTGGTTGTCGTCTCTCGCACCACGAACGCGTAGTATTCCTTGCCACCCGGACTGTCGACCTGCCCGACCGTGTCACGCGTATGCTGCATGTATTCGTCATTGATGTAGTCGTGCAGCTTCGCATAGGCGGGCACGAGCACGTTCATGATGTGATCGTCGTAGGCCGCTGTGATGCGTTCGCGGTCCTCGGCCGAGAACGATTCGGGCATCCGCATGACCGGCCCGTAAAAAGCACTCTTTTCCGCGCTCTCGACGACCTGTGCCGCAAGCTGCGGCAACGTTTTTTCCATCAACACGCGCGGCTGCACGACGCCGAGTTCTACACCCTCTCGCATCTTCGTGATCGACAAGTCGACATGCCGCGCGAAATTACCCGAACGCTTGATCCAGTCGTCGTAATGCTGTGGCGTCTCGAACGGTTGGGCCGTCCCACCCGATCCGAGAATCACCATGAAATTCGGCACGCTGAAGAACTGGCTGACCGGCGTCAGGCTCTCGTAGTCGTTGTAGCCCTGCTCTTCGCGCTCTATCGCATTCTCGCGATCGAATCTGAAGATGTCGTAGTTGAGCCGATCCTGTCCCTCGAGCGTCTCCGGGTCGTATCCAACCAGGCGGGCAAGATAACGCTTGTTGAGATCGTACATCGCCTCGGCATACTCGTCCGAAAGGAAATCGTATGGCCCCCACTGGTCGTTGAAGCGATGATCGCCGCGGAACGTTGCGTAAATCGGGTTCAGGGCGAGCAGCTCCTCGTCATACTCGTGATACAGCGCTTCGAGTTCGGTCACGATTTCGGCAGAGGACTCTTCGAGCGCTGCCTCAGGCTCCGGCGTTTTTTCGCAAGCAGCCATAACCAGCAAAGCAGCCATGAGATGAAATTGGATAACAGGCTTGCGAATCATCTTCTTTTCCTTGTCGATTCAGTTAGGCACGCATGGTAACGCGAGAGTGAGTATCATGGACACATGAGCGACCGCGATGTTCCCATCCTGTTATGGCCGTTTTATGCGATCTGGCGGCTGTTGACTTTCGTCCTCGAGCTGGTCGGGCGCCTGCTGTGCGCGATCATCGGTATTGCGCTGATGGCGGCGGGCACCGCCATCGCAATCACTGTCCTGGCGGCGCCGATTGGAATTCCGATTGCCGCGATCGGTTTCCTGCTCGTCGTGCGGGCAATTTTCTAGTCCACACCGAAGATTTTGTCGATTTCCGCCATCACCTCGGGCGTGAATGCGTCGACAAAGTCGAGCGCCTTCATGTTTTCCTCGACTTGCTCGAGACGTGTCGCCCCGGTTATGACCGAGCTGACGTAAGGATTCTGCAGGCACCAGGCAATTGAAAACTGGGCGAGCGTTGCACCCATCGATTGCGCCAATGGCTCGAGCGCTCTGACCTTCGCAATCCGGCTCTGGTCCGTCAGCAGCTCCTCGAGCCAGTCGTACCTCGACTTGTCGCCACGGCTGCCCTCGGGAATACCGTCGTTGTACTTGCCGGTAAGCAGTCCCGATGCCAGCGGGCTCCATGTCGTAGAACCATAGCCGTAGTCTTCGTAGACGGCGTCGTACTCCGGCGCGAAGCGATGACGGTCGAACAGGTTGTAGATTGGTTGCTCGACAATCGGCTTATGCAAGTGGTGGCTTTCCGCAACCTGGATCGCCTCGAGGATTTCGGCAGCCGACCACTCGGACGTGCCCCAGTACAGCGCCTTGCCGCGCTCGATGATGTTGTGCATCGCCCAGACGGTTTCCTCGATGGGTGTCGTCGGATCGGAGCGATGGCAGTACAGCAAGTCGACATAATCCATGCCGAGACGCTGCAACGAGCCGTCGATGCCCTCTATAAGGTACTTGCGATTGAGCGTATTGGACTCGTTCGGACCGTCGTTGAGGCCCCAGAACAGCTTGGTCGCTACAAGATAGCTGCCGCGCCGCCAGCCGAGCCGCTTGAGCGCCGCCCCCATGACCTCTTCCGACTGCCCGTGCGCGTAAGCTTCCGCGTTGTCAAAGAAATTTACGCCGGCATCGAACGCTGCCCCCATGAGCTCTACAGCCGTATCCACGCCGAATCGTGTCTGAAAAGTAATCCAGGAGCCCAGCGACAGCTCGCTGGTCTGGATACCAGCCTTACCCAAGTGCCTGTATTTCATGCAGCAAGCATGCCATTTATTGCGGTTGAGTACACCGGCCAATCAGCGTACTCTGAACGCATCGATGAGAGGAGAACGCGATGCGACAACAACTCATAGAAGCGCTCATGTACCCCCGCCTGCTGCTCCAGCAACTGATCGACGACCACAACTACCACCACAAGAACATGTTTGAAGCCACCGGTGAACGGTGCAATCACTGTACAGGTGAGGAATGTGGTTGGGAGACCTGCATGCAGGACTTCAGGCACTTCGATGAGATGACCAACGAAGTACTGAGCGTTTCTTTGCGTGAAGGCATCAAGTTTGTCGAGGCGCTGCACAAGCATCTGCGCCATGACGAAACGACCTGCACCTGCGAGACCTGCAACTGGATTCGCAACGCCGAACACCTGACCGAGGAGGTGGAACATCATCTCCCGCACGTCGATGCTGCGGCGGTGCACCCCGAGCACTGATTAAAAAAAACCCCGCACTCGCGGGGTTTTTTGTTGGGTTTTTCTAGTTCTCCGGTTCGCCGGGGCTCAGCACGTCGGTGTCATCCTGTACTTCAGGCTCGGGCGCTTCCTCGGACTCGGCGGCGGGTTCCGTCGCAGGCGCATCGCCGGCACCGCAGCTCCATCCCCAGCCCTCGAGTTTGGCGATGAACTCCGCAGCCTGCGCCTCGCAATAACCCTCCTCGGCCTGCGCCTTCCAGAGTACCTGTGACTCACCCGGCGCCTCGGTGTCTTTGAAGTAGTGCACCTCGCAGGGTACGGAAACCCCCGGATCAGTGAAAATTTCGACGCGGCGTACGAGGTCGCCGTGCGTGCACTGGTAGTTGCCGGAATCCTGCGTTGCAGCGATACCCGGTAACAGGAGTACAAGTGCAACAGTGATGTGTTTCGTGTTCATTCGCCTCCCTCCTTATTGCCCATCATCAGAGAAATCAGCGCCGACGCTATACCGAGTACGACGATAGCGCCACCCGCCTTGACCAGGTTCGACAGCGCGCTGTCGAAGCTCATCATGCCGAAGATCGTTAACACACCCAGGATCGCCGCCATGATGACGATCAACAACGCACAAATAACCGCAATCTTTTTCATCCCGAATCCTTAATTCAGCATATCCGACGGGGCCGGCAAGTCATAAAAGACCGGTGTTTTCATTGGTTTTCTCCCGGTAGACACGGGCCTCAGTCTACCCGTTCGGCGGCGATAAAACCCGTTACCCGACTTCGGCTTATGCCTATTTCCAAAAGGCGGTGTTGGGTTCACATTTCAAAGGTACAGGTACAAATCCAAATGCCTGTACCCGGACTTGCTCGCGCATCGTTCATTTTAGGAAAAAAGCCAGTAATTTCAGATTACTACGCGCCGTAAGGTACACAGGAAGACCAATGCAAAAATCCGCATCCGCAGTCGATACGAAATACCTGTTCAAGAGAAACAACACCTGGTGGGTCAAAGTTGCAGTGCCGCGGTCCTTGCGCAAGGCCCTGGGCTACGACCTGCGCCGCTCATTGCATACCCACGACATCGAAGCCGCGCGCGAAGCGCGCTGGGCTGCCGTCGAGGCGCTCCGCAGCAAGATTGATGAGGTTCGCGCCAATGGTTCGGAAGATGTGGCCAATGCGAAGCGCGGCGCCCAGCTGGTAGACCAGCATATCGTCGAAATCGTCAGCGACTCCGGCGAGGGCGCGCAGAAATGCGGCCAGATCCTGGGGCTGGTCAGCGGCAAGATGGGCAACGGTGTCTGGACCGTTGAGATCATTCCGGCCGAAATTCAGCCGCCTGCGCGAGAGCGCCAGGGTGCGAGCGGCATTCGCGTCCGCATGGGGTCGAAGAAAGTGACCAACATGGGCAATGAGGCCGATATGGTCGTCGCGTTCAACGAGCAGGTGCTCTATTCCCGCATCGATAACCGCGCCTACAAGCAAGGCACGGTCGTCCTGCTGGAGAACATGTGGGCTGAGGATCCCGAGGAAAGAATCCGCAAACAGTATCGGGAAGCAGTCGCCGACTTTCGCGCACAGGGACTGGTCGTTCATGAACTGCCGATACAGGAAGAGTGTCTCAAGGTCGTTCCGGATCCGCGCAAGGGCAAGAACATGTTCGTGCTCGGGATGTTGTGCGCCATTTATCATCGCGATGTCGACACGGCCAAAGGCGAAATTGCCAAGACCTTCAGGAGAAAGAGCGACAAGGTCATCAGCGTCAATCACGAGTTGTTCGATGCCGGCTACGCTTTCGCGCGCGAGCACCTCGATTACGAGTTCGAATTGCCCGCAGACCCCGAAGATCGCCTGGAGTCGGCCGTGGTCATCAATGGTAATACCGCGGTTGGACTCGGTGTTATGGCTGCCGGCATCGAAATGGTCGCGATGTATCCGATCACGCCGGCGACGTCGGCATCGCATTACCTGGCAGACGACTTTCACCTGACGGGTGGGTTTGTCCACCAGGCCGAGGACGAGATTGCCGCGATCGGCTTTGCTATCGGTGCTTCTTATGCCGGGAAGACGGCATGCACGATCACCTCCGGCCCCGGCATGGCCCTGAAAACCGAAATGATCGGCCTTGCGGTCATGGCCGAGATCCCGTTGGTGATCGTCGACGTACAACGCGGCGGCCCGGCTACGGGCCTTCCGACCAAGATCGAGCAGGGTGATCTGCTCGCAAGCCTGTACGGCTCGCCGGGCGACTCCCCCAAGATCGTCATCGCGGCGACAACGATTTCCGAGTGCTTTCACTTTGTCGTCATGGCGCGCAAATTAGCGGAGTCGTTCCGCACGCCTGTGATCCTGCTGACCGATGCGAATCTCGCGACCGGTGTGCAACCGATCGAACGGCCCGAAGTCACCGATGAGTGGTTCGCACCCCCGATCGACCAGTCGGCCTGGGACCGGGACATAGCACCTTACAACTGGGACGAGACCACCGGATTATCGCCACGGCCGATCCCGGGAATGCGCGATGGCGAGTACATCCTGACGGGTCTCGCGCACAATCAGAACAGCAAGATTGCCTACGACTCCGCATCGAACCAGGAAGGCATGAACATGCGCAGTCGCAAGCTGGCAACGCTGTCCGGGACGCTGAAACCGCCAGAGATCCATGGCGACGCAACCGGAGACCTCCTGATCGTCGGTTGGGGTTCGACGCTCGGTGCGATCGAAGAAGCGGTCGACCTGGCGAGAGAACAGGGCAAGAACGTGTCGTCAGTCCATTTGCGCTTCCTGTCGCCGATGGAGCCCGGCCTCAAAGAAATCTTCTCGGGCTTCAAGAAGGTCATGACGATCGAGATCAACTACAGCGACGATCCCGGCTCCCCATTGACGAACGGGGACAATCGCCGTTACTCGCAGCTCGCGAATGTACTGCGCGCCCACACGCTAATGGACATCGACTGCTGGTCAAAAGTCCCCGGCCATCCGCTGCAACCCGGCGCAATCGGCAAAGTCATTGACTCGCGGCTCGCAGAAATCGAAGGAGCAAAATGATGTTCGGCTTGAAAGGTGACTGGTCTCTCGAGGTCAAGGATCGCTATTTCACGCTGGAAGACTACTGCGGCGCCGAGCCCCGCTGGTGCACCGGTTGCGGCGACCACGGCATCCTGGCGGCCGTACACAGGGTTTGCCGCGATGCGCAGGTGAAGCCGGAAAAAACCGTGGCCGTGTCCGGCATCGGCTGCTCCAGCCGCCTGCCGCATTACATGAACACCTACGGGTTTCATGGCCTCCACGGGCGTGCCCTGCCCGTTGCCTGCGGTATCAAGTCCCGGCGCCCCGACCTGGACGTCTGGGTCGCGACCGGTGACGGCGACTGTTTCTCGATCGGGGCGGCCCACTGGGTTCATGCCATGCGTTACAACATGGATATGACGCTGCTTGTCTTCGACAACGGCATCTACGGCCTGACCAAGAAACAGACTTCGCCGACCACTCCGATCGACGTGCCCACCAACACGCATCCCTCAGGCGCATTATTGCCGCCATTGAACCCGCTGACGGTAACGCTCGGCGTCACCAATATTTCCTTTGTCGCGCAAATCGTCGACTGGAACGCGCCGCTGCGGCACGAAGTGATCAAGAAGGCGCACGAGCACAAGGGAACCAGCTTCGTTCGCATCATCCAGCGTTGCCCGGTCTATGTGGAAGCAATCGGCAAGGCACTGCAGGACGAACCGGCAAAAATGCGGCTGCTAACGCACGAAAAAGGTGTGCAGGTCGACGACAACGTCAAGCGGCTGTTTCCGAACCACGGCGAGCATGACCCGTCGGACCTCCCCGCGGCGCTCGCGATTGCGGCCGACGAGTCCGTCCTGCCGCTGGGCATTCTCTATCACAACCCGGATGCGCCGCGGTACGACCTGATGTCATCCGTCGGACTGGACATGAGCGTCGACGAGAAACTTGCCGGTATCAACAAGGCTTTGGACGGTTTCGCCATTTAGCCCGGAGCAAAAATGAATTTCGCACTGGAAAGCAAACGCGAAGCACCCGAAGCCAGCGGCAACGAGCGCGATGTGAGCGCCGGCACGATCAGCCGGTTGCGGCGTTTCCACTTCGGCGAGCCTGCAGCGGCAGCGAGCCTGGACCGCCCTGCAGACACGGTACTGCCCGCCCTGCTCAACGCTTATCGCGATGCGTCAGCCATTCGTTACCAGTACCCGCTGTACCTGGTTCCCATCGGCGACGAGGCCCACTCTGTCCTGGCGAAGCCTGCCAGCGAGCATTTCATGGAATCGCTCGAGACATTTGCGCCCGCCGCGGAAGACGCCAGGATCCTGAAGGACAATCTGCCCTGGATCGAGCGCTACCTGCGCCAGAAACTCGACGGATCCGATCCCGTCGATGCCGTCGCAATGTTTGCGGAAGCGGCTGCGGCCATGCAGGAGCATCTCGACCTGGGCTCGCAGAATCGGGAAAAACTGGATGCCGATCTCGGCAAACTCCAGGGCGCGATAGCCGCGGGTGGCCAATTCCTGGGCTACGGACCGAGCGTCTCGTTGCACTTGATGCTGCATGCGATTCGGCATCGGCAGGGTCGGCAGCGAGAGCTGCTTCACAAAGAGATCGACACGCGAATAAACGGATTACAGGCGCTGCTCGATGTCGAGAAAGCGAAGTCGACCGACGCCAACGAACCCGCAAGCATAAAGACCAGCGTCGGACTCGGATCCCGTTACATCGACAGCGGCGCCCTGTCCGGCATGCTCGAGCATCGTTCGCACGGTTCGGTCGAGATGCCGGAAGAACGCCGGGCCAGGATCGAACGCGCGCTGCAGGCGCTGCAGAACTGGTCCGATGACGCGGTGCTGGTGCGGTTTGTCGGGCGAGTCGACGACCCCTGGTTTGCCGAAGTGCCGGACCTGCAACTGGTTGCGAGCGACGACCCGTGCACCGAGGCGGCCCGGGTATTTGCGAGCGACGCCGCGGAGTTCGCGGGCCTGTTTGCTGCGCTCAGGATTGCGGCTCTCGAGATCGAGGGCAATTACGACCCGGCTGTCCACGATTCGTGGTTTGCCGGTTTCGACTGGCAGGCCTTCACGAACGACGAGTTGCAGCTCGTTACCCGCGTCGTCGCGCTGGTATCCGCGGACTACCTTGCCGGCGACGGTTTGCCCTCGTTTTCGCAACTGTTGGGATCGCGTCTTCCCGTGCACGTGCTGAGCTGGATCCGCGCTTACGACAATCCCGCCGCAAAACCGGGCGAGGACCCGTTCGATTCGTACCGCTTCGAACTCGGCTACCTCGGCATAGGCCACCGCCAGGTCGTCGTCGCGCAGACGTCCGCTGCCCGTTACCACGACCTCCTGTCGGGATTCCTCTGCGCGTTGGATAGCAATCGAACGAGCCTGCACCTGATCAATCGCGGCACCCAGACCAAGACGAAAAAACCGCTGCTCGAGGCGTGGTTTGTCGCGAGCGCGGCGCTGGAAAGCCGTGCCCATCCGTTTGTCCTCGTGAACCCTGACGCCGGAGACCGTGCAGCGGAGCGAGTCAGCTTCGGCGGCAACCCGCAGGCCGAGGCGGACTGGCCGGTCGAGAAACTCGAGTACCAGGCTGCCGACGGCGAAGTGACCGAGATGGATCTCGCGTTTACGTTTGCCGACTATGCATTGCTGATGCCTGCACTGCACGAACATTTCCGCGTAGTGCCTGTTGGCGTCGAGTCCGATGACCTGATTCCGGTCGATCGATACCTGGACGTCGACGACGAACTCGCCGATCGTGCCGTGCCATTCATCTGGGCGATCGACGATCAGGGCGTGCTCATGCGACTTGTCGTGTCCCGCGCGCTCGTATTCGCCTGCCGCGACCGGCTCAACTACTGGCGCTCGCTGCAGGAGCTGGCTGGCATTCAGAACTTCTATGTCGAGGAGGCGATCGAGCGAATCGTCGAAGAACAGCGCGCCGCGATCGAAGCCGAGCGCGAGCAACTCAAGAAAGAACACGAAGAGCAACTGGAAACCGTTCGTTCGGAGGCGGCCGGTGAGGCCATGGGACAGCTCGTCGACGTCCTGATGGGCGCCGATCTGTCAGGCATGATCGCCGGCGGCGCGCCGCTGGCAACGATGCCGGCTGCAGCGCCCGCCGAAATCGAATCACCGCCCGAGGAGGTCGAGGCAGAACCGGAGCCGGTTGCGGAGGAGGAGCCCGAAGAAGAACTGAGTTTCGACGAACCCTGGCTCGACACCGCGATGTGCACGACCTGCGACGACTGCATGGGCATTAACAAGATGATGTTTGCGTACAACGACGACAAGCAGGCGATCATCACGGACCCGAGGGCCGGGCCGTATGCCGATCTCGTTGCGGCTGCCGAGATTTGTCCCGCGAAGTGCATCCATCCGGGCAAACCCCTGGATCCGAACGAACCGGGCCTTGACGAACTGATCGCTCGCGCCGAGCCGTTTAACTGATGAATACGCTGCTCATAGCACCGGCCATCATGGTAGGAATCGGACTGTTCTTCGGTACGGTTCTTGCTATCGCGCAGCGCTTTTTGAAAGTCGACGAAGACCCTCGTATCGAAGCGACAAACGAATTGCTACCGGGCACCAACTGTGGCGCTTGTGGCCAGCCGGGCTGCCTGCCGTTCGCTGAAAAACTGGTCGCCGGTGAGGTCGAGCCTGGACAGTGCACGGTCAGCACCGACGAGGCCATTGAGCAGATCGCCGAGTTTCTCGAGGTCGACGCGGACCGGGCCGAGAAACTGGTTGCGCGCCTGCGCTGCAACGGCGGTCACCTGCAGGCCAGCCAGATAGCCGAGTACCGTGGTTTCGAAGGCTGCCGCGCCGCAGCCGTCGTGTCCGGCGGCGGCAAAGGTTGCGCCTGGGGCTGCCTCGGCCTGGCGGACTGTGAGGCCGCCTGTACGTTCGACGCCATCCATATGAACAGCAACGGGCTGCCACAGGTCGATATCGACAAGTGCCGCGCTTGCCCCGATTGCGTCGCCGCGTGCCCGCGGGACCTTTTCGAACTCGTGCCGCTTAGCCAGAACCTGTACGTCCAATGCAATATTCCACTGGCCGGCGAAGCTGCAACGCAGCTCTGCAAGGCGGCGTGCGACGCCTGCGGCAAGTGCGCCGCCGACGCCGCGCCCGGCCTGATCACGATGCGCGACAACCTGCCCATCATCGACTACTCATCGGGCGGTGAAGCAAGACCCGACGCCATCTTTCGCTGCCCCACCCGATCGATCGTCTGGCTCGAGCGCGAACAGTTCCAGGATCAGGAATCCCGGAAAGCAGGAGCTGTCTGATGTCCGCGCTGCGTAACATTGCTATCCGCTGGTATCGCAACGTGTTCGGCGCGCCGGCCGGTTCGGACATTCGCGACGAAGGGCTCGATTGCGTGCTCGACGGTAATAGTGCGGTCGCACTGTCGGAGGCCGGCATCGCGACCCGCGTCGTGGAATCCGCCGAGGGGCCGCGCGGCATCATCGCGACCGCTACGGGCCTCGCGCTCGCCGGACGGCGCGTCACCGCGTTTCTTTCCGGCACGGATATCGCAGCTGCGCAGGATCTGCTGATCTCGGCGGCCGGCAAGCATGTTCCACTCGTATTGCACGTGAGCACGCGTGCCGCTGCAGCGCATGGCGCAACGCTCGGCAGCGGTCACGAGACCGTCCACCTGAGCGCGGACACGGGTTTCTTTGTGCTTTTCGCCGCCAACGTGCAGCAGGCGGTCGACTTCACCTACATCGCTCGGCGCGTTGCAGAAGAATCCCTGGTGCCGGGCATGGTCGTCATGGACAGTGAGCAGACCGCGCTCGCAGCACAGGACGTGCGGCTGCTGTCACCGCCCCAGGCCGGTGAGTTCACGGGCGACCCGCGCGAGCGCATCGCTGCACCGGCAGCCGCGCAAAAGCTGCTGTTCGGCGAAACGAGGCGGCGCGTTCCTGCCTGGCACGACCTCGACGAGCCCGTACTGACCGGTGCGCTGTTCGAAAAGGAAAGCTTCGCGCTGGGCGCCTTCGCACGCCAACCGTTCTTCGATGCCTTCGTTGCAGAATCGCTGGACGCGTCGTTTGCGCGATTCGCGGCGAAGACGGGCCGCCAGTACGCGTCACTGTCGAGCTATCGGCTCGACGACGCGAAGACCGTATTGGTCGCGCAGGGCTCCGCCATCGAAACGGCGCGGGCAGCGGCCGATCACCTGCGCACACATCACAAGGTCAAGGCCGGGGTACTTGGCGTACATGCGCTGAGGCCGTTCCCGTCTACCGCTATCGCCGATGCGCTCGAAGGGCGAGAGGCGGTTTTCGTACTCGAGCGCACTGCCGCCCCGATCTCCGGCGAACCGCCGATGACACGGGACATACACAACAGCATCCATCACCTCGATAGCAAGCGCCGACCGCGCTGCAAGTCGGTCGTATACGGTCTCGGCGGACTACCGCTCAGAGTCGCCGACCTCGTTGAACTCTGCTCTGCCGGCAATGAACTCCCGCCAGGCCTGCTGTACCTCGGGCTCGCATTCGACGACACGTCGGGCGAACAGCCGAAACGCGAGGTATTGCTCGACGCACTGCGGCGCGCCTATCCCGATGTTGCCCGCCCTGCCATTCGCGCAACAGCCGGTGAATCGGGAGCAACTCAAAAGAAGTCGCTGACGATAGCCATACAGCGTGGTCACGATGGCGGGGATTTGCTCGGTGCGGCCGCCGCTTTATTGCACGGTCTCGAAGGTGGCCGGGTTCGCACGCGTCCTGCGGTCGAGTGGCGCCATTGGTCCGCGACCGTCGTCGACTGGCTGACCCATGGTGACGAGGCGCTCAACGACCCGGGCGACGATCTCGTTGCTGACGTCACGCTGGACGTGTCCGGCGCTACCGTGTCGATCGCTGAATCGGGTGCGGCGTTTCGGGTGCCGGTCGACGATGGCGCATCGAATGCCGCCGAAAAACTGCTCGGCGGATTGTTCGGCGCCCTGATCAGGGCCGGTCTGCTGGATCACAAGTCGCGGCGGGTCATAGCGGCACACAAGAGCCTGCTCGAGGACGCGGAACGGCGCCAGAAGGAGGATCTCGCTGCGGCATTCCAGGCTGGACTCAAACAGGTGACGCCGGTTGAAGACGGCGGCGCCAGCGCCGTCGACGTCCCCGGTCGCTGGCGAGGCGAAGCACCGGCCGCGGTGCGCCACCTCGGACGAGACGACGACAACTTCGCGAGCCTGCCCCGCTTCTGGGACCAGGCGGGCGTGCTCTACCGCGATGGCCAGGCGGATCGCCTGACCGCCGACCCGTTTCTCGCGACCGGCACCATGCCGCCGCTGAGCTCGACGTTCAACGACACGAGCAGCGGCCGAAGCACGATACCGGCGTTCGACCCGTCGCTTTGCACGGGGTGCGGCAAGTGCTGGACGCATTGTCCCGACAGCGCGATCGGTGTCGTCGCGGCGACGCCGGCCGCGCTCATCGACGCGGGAATAAGCCGGACCGGCGCCGATGCCGTGCGCCAGGTCGCATCAAAACTTGCATCACGCATCATCTCGAGCAACAAGAAAGCCGAGACCGTGGCGCCGACGTTCGGCGAACTCCTGAACGACGCTCATGCCTGGCTGGGCGAAAAGATGCCGCTTCCGGATGATCGCAAGCAGGCGATACAGGACGGTGTCGACGCGATATGCCAGGCCCTCGGTTCGCTGCCTGTCGCCGTAACGAAGCCTTTCTTCCTGGATGCCGAGGCGGCCAGGAAAGACGGCGCCGAACTGCTGTCGATCGCCGTCAACCCCGAGGCCTGCAAGGCGTGCGGTATTTGCGTCGGCGTTTGCGAACCCGGGGCCCTGCGGGAGATCGAGCAGGACGCGGCCACGCTCGAGCAGGCGCGCGAGGTCTGGTCGGTGTTTGCAGCCACGCCCGACACGCCGTCAGAGACCCTGGAACGTGCCGCGAAGGACCCGGAGATCGGCAGGATGGCTGCAATCCTGCTGTCGCGCTATTGCCAGTTTGCGCTCGCCGGTGGCGACCCGGCCGAGGCCGGTTCGGGCGAGAAAATGGCAGTAAGGCTGGCGCTCGCGGCAACCGAGTACTACCAGCAGCCGATCGTGCAGCGCTTCGCAGAAACACTGGCCGAGGCCGGCGAGTCCGTCTCCGAGCTGATTAACAAGACGCTCTCGAGCACGTTTGCCGTCGAAGACCTCGACGCCGTCACCGAGAAACTGCAGAACACGGCAAGCCCGCGCGTGGATCTCAAGGACCTTGCAGCCGGCATCGGTGACGCTTCCGCCGATCACTCGATCAGTACCGATTACTTGCTGCGCCTGATCGACCTCAACAAGCGGCTCGATTCGGCCCGGCATCGGGTCGTCGAGGGCGGCCACGGCCTGGGACGCGCGCGTTACGGGCTCGCCGTTGCAGGCGACAGCACGGCAGCCTGGGCTGGCGCATTTCCGCACAACCCGTTCCAGGCGCCCGTCGTTATCGACATGACCGGTGATGCGGCCCAGCTCGCGGCGGGCCTCGTCGAAGGCCAACTGGACGAAACCACCGAGCTTGTTCGGCTGCTGCACCTTGCGCGCCTCGAAGTCGACCAGCCCGATGGCGCCGACTGGCAGCGTGAAGCGCTCGCGAACCTGCGCTGGCAGGAACTGAGCGCGGACGAGCTGGCCGTTTGTCCGCCGCTCTTGCTGATCGGCAGCGACGAGATACTCGCCGGCCAGGGCCTCAACCAGCTGATCTGGCTGCTCAATTCGGGCCTGCCGGTCAAAGTGCTCGTGCTCAGCTCGCTGGACCTCGGACCTCGCAGCCGTCTCGGGCTGCTGGCCCTCGCACAGCGCAACGCATTTGTCGCACAGACCTCGATCGCCTATCCGGATCACCTGGGCGACAGCATGCTCCGGGCGCTCGGCCACGACGGCCCCGCACTGCTCCAGGTCTATGCGCCCAGCCCGGCGAGAGATGGTTATCCGAGCAGCCAATCCGTTGTGCAGGCCCAGCTCGCCGTCGCGAGCCGCGCCCTGCCACTGTTCCGTTACGATCCGCGGTCCGAGGGCGTGTTCGGATCGCGCATCAGCCTGGAGGGCAATCCGGCGCCGGATCAATTGCTCGGCGACGTGACCTTCGCGGACTGGGCGCGCGGACAAACGCGTTTTGCCGCGCACTTCAAGCCGCCGACCGGCGATGACGATCAGGCGGTCGAAGTATCACAGGCGCTTGCCGATGCCGGGCAAGAGTGCGTGGCGAACTGGCAAACGCTGCAGGAACTTGCCGGCATCGTCACGCCGTTTACCGAGCGACTCGAGCAGGAGATCCGCGCGGAACTGGCCGCCGAGCACGAGGCCGCCCTCGCCGCCCAGAAGCAGGCCTCGGCCACCGAGATTCGCGAGATCAAGGAGCAGACCCAGGCCGAGATCGCACAAAATATTCGCAGCCGCCTGATGCAATTGGCGAGCCGGAAGCGGAGCTGACGGCGGTGAAAGCTCTCGGGTACCTGCGCCACGGCTTCGAGCACGGAGTCCATCCGGCCCACCACAAGCAGCAAACCGCGGATTTGCCGATTCAGCGCGTGCCGTTCGGCAAGCACTACATCATGCCGCTGGGCCAGCACACGGGCGTGCCGGCCAGGCCGGTGGTTGCGGCCGGGGAACGGGTCGATCGCGGTCAGATGATTGCCGAACCGGGAGGTTTCGTATCCACGGCCCTGCACAGCCCGGTCACAGGCACAGTCAAGGAGATTGGCAACTTTCGCGGTGTCGACGGACGCTTTGCGCCGGCGATCGCGATCGAGGCGGATCCGTTCGCAACCCAGCAGCTCGACGCCGGAACGCCCATAGACTGGCAGTCGCTGACGCTCGATGAATTCATCGGAGCGGTGCAGATGGCGGGCATCGTCGGCATGGGCGGCGCCGCATTTCCCGCGCACGTGAAACTGTCAGTTCCCGACGGCGTCAGGATCCGGCACCTCCTGATCAACGGCGCCGAGTGCGAGCCCTACCTGACGACAGACCACCGACTCATGCTGGAGCGGCCCGACGCGCTGCTCGAAGGCGCAGAGATCATGCGGCAGAAGCTCGGCGCCGAAGAGACAGTCATCGGCGTCGAAACCAACAAACCCGACGCGATCGATGTCCTGCGCAAGCACATTCAACCGGAACAACCGGTGCGCGTCGTAGCGCTCAAGGTCAAGTATCCGCAAGGCGCGGAAAAGATGATGATCAAGAGCGTCTTCGGCAAGGAAGTGCCTGCCGGGCAGCTGCCGCGCGATGTCGAGGTCAACGTCAACAACGTCGGCACGATTGTCGCAGTCGCCGACTACTTCTCGCGCGGCGTACCGCTGATCGAACGGGTCGTGACGGTCGCAGGACCGGGCGTGACGTATCCCGCCAACCTGATCGTCCCGCTGGGAACACCGGTGCGCGACGTCGTGAAATTCTGCGGCGGCCTCAAGCCCGGGACCCGCGAAATCATCATGGGCGGGCCGATGATGGGCCGTCCCATTGCCAGCCTCGATGTGCCGGTCCTGAAAGGCTGCTCCGGGGTGCTCGTGTTCACCGAGAAGCAGACGGCCAGGCGCAAGGAGTATCCCTGCATTTCCTGCGGCCGCTGCCTCGAGGCCTGCCCGTATTTCCTGAACCCGTCCCGGCTGGCGCGCCTGGCCAAGTCGCGCATGTTCGACGAAATGAAGGCCTATAACGTTTTCGATTGTGTCGAGTGTGGCTGCTGCACGTTCGCCTGCCCCTCGAACATCCCGATCGTGCAACTCATTCGCACGGCAAAAGACGACCTTACTCATCGCAAGGAAGTCGACGCGTGAAGAAGCGCGATCCGGATCTGCTGCTGTTTCACGCGCCATTGCTGCGCCAGGGAATGACCACGCCGAGCGCGATGCGCGACGTGCTGTATGCCCTGGCGCCGGCCACGGGGGCGTCGCTCTGGTTCTTCGGCATCAGCGCTGCGCTGGTCCTGGGCTCATGTATCGCCGGTGCGGTTCTGGCCGAGTGGCTGTTCGCGAATAAAGAGACGCGGGGCGAATCCCTGCGTGACGCCAGCGGCGTCCTGACCGGCCTTCTGCTCGGCCTCACTTTGCCGCCCGGGCTGCCCTTGTGGATGGCGTTCCTGGGCGGCTTCGTCGGTATTGCCCTGGGCAAGGTCATCTGGGGCGGTCTCGGCCACAACCTGTTCAACCCCGCCCTGCTCGGCCGGGCATTCCTGCTCGCGACGTTCCCGATCGCGATGACAACCTGGGTGCCGTCCACGGGCGGCGAGTTCTTTGCCATCTACCCGGGCAATCTCGCGCTGCCCTTCATGCAGGCGCAACTCGACGGGATGTCGGCAGCGACACCGCTGGGACTGTTGAAGTTCGAACAGGTAGTTACGCCGCTTTCGGACCTCGCGTTCGGCAAGACCAGCGGTTCGCTCGGTGAAACCAGCGGCCTGTTGCTGCTGCTCGGCGGTATTTACCTGTGGCTGCGGCGGGACCTCGATTGGCGGATACCCGTGAGCATCCTTCTGACGGTCATCGTGTTCTCGGCCTGCCTCGGTCTCTTCGATGCCGAGCGCTTCCCGACGCCGCTGTTCTCGGTGTTTTCGGGCGGCCTGTTACTCGGCGCCATCTACATGGCAACCGACCCGGTCACGTCCCCGGTTACGCCGCGGGGCGCCTGGATCTTCGGTATCGGCGTCGGCGTTCTCGTCATCCTGATTCGGGTATTCGGCGGCCTGCCCGAAGGGGTCATGTACGCGATTCTTTTGATGAACGCGGCGACACCGCTGATCGATCGTTACACGCAACCCAGGGTCTTCGGACGCGGGGTCGAGTCGCAATGAACGCGCCAGCGAACACGGGCAGCCCCGGCTCACTGCGGCTTGTATCGACGCTGGCCATAGCCGGGCTGTTGTCGGGCATTGCGATCATCGGTATCTACGAGTCGACACTGCCCACGATCACGCTGAACAAGGCCCGCGAGCTGCGCGAGGCCGTGTTCAAAGTTCTGCCTGGCGTCAGCCAGATGCAGGCACTCGTGCACCGCGATGGCGAGCTGGTCGTCGTAACGAGCCCCGACAAAGACGAGCCTGTCATCTACGGCGGCCATGACGAACAGGGACAATTCGTGGGTTACGCCGTGCCTGCGGCGGGCCCCGGGTTCCAGGACACGATTGCGATTCTCTACGGCTACAAGCCAAGCGAGAAACTGGTCGTCGGCATGGAGGTGCTGGAAAGCCGCGAGACACCCGGCCTCGGCGACAAAATATACAAGGATGCCGAGTGGGTCGCCGGATTCGGAGCGTTATCCATCGAACCGGAAATTTTCGCCGTCAAAAAAGGCACCAGGAGTCAGCCGAACGAGATCGACGCGATAACCGGAGCGACGATCTCGTCCAAGGCCGTTGTAAGAATCATCAATGAAGCGCATGCCCAGTGGTCGGCGTTGTTGCCGGCGCCGGGTTCCGAACCGCAGTTCGAGGCAGCCGGCCAGGCGCCCACCGAGTCGGGGCAATGAAGAAGAACCCATCGCGCGAAGAACTGCTCAAGGGAATCTGGCGCGATAACCCCGTGTTCGTGCAGGTCCTGGGGATGTGCCCGATGCTCGCGGTCACCAATTCGGCAATCAACGCGGTTGCAATGGGTATGGCGACGTTCTTCGTGCTCGTAGGATCCAGCTTCCTGGTGTCGACGTTCCGCCACCTGATTCCGAAGCAGGTACGCATCTCGTGTTTCATCATCATCATCGCCACCTTCGTTACGATCGCCGACTACACGCTGCTTGCGCTCGTGCCCGGCGTGCACAAGGAGCTGGGTGCGTTCATTCCGCTCATCGTGGCGAATTGCCTGATCCTGGGCCGGCAGGAAGCCTTCGCCTCGCGGTATCCGACGAAACTGGCCGTAATGGATGCAATCGGCATGGCAAGCGGTTTCGTGCTCGCACTGCTTTCGCTCGGTTCGGTCAGGGAGATCCTCGGTGACGGCGCGTTGTTCGGAATCAAGCTGTTTGGTGAGAATTTCGAGCCCTGGGTGATCATGATCCTGCCGCCGGGCGGTTTCCTGACGCTTGGCGTCATATTGCTGTTCTTCAACTGGTTCAAGTCCAAAAAGGACGAGTTCCTGGAAGAGGTTGCCGCCGCGCAGAGGAGCGAGAGCTGATGGATAACTTCCTCTGGATCTTCGTCAGCGCATTGCTCGTCAACAACTTCGTGCTGACGTATTTCCTGGGGCTGTGCCCGTTCCTCGGCGTATCCAATTCACTCGAGACGTCGGCGCGGCTCGGACTCGCAACGACGTTCGTGATGCTCGTGACCGCAGTCTGCGCCTGGCTACTCAACACCTATATTCTCGTGCATGCGCCTTATCTCAGGCTGATCTGCTTCATTGTCGTGATCGCCAGTACCGTGCAGTTCATCGAGATGCTGATCAAGAAACTGAGTCCGGCGTTGTTCCGCGCGATGGGGATCTTCCTGCCGCTGATCACGACAAACTGCGCGATTCTGGGTCTGGCAATTTTCGCCACGAACCGCGGTTACGGATTCTGGCAAGGTATCGTTTATGCGCTTGGCGCCGGCATCGGTTTTACCCTGGCGCTGGTGCTGCTGGCCGGCCTGCGCGAAGAGTCGGAACTTTCTGACGTCCCGAAACTCATCAAGGGCACGGCAATGAACCTGATCATTGCGGGCATCCTGTCGATGGCGTTCATGGGATTTGCCGGACTGTTCAGTACGACCTGAGATGGAGCCTTGATTGCAATGACGAGCTATATCTACGCATTGCTTGGCCTCGTAACGCTATGCGTTTTCTGGGCCGCGTTCCAGCTCTGGTTGAGAAAACACGATCCTGATACCGCTGAACGCTCCAACAAATGTGGGGGCTGTAACGGGGAGTGCGAGAAGTAAGTACGCGATTGTCACGATAGACACGCGTTCGCGCGCTCCCTATCGTGGTGCGCAAACAGCAGGAGGAGACGACGATGCGACAGCGACTGATTGGAGCACTGACCTATCCGCGGTTGCTTGTGCAAAGAATCATCGACGGCAGGGAGTGTCCCCACGATAGCCTGTTCCAGGCTACCAGCGCGCATTGTCGCCAATGCAACGTGAACAGCGAGTGTCACTGGGTCAACTGCCTGGATGAGTTCTCTGGCTTTGCCGATAAGCCGGAGCATACGATCAACGCATCGCTGCGTTATGGAGTCAGACTGGTTGAATCGCTGCACAGCGAACTTCACCACGACGAAACGCTGTGTACTTGCGAGGCTTGCAGCTGGGTTCGCGATGCCCAGCGGCTGATCGAGGAATTCGAAGAAAATCTGCTACCGAATCCGTACCGGCCGGCGTACTGATTCAGTGCGGTAACTTGTAGCTGACGTTGTTCTGCCTGACGACAATCAGCTTTCGCTTCTTCATTTCGTCGACGAGCTCGTTGAGCTCGCTCTGATCGAGCTTTTTCGTAAACAACGAATTGATCGTGTTCTGGAGCGTCCGGACCTTGCGGGGCCTGGACTGCCCGCGGCCGCCGAGGTTCTTGACGATCGCGGAGATTTTCTCGTCGAGACTCGCTTTGGTTGGCAACTGCAGCAACGGAATTTCGCCGAGGTCTTTTTCGCGTCGCACGCGGATCTTGCGTTCTTTAAGGTGTCGTATCAGCGGGTCGAAGCCCTTGTCCTTGCTGATGATATGAAAATGCGCATCGGGCTCTTTCGCCGCCAGCTGGCCGACGTAATAGGCGATGTGAAAATCGAGCGCGTTTTGACCAGTGCCGGCGATCTTTATGTACTTCGCGTCCTTGCCAAGCAGCTGCATGGAATCGGCGAGGTCGAACGGGACCTTCGCCTGGTTCTGGCCGACGAACACGAACACCTTGAACGGGTGTTCGACCAGCAACTCGAGGTTTTTCGGGTGGACGTTTTCGTAATCGATCAATACGTAGTTGGTAGCCATTTTCCCTGACCTTTCCTATTCCCCGATGTCCTCGTTCCAGAGTTCCGGATGCTTCAGAATAAAGTCTCTCATCATTCGAACGCAGTCGGCATCGTTGACAACCGTAACCTCGACGCCCTGTTCCCGCAGGTACTCCTCGGGCCCCTGGAACGTCCGGTTTTCTCCGACGACGACCCTGCGGATGCCGTACAACAGCACCGCTCCGCTGCACATGGCGCACGGCGACAGGGTCGAATATAGCGTAGCCTCGCGGTAGGCGGCAGCACTCATGCGGCCGGCATTCTCGAGGCAGTCCATCTCGGCATGCAGCACGGTACTGCCTTTTTGCACGCGCTGGTTGTGCCCGCGCGCAACGATCTCACCGTCGATGACGAGCACCGACCCGATCGGGATGCCGCCCGCGGCCTGGCCTTTACGAGCCTCCTCGATCGCCGCGGCCAGGTAAGCGTCCAAGCTAGCGAACCGTGACGGCCGTGCCCGACACGCTCACCATGAGCATGGCGCCCCGCTCACCGACGGTCTCGTAGTCGATATCGATACCGATGATCGCGTTGCCGCCCATGTCACGCGCCTGCTGGTCCATCTCGGAGAAAGCGAGCTGCCTCGCGCGGGCCAGTTCCTTTTCGTAGGCGGCCGAGCGCCCACCGACGATGTCGCGAATACCGGCAAAAAAGTCCCGGAAAATGTTCGCGCCGACAATGGCTTCGCCGGTAACGACGCCGTGATAGTCAGTGATTGTCCTGCCCTCGATATTGGGTGTCGTCGCGTGAATCATCCTTCCATTCTCGGCTTCATGTCTTCGGGTAGCGCCATACAATTGCGATGGCAAGAAGCATAAATTTTTTCCATTTCGATTTCGTGGAAGGTGCTTCCCACCATGCTCTCCTTTATTATCCTCCTGAGTATAGGCCAAGAGGACAACACGCGAATGAAATCGTTCAGGTACCTTCTCGCCGTGACGATAACCGGACTGGCGTTCAGCCAGCCTGGCTTCGGACAGCACCATGACGAACATGAAGGCATGCAGGGCATGTCGATGGTCCATGTCACGATTACTCACGAGGTCGAGGACCCCGAGCACTGGCTCGCTGCCTGGCGCGGCGAGGACAGCCGTCACGAGCTGTTCGAGGACAACGGCGCCATGCACGTGCATACCTTGCAGAGCGCCGATAACCCGAACCTGACCGGCCTCGTGGTTGCCGTTGCCGACATGGACAAGTTCATGGCCATGCTCGAGTCGGAGGAAGGCCAGGCTGCCGCGATTGCCGACGGCGTCAAACTCGATACGATGGTCCTGCTGGTCGAGACGAAATAGCCAGGCTGAGACGTCGCTGACGGCTGCGTGTTGCCTATCGCTGAATGAATACGAGGCTTCTTCGCGACATGCTGACGCTGTTCCTGATTCTTCTCGGCGCCCCGCTGGACGGCGAGACTTCCGGTGAGGAAACAGTCGATATTGCCTGGATCGCCGAGGGCGGGTTCTGCGAGCCCGAAACCGTCCTGCCATTGCCTGATGACACTCTGCTCGTCTCGAACGTGTGCGACTACGCGCAAACGGGCAACGGCTACCTGACCCTGCTCGATCGTGACGGCAATGCCATTGACTGGCGCATCCTCGAGGGTCTCGACGCTCCTCTCGGCATGACCCTGCATAACGGCCAGCTGCATGTCGTCGACAATAACCAGGTCAAGGTATTCCGCTGGCCGGGTTTCGAGGCAATAAAAACGATCGCACTCGAAACGGAAGTTGCGAATGACATTGCCGTGGGCGCCGATGACACGGTCTATGTCACCGACTCCGCGCGCGGTGAGGTCGTCGTCGTCAGCCCCGACCTCGAGCATTCGGTGCTGACCGGCGAACCCCGGTTCCCGGGCGCCAACGGCATTCATATCAATAATGACGATCTCTGGGTGGGCGGCGGACGCCTGTGGCATGTCGACCTGCGCGACCTGTCCGTAACCACCGTGGGCCCGGACTGGGTCGGTGGCATCGACGGCATCGAGCAGGAGGCTGACGGCACCTTGCAGGTCACGCCCGTTGCCGGACCGCTCATTCGTCTCCTCGATGACATTGAAGTGCATGGTGGCGAGGGCGTCAGCAGCGCCAACCACGGTTACGCCGAAAAACTGGGGCTCGCGCTGATTCCGACCGGGTTCGACAACACGGTCATCGCAATCCGGCTCAACTGAGCATCGCTTGAGTTCGGCTATCGGACAGAAATCCTGTCGCGGCGGCCCGTAACCCCTTGAAGAAATGCCGTTTACGATCGATCGTTTCGCTGTGCGTATTTTTCGCAATGCCGCCGGCGCCCGGCAAGTGCTTCAATAGATCGGAAATAACTCGCCCGGAGATGACCAATGACTGAAAAAGCGATGCCTGCGGAACTGGCGGCAATCGTCGAATGCGGTTATGCAACCTGGGCCTCGGACAGCGTGGACCCCGAGGTGCGGGCACGATTCGACAGCGAACGCATTCCCGTCGCGGGTGTCCGCAAGGTCCGGGTCTGGGGCGTGCAGGTCGACGACGAGCGCGAACTGCCCGGGCTCGAGCGGACGCAGATACCTGACGAGGAGCTTTGGGAAGTCAATCTCGTGGCATTAAACGGTTCGAAATACGAGTTCGACTCGACGTTGCTCAAGCCGGCGCCCGAATAAGACGCGTCATCGCCCAGGCAAGCTGGGCATTGGATAGCGTGCCGATGATCAGCACGGCGTGCACGAACCACGTGATATCGCCCCACAGGATCAGCACCGGCAGCAGGAAGAAGAACAGCGCCATCGCAAAGCGGCCGAACTGAAAGTGCGGCACGACGAGCTGCGGATTGCGAGTGCGCAGCACGATCATGTACAGCTCGAGCACGACGAGTATCGGCACATAGGGCAGCCAGTACTTCTCGATGAAGCCGGGAATGAGCAGCCAGATCCACACGACGGTCATGACGCGGTACACGATATCGGCGATGCCGTCGAAATCGATGTCGGATTTTGGCGGCGCGGCTCTGCGCGCGAATACGCCGTCAAAGTAATCGGTCAACGCACCCGCGATGTAGAGGCCGAACACCCACCACCTGAACCCGAACCATGCGAGAAGCGTTATCGGAATGACAAGGATGACGCGGGACCATGTCAGCGCATCAGCGATTCGTCTGGCCGTATGCTCGTCATTCATACGCGCACGATAAACGAGACTCGAGCGGCGCCCCAGGCGCACGTCATTTTTGCGAAATATGGTCTATTCTTCCCTTAATAAGCAAAAAAATGGGGAAAACCTCATGCCCTCAGCGAAATTCCGCAGTCTCGGCAAGCACCAGCTCACGGCCATCCCCGACACGCCCGACTTCCGCGATTACGTCTACGAGCCGGCGCTCATCAGGCTGGCCAGTGAAATCGAACGGCCCGGCAACCTCGACATCCTCGACCAGAAAACCGAGGGCTCTTGCACGGGTTTCGGGCTCGCGGCCGTGATCAACCTGCTCCGCGACCGAAGCGACCGGCCCGGGCACGTCAGCTCGCGCATGCTCTACGAGATGGCGAAACGGCACGACGAGTGGCCCGGCTACGAGTACGAGGGCTCGAGCTGCCGCGGCGCGATCCAGGGCTGGTACAACATGGGCGTGTGCCTCGATGGCTCGTGGGAATACGACGTCAAAAATGCCGGCCACCTGACAGTCGACCGGGCGAAGAAGGCCCGCAAGAACACGCTGGGTGCTTATTACCGGCTCGGGACCCGTATCTCTGACTTTCATGCTGCCCTGAACGAGGTGGGCGCCATCTATTGCTCCGCCGGCGTGCACAAAGGATGGCAGCGGCCGGCGAAGAAAGGCGACCTGCGTTACATCAAGCCGCATGACGAGATCGAGGGCGGGCACGCGTTTGCCATCGTCGGTTACAACGACAAGGGATTCTGGGTGCAGAACAGCTGGGGCGAGCGCTGGGGCGACAACGGCACCGCGCTGTGGCTGTACGAGGATTGGCAGAAGAACATTTCCGACGCGTGGGTGCTCAGGCTAGCCCTGTCCACGCCGCAGATCTGGCACCTGCCCACCGAAGGCAGCTCGGATGCCGGCCGGACCGAGGGGCTGTTCAAGAAGTCGCCGTCGCGCGCGGAGATCGCGGGCCACTTCGTGCACATCGACGACGGCAATTACCACACGAACGGCCGCTACTGGAGCGCGGTCGAGGACGTCCGGGAAACCGCTCATCTCGTCGCCGACAGCGACTACTACGAACACCTGCTGTTCTGGGCGCACGGCGGCCTCAACAACGTCAAGGGATCGGCACGGCGCATCGCCGCGATGAAAGACACGTTCCAGTCGAACAGGATCTATCCCTACCACTTCATGTACGACACGGGCCTGCTCGAAGAGATCAAGGACGTGATCTTCGGCTCGAGCAAGCAGGTTGAAGACCGCGCAGGCGGTCTTTTCGACTGGTCGGACCGGCTCATCGAAGACACCGCGCGACCCGCGGGCCGTGCCGTCTGGCGGCAGATGAAAAAAGGTGCGCGACGGCCCTTCAACGCGGGACGTGCCGGCGAGTCGGTGTTGCAGGAATTCCTCCGGGCACTGGCCGCATCGGGCAAGCCGAAGAAGATTCACCTGGCCGGGCACAGTACCGGCGGCATCCTCCACGCCTACCTCGCCGTTGCGCTGGCGGCGCTGCAGCCCGGCATCCGGATTTCGAGTGTGAGCCTGCTCGCGCCTGCGGCGACGACCGACCTGTATCGCACGCACTATCGGCCCCTGCTCAAGGCCAGGAAGTCCGAGTCCGGTATCGACCGCATGGACATCTACAACCTCTCGGGCAAGCTCGAACTCGACGATGACGTGGCCGGGGTCTACCGGAAGTCGCTGCTGTACCTCGTGAGCCGATCGTTCGAAGAGACCCCCTTGCCGGCCGGGCTCCTCGGCATGCACAAGTACAGCAAGAACCTGGCGAACAGCGTCTCGAACCTCACTATCCACTTCAGCAAGGGCCGCGTGCGCAGTGCGCGGTACACCAAGAGCGAATCGCATGACGGATTCGACAACGACCCGAAAACGATGAACTCGGTGTTACGGCGGATACTGGGCAAGACGCCGGGCAAGCAGTTTACGAAGAAGTCGCTGAAGTACTGACCAGGGAAACGCTGACTCTTCCGCGACCGCGGAACGAATCGGCCGTTACGCGATCAAACCCTGCATGCGAGGCTATCGCCTCTTTGTAGTCTCGGCGATCGTCGTACTTCTCGCCGCATGTGGCGGCGGTTCGGGTTCGAACGACCGTACGTCGCCGCCACCGATCCCTTCGTATTCTTACCAGGTCCCCGCCAGCCTCGGCGACGGCTGGACAACCTCCAATGCCGACAGCCAGGGACTGTCGGTGCAACGGCTCGAGGACATGATGGAGGCGATCGGGCGCGGGGAATATCCGATCATCGATTCAATCGCCATCGCGAGTCGCGGCTCATTGGTGTTCGAAGAGACGATCCGCACGCAGCTCGATGAGAAGGACGGCTGGGTGGCAAACAACGACCTGTCGAGACATGCCCAGTTATCGGTGTCGAAGAGCATCGTATCCATCCTTGTTGGCATTGCCGTCGACCAAGGCTACTTCGGTGGCGTCGACGTGCCGTACCTCGGGCTGTTCGATTACGCCAGCTACGACAACTGGGACGAGCGCAAGAACCAGATAACGTTGCACCATGTCCTCGCAATGCGCCTGGGACTCGAGTGGGACGAATGGAGCACGCCCTACGGCACGCCCGACAACCCGGTCACACGATTTTTCCGCGAGCAGCATGACTTCAGCAAGGGTCTCCTGGACCTGCCGTTGGCGGCGGACCCGGGCAGCGCATTTGCCTACAACACGATTGCGTCGATCTCGCTGGGCCAGGCGATCCAGAACCGCAACCCGCTGGCGCTCGTCGACTTCCTGGCGACTCACCTGCTCGATCCGCTGAACATCACGACCGCAGGATGGGTCGACACGCCGAGCGGCTTACCCGATCTCGGTGGCGGTCTCTTCCTGCGGACCCGCGACGTCGCGAAGTTCGGGCAGCTGTACCTCGACGACGGAAACTGGAACGGACAGCAGGTTGTAAGCGCCGACTGGGTTGCTGCATCCATTCAGGCTTATACCGAGCTTCGCTGGTCCGATCCCGAATCAAGGGACTGGCAGGTCGATGGCTACGGGTACCAGTGGTGGACGGGTTACTTCGAGCATCAAGGCCGGCGCCTGGACACGTTTGTCGCGCTCGGCTGGGGCCAGCAGACGGTGATGGTGATTCCGGAACTGGACCTGGTGATCGCTATCAACTGCAACGACTACGACGATAACCCGGGTGCTGATAACCAGGTGTTCGGCCTTATCGCCCGCTTTATCCTGCCTTCCGGCTAGGCGGCGCTACTCGTCCTTGTCGATGTAATTGCCGAACAGGCAATACTCTGCGTAAGCCTTGGCGTCATTGACCGACCAGTCGCCGTTCGGCGTGTCGTCCATCTTTTCGCACCATCGCTCGGTACCAACCTTCGGCGCACAGGCTGCGAGGCACAGCGACAGCAACGTAAGTGATGTGAGTAATGCGAGACGTCTCATGTCATTTCCTGAGAAACACGGTTCAATACCGGCATACGCATCGATATACTGGCACGAACCGCGCCGCAAAACTATGAAGCCGATACCTTGAAGCAAGATTATTTGCAGATGAAGGTGCTCGAACTCGCGCCGCAGGTCTACGTGTCCGGGCAGCTCTACGAGCATGACATTCGGCTGGCAGCCAAACAGGGGGTTCGCACCATCATGAACAACCGGCCTGACGGTGAGGCGCCCGGGCAGCCCTTGTCGGCGGACCTTGGCAGGATCGCGGAAGAGCTCGGGATGAACTACGTGTATCACCCGGTCGATCCCAGGTCGATCACTCAGCAAGACGTCGAGGTATACGCCAAAGCGTGCGACGGTCTCGAGCGGCCGCTCCTGATCTTTTGCCGATCGGGCGCACGCTCGACGAAAATCTGGGAGCTGGCGGAGTCACTGTAGTTCCCGTTAGCGCGTAAAAAACTTCACGATCTCC
>JABAOH010105604.1_pt1 | contig 36810 bp, 24 predicted proteins | sample 7062181 | NCBI WGS metagenome assembly JABAOH01 (sample SAMN14538630, study PRJNA623070) | marine sediment metagenome | biome: marine biome [ENVO:00000428]; feature: marine pelagic biome [ENVO:01000023]; material: deep marine sediment [ENVO:00002113]; isolation source: pool of 5 deep marine... | reverse complement strand
GTTGCCAGGTCGCCCGTATGCAACCAGCCGTCTTTGAGGGTTTCGGCTGTCGCCTCGGGCCGGTTCCAGTACTCCTTCATCAGGTGCGGGCCACTGACAATGACTTCGCCGGTTTCTCCCGGCTCGATATCCATGCCGTCGCCGCGGATCACCCGTACTTCAGTATGTAAGAAGGCGGGGCCCGCCGAGCCCGCCTTGGAGACGGCGTCGGCCGCGCCGATCACGCAGGCGGGGCCGCCGCATTCAGTCAGGCCGTACACCTGGTGAATCTCGACGCCGATGCCCGAGTAGTCTTCGATAACTGATACGGGCACAGGAGCGGCGCCACTCAGGAACCAGCGCACGCTGGACATGTCCGTATCGCTTCGCTTCGGCGAGGCCCACATCATTTGCAGCATCGCGGGTACGAGAAGGCCGGTGTTGCAGCGCTCTGCCGCGATGACATCGAATACTCGATGCGGTTCGAAGGCGCGCATGACGATCAGATTGCCGCCCCGGTGAATGACGCAAATTGCCGGAGTCAGGGCGCCGACGTGGAACAGCGGCATGACCTGAAGATAGTTATCGCCAAGGCGCATGTCGCAGGTCATATTGACCGTCAGCGAGCTCCAGATCATCGTGTTGTGCGTGTGCACGGCTCCTTTGGGCAACCCGGTCGTGCCCGATGTGTACATGATGAAGAGGCGGTCATCGCCTGAAGCGCCGATGCCCGGTTCGCTGTCACTGCTCGCCGATTCGTAGTCCTGGGCCCAGTCAGGGCTCGAATCTGCGTCGCCCACGCGAAGCCATTGTGAAATGTTCGTGTCACGGTTGTGCAGTGCGGCCACCGATTCATCGAACTCACTGTCGAAAACGAGTGCGATGGAGCCTGAGTCGTTGACGATGAACTCGAGCTCATCGGGAACCAGCCGCCAGTTGAGCGGCACGACGATCGCGCCGATCTTCGCGCAGGCAAAAAAGCTCTCGATGTACTCGATGCCGTTCATCATCAGGAACGCGACACGATCGCCCTTGCCGATCCCTTTCTCGAGCAAAAGGTTGGCAACCCGGTTACAGCGGGAATTGAGCTCCGCGTAGGTGTAGCGTCGCTCGCGTTCGATCTCGACGATGGCCTCGGCCGCAGCATTGAGCTGTGCCCGTTTGGTCAGGAACAATCCAAGGTTTGGCAACATGGTTTACGTATACTACACAGATGGCAAAGAAAATTTCAGCAAGAGGCATCAAGACGCGGGCGATCCACGCGGGCGAAGACAAACGCGAGGGCTCGTCCTCCTCCGCACCGGATCTCGTGATGTCGAGCACCTTCCACGTCGATCGCGAAGTCAGCTTTTCGGCGAATAACCTCGACGAGGATGCTCCTTACGTCTATACGCGCTGGGCCAATCCCACGACCGATCAGCTGGAAGAAAAGCTGGCTGTGCTCGAGAGTGCCGAAGCCTGCATTGCGTTCTCCTCGGGTATGGCGGCGACGACCGGAGCCTTGCTCGGGCAGTTGTCAAAAGGCGATCACATTGTCATGTGCGATACGAATTATCCCGGAACCGCGGAGGTGGCACGCAACACGCTGTCGCGTTTCGGTGTTGACATGACCCCGGTCGATACGTCGGACCTCGCGAACGTCGCCAGCGCGCTGCGCGACGAAACACGCCTGGTATGGATCGAGACGCCTTCGAATCCCTTGCTGAACATTGCGGACATCGAAGCGATCGCAGACGTTGCGCATGCACACGGCGCGTTACTTGCCGTCGATTCGACGTTTGCGACACCGATCGCGACGAGGCCGATCGAACTCGGCGCCGACCTCGTTATCCACTCGCTGACGAAATACATCGGTGGCCATGGCGATGCCATGGGCGGCTCGATCTGCGGGTCCGAGGAATTGCTGGCGCCGCTGCGGAGCGAGGCGCTGTCGCACATCGGTGGCGTAATGAGCCCCTTCAATGCCTGGCTGATCATGCGCGGTATGGCAACGTTGCCTATCCGCATGCGGGAACACGAGGCGAACGCGATGGCTGTTGCCGAGTATCTCGAGAATCACCCGCGCGTCGAGAAAGTCCTGTATCCCGGCCTGGCGTCACACCCGCAGCACGAACTCGCGGCAAAGCAGATGGACAACTTCTCGGGGATGGTGTCCTTTCGTGTTGCCGATGCCCCGGGCATGGCTGAGCGCATGATGCGCGAGCTGGAGATCATCCACTACGCCGTCTCGCTCGGGCATCACCGCAGTCTCATCTACCTGTTGCGCACCGATGACCTTGCCGAAACCTCGTTCGGCCTGTCAGGTGACGCGCTAAAGGCCTACCGTGAAACTGCCGGCGAGGGCCTGTTCCGCTTCTCGGTCGGTCTCGAGAACGCCGAGGATATCATCGCGGACCTGGACCGCGTTCTTCACCACTGATAGCGCGCGCCTGCGTAGATGTTGCGGCCGCGCGCGTCGACGCCGGAGCCGTGAACCCGGTAGTGTTCATCGAGAATGTTGTCTGCACCGATTCGAAAACCCCAGTTGCCGCGGCGCAAAAGGACATCGGCTGCCAGTGTGAGCCAGCCGGTAGTTCCCTCGGGATCGATACGCGGGTCGGAGACATCACGTGGGCTCAAGCGCTCCTGATTGTCGGCAAACCTGACATGGACGCTTGCCTGCCATGAATCGGTTGGCTCGAATCTCAGTGAGAGCCGTCCGTTCAGCGGGGGCACCCTGTCGGCAGCAGTCTCCGGTTCTCCGGGCAGCGAGGAGGTTCCCTTCGTATACGTGAGATTCGCGTCGAGCGTCAGCGCTTCCGAGATACTCATCCAGGCAAGGGCCTCCAGGCCGTAAAGATCGGAAGTTGCCAGGTTGCGGCTCTGCGTGATGACACGTCCGTCAAGCGTGACGTCGCCAGTCGCGACCGACTCGATGCGGTCTTCATAGTCGAGATCGAAAACATAGAGCTCGAACCTGAAACCGTCGCCGTGCGTCGTAACGCCGATGTCGGTGTGTGTGACATGCTCGGCATCGAGGCCGTTGTTCGGAATATTGAAGCGATTGCCTGGCCGTTCTCCCAGCGTGCCGAGATCGAAAATATTCGGCGCACGGAATCCTCGCCCCAGGTTGGCAACGAAGCTGACCGTATCCGTTACGTCGAAAATCCACCCGATATCGCCGCTGATGTCGTTGAAGCTGAGATCTGTGGCGGGCCCCGTGGTCGTCGCCGGCACGTTTACACGCGTCAGGTTGTAGCGGGCACCCAGAGTCAGGTGGTGGCGGTCTGCAGCGGCGAAGCGCAGGTTGGCGTAGAGGGCACCCTGGTTTACTCGCGAGTTATCCGGGAATCGCGGTGTCGTTGGACTAATCTCATTAGTGAGAATATTCGTAATGGTCCTGGAGCTTTGCACCGTGTCATCGGACCATTCGGCACCGAATACCCAATCGCTCGTCCCGATGCGCCTGGATACATCGATATCGAGCAGAAAAAAGTCGCTGCGATTGGACTCGATTCGCCTGTCGACGGATTCGAATGCACGGGTCGTCCGATCGTCGATGATGCGCTGCCAGGCGAAATCGACGTCCCAGTTCGCGCCCGCCAACGCGTTTGGAGCGCTGTATTCGACATGCGCAAAGTAGCGCGCATTCGGCTCAAAGAAAAACTCGGATGACCCTGGCTCGGTTTCACCGAAGCCCGGCACGAGCTCGTCCACGCGTGCCGTCTTCGGCTGCTCCAGCGCCTGCACGTCGAAGAACCAGGAACGATCGTCGTCGGTTTGCACCGACATGGCGACCCTTGCCGCCTTTGAATCGAAGCCGCTGAGGTTGATTCGGTCGCCCGAGCCCGTGCGCCTGTTACCCGTCTCGAGCCACGTCAGCTGCGCGAGTGCGGCAATATTCTCGCGCGAAAACTCGAGATCCGAGCTCAGCTTCTTCAGCAGGTCGGCCGTGTTGCCGGCGAGGTTGATGCTGCCCCGAAACGGGTCCCCGCCGGGGGAGGGCCGCTTGGTCAAAAAATTGACGACGCCACCCATCGCGCCGCTGCCATACAGCGAAGCGCCCGCGCCGCGTACGACTTCGACACGGTCGACGGCGCCGGGGTCGAGCAATGCGGCGTATTGAGTAGGCGCGTTACGAAAGATCGCATTGTTCATGCGGATGCCGTCGACCAGGTGCAGCACTTCCGAGCCTTTGAGCCCGCGGATGATGACGGCGCCCTGGCCAGGGGTCGTTTCCTGCAGGAAACTGCCGGGCTGGTCACGCAGCGCATCCGTCATGACGTTTAGTACAGCGTCGGCTTGAGTATCCACGACGGAGACAGCGGCCGAGACTTCGTAACGTTCCAGCGCGCGCCGGGAGGTTGTTACCTGAATCTCGTCGATGGCTACCGAATCGTCGTCGTTAGCCAGCGCCGGAAACGTTGCCGCCAGAAACACGGCAGTCAGGAAAGGTGACTTACAGTTCACGTCCATTGTGGGGCATAGGTATTAAGGAAATTTCAGCCGGCGCGAGCTATGCTTCAGGTACGCCTCCCGACCCGCGGGAAGCGCGAGCGAGAGATAATACCAACAATGAACAAGTTCATCAGGGAACTGAGGCGTCGCGAAGTCTTCCGCACAGCGGGACTTTACGTTGGTATTTGCTGGATCCTTATCGAAGGCGCCAGCGTTGTCCTGCCTGCTTTCGAAGCACCCGATTGGTTCCTGCGGGCGATGATCGTCACGGCGATCGTCGGATTCCCGATCATGCTTGTGCTGGCGTGGGTATATAACATCACGGACCACGGTATCGAGGTTCAGGCGGAAGCGACGGACACTGTCGTCATTCCGTTCGGCGACCGCAAAGGCGACTTTATCGTCATCGGTGTGCTTGCGGTTGCCCTGATCTTTTCGGTCTACCCGAATATCAAGGGTGGCACCGAGATTGTCGAAGAGATCGAACCCGTGTCGGTGCTGATTGCTGACTTCGACAACCAGACCGGCGATCCACTGTTCGATGGCTCGCTCGAGCAGGCGCTGCAGATCGGCATTGAAGGTGCGGCGTTCGTCACCAGTTTCCGGCGCGATGCAGCCGGCCTTTGGCCCATTGTCTTGTGATCAGCTCGGTTTCCCCGTTGCCTTTCTCGACATTCATCGTCACCTCAATGGTGCCGGGATTCCCGGTTTCGGGCATGAAGATTGCGTCGATTCTGTCGAGAAAATTGTCGCCCGTCCCAATTTGGACCTGACGCAATCCCTGCTCGGACAAGTGGCTGAAACCGGCATCGATATTGAATTCCGGAAGGAGCTGCACGTAGACGCCACCGCCCGAGCCGCCCGCTCCGAGGCGCAAATAATGTTGCGCGGGCGCAGCACGTTGAGTTTGCAGCTGGGTTCGTTGTCCTGGTAGTGCGGAAGGCCCCTGTAAAAACCGTCGGGGGTCGGTCCCGTGGCATTAGCATTGCGGCCGATAAAAATGCGGCCATGGAGCCAATGAATGTGACGATATCACAGGCGACGCCGCCGATGATTTATTTCCAAATTCATGGAACATCCCGCCCTATAGGTGTTCTTATACCGAGGACAAACGTGGTCCCAGGATTCGCGATTGTCCCCATTCAGTGTAATAGAGACAGAGTTTGAGGCGCGCCGCAGGGCGTGAAACAATCCGCGAAATGAGCTACGAGAAATACCGAATTACGGCGCTTTTCGCCGCACTGTGCGTGCCCATCGGCAGCGCTATAGCCGATGAAGAGGAGAGCGCCCATCACGAGATCGACCAGATCATCGTGACGGCGACACCGCTTGCCCGCACTGTGGAGGAGCTCGCTCTGCCTACGTCGGTCCTGCGTGGCGACGAGCTCGCGAAGAAACAATCAACGAGCATCGGCGAGACCGTGTCCCAGGAGGTCGGCGTGAGCTCGACCTACTTTGGTCCTGTGGCGTCGCGTCCGGTTATCCGCGGCCAGTTCGGCGAGCGCGTCCGCGTGCTCAGTAACGGTCTCGACTCACTTGATGCCTCGGCATTGAGCGAGGATCACCAGACCACAGTCGAGGGCCTGCTGGCGGACCGCATTGAAATCGTTCGCGGACCCGCGACGTTGCTGTATGGCAGTGGCGCAGCGGGCGGTCTTGTTAACGTCGTGGATAAACGAATCGCTGACGCGCCTCTGGATGCCGCTTACACGGGCGGCATCGCGCTTGGTGCCGACACGGCGACGGGCAAGCGCGATATTGCAGCACGCGCGCAATTCGGGACGGACTCGGTCGTGTTCAGTGCCGACTATTTTTACCGGTCAACGGACAATATCGATATTCCCGGGTTCGCCGAGTCGAAGGCCCTGCGCGAGCTCGAAGAAGCCGAAGGTGAAGTCGGTCCCGAAGAAGAGCATGGACGCGGGACCGTCGAGAATTCCGACAGCGAGACTGACGGCGGCGCAATCGGCGTATCGTTCGTCAATGACAGCGGATTCATCGGACTATCGGTGAGCGGTTTCAACAGCGACTATGGAGTACCCGGACACCAGCACGAAGAGCCGGCCGTCCCACCTGTCCCGCCCATCGAGGAAGAAGAGGACGTAAGCATCGACCTCGAGCAGAAGCGCATCGACCTGAAGGGCGAATACGAATTCGATAGCGAAATCATCAAAGGACTTCGCTTCCGCTGGGCGGACAACGATTACACACACACGGAGTTCGAAGGTGCCGAGACAGGCACGGTTTACGACACGCAAGGCACCGATGGCCGCCTCGAGCTGCGGCACGCCAAGTGGGGCCCGTTCGAAGGCGCGGTGGGCCTGCAGTTCAAGCGCATCGACTTCAACGCGATCGGCGATGAGGCTTTCGTGCCATCGTCGGATACGAAACGCACCAGCCTGTTTATCTTTGAAGAGCTCGAGCTCAGCGATAACTTCGTTCTGCAAGGAAGCGCTCGTTTCGAGGATCAATCGATCACGGGCGCAACGCTTGCCCAGCGCTACGATGACAGCGCCTTTGGCGCGTCGCTCGGAATGGTGTGGAGGTCCTCTGAAAAACTCCGGGTCTCGGCGAACCTCGCATTGACTGAACGCCACCCGAATTCCACCGAACTGTATGCGGATGGGCCGCACGTCGCGGCGCAACGCTACGAGCGCGGCTCGGCGACGCTGGGCAATGGCCTGCTCGGCAAGGAAATGTCGACGAATTTCGACGTCAGCGTGCACGGCGATACGGAGCGCGCGGAATGGACGTTGACCGGCTTCATCAACTCGGTCGACGACTACATTTTGCTGCGGCCGACCGCGCTCGAACTGGACGGCCTGCCGGTATACGACTTCGACGCGGCGAACGTGGAGTTCACCGGCATCGAGGCCGAAGCCATCGTCGAGCTGCAGGACTCCGATGCCGGTCACGTGCACATGCGCGTGTTCGCCGACCTGGTCAACGCCGAGGAAAAAATCGGCGGCGCCGACCTACCGCGTATTCCGCCGATGCGCATCGGGATGGGGTTTCACGGGACCTGGGGCGCCTTCGATGCGGACCTGGACGTCACCTTTGCTGCAGACCAGGACGACGTCGCCGAGAATGAATTACCTACAGAAGGCTACACGCTGCTGAGTCTCAGCGCCGGCTACATGTTTGCGGATTCAGACCTGTACGTATTCCTGAGCGGCACAAACCTGCTCGACGAGGATATTCGCCAGCACGCCTCGCCGTTGAAGGATCTCGTGCCGTTACCAGGCCGGTCCATACAGGCAGGCTTGAGATACGAGTTCTGAGTCAGTCGTCCTCGGCCTCGCCATCCCAGTAATCGACCGCGGTTTCCTTGCGCGCGAAAACCCGAAAGTTATCGGGGGACTGCGGATTACTCATGTCGCCGTGCCAGACGCCGTATTTCCCTGAATCCGGATACAGCATCACGTCGGTTGTCATTTCGGTGCTCAGCGCGATATAGGTCAATTCGTCGTCGGACGTATTGATGATCTGGTGCGGCTGCGCGGGGTCCGCCGGTGAGCAGATAAAGTCTCCCGCGCGAATCGGGTATTCCTCGTCCGCATGCCGGAGCGTACCCGTGCCCGAGAGCACGTAGAACATCTCCTCGACCACGTGATGTGAGTGGTAAGGCCATGCGCGCTTTCCGGGCTGCAGCCGAACGACGGCATACCCGAGCTGTTTTGCGCCGATATGCGAGGAAACAGGGGCACGGTCGGCGAGGAATTTCTCGCCTTTGCCGAAAGTCGCGTACTCGAGGGCGTCGATATTGATAACGGGTTTGGACATGACAGTTTCCTGGTCTATTCGACGTTTTGCTCCGCCCAGGCTTCATAGTCGGACTTCAACGACAAGTAACGCGCATCTTCACGAACGGGATCGAACGCCACGTCCAGCTTCAGCCGTTGATATACGCTCAGACCAAATGTGTCGACAAAACGAGTGATATATTCAAATCCGGTGTCGATATCCCCGGCACGAATGAATGCGCCCGCCAGATCGCGATAAATTATTTCCAGGGCCCATTCATCCCGTGGGGCATTCACCTCGAAGTCGGCCGCCGCAGCGCGCACGCCTTCAAGATCTCCCATAAGACCGGGCAGATCGGCCGGGCGATAAATAGCGTTGTGCGCCCAGCCCTGCGGGTAGGGGTCCGGTGCGACGTCCAACCGCGACTTGATGCCGGCAAGTATTTGCTGCGCCTGGTCGTGTTCGCCGAGGAATATCTTCGCGCGCGCATGGAAAAGTTCGTAAGCTTCGGGCGCATCGCCTCCGCGACGGAGTTCCTCCGGCCAGTTCTCCAATGCTTCTCGTATTTTCGCGGGGTCGCGGGTCTCAATGGCAAGGCTTACAGCAGCGCTCGGAAATAGGACGCTGGTATATTTCTCGCCTCGTGAAATCACGGACCAGGCATTGTCGATATCACCCATCCTCAGATACACCTGGCTCAATGTCGTCAGGTCGTCATTTTCGAGGTGCGCGTGAGCCAGCGTTGCATCTGCCAATTTCCTGGCTCTTGGAAAATTGCCGATCCCCGCATGGGTGTCGGCAACCTCGATGGCGATACCGACATCGAGCGGGTCCAGTCGATGCGCTTGTTCAAGTAATTCCAGGGCATCATTGAAACGGCCGTCGCGGCGCAATGCGAAGCCTTTACCCCCGATTGCCTCGATATAATTCGGCGCCTGGTCAAGCGCTCGTGTAAATGCGATGTCGGCGGCTTCGTAATCCAGGAATCCCCAGTAATGGTAGTAGCCGCGCGCGGTCAGCGTCTCGACCGAGTCCGGTGCCAGCGCCTCAGCCTGTTCCAGTGCCTCGAGCGCCCGTTCCCGCCAGTTGCCTGAAAGGGCCGAGTACCAGTGTGCGCCAAGAAGAGCGATCGTCTTGCCAGCATAAGCCTCTGCAAAATCGGCGTCCAGTTCGATTGCGCGATCGAACGAGGCAATTGCCTTCCTGAACTCTTCTTCGCCAGGAAAAGAAGTGCCGGAATTCAATATTCCGGTCATGTACGCGTCGTAAGCGGCGAGACTTTGAGTGGGCGCCTTTGCGAGTTCCGATTCTTCTTCGCTCGATAACACTGCGTTCAAGGCATTGGCAATGGCTTTCGTAATCTCCGATTGAATGTCGAAGACGTTTTCAGCCGTCAGTTCGCGATCGTAGATTTCGGCCCACAGGTGAGCATCCGTCCTGGCGTCGATCAACTGCACGTTGATGCGCACCCGCTTTCCGGCCCGCTGTACGGCACCTTCCATCACCGTCGCAACGCCGAGTTCGCGGCCGATGTCGGGAATCTTTCTTTCGGTACCGGCATAACCGAGGACGGACGTTCGTGAAATGACATGAAGGTCACCGACCTTGGACAAGTGTGTCAGCAAATCGTCATGTATGCCCTCAGTGAAAAATGCGTCTTCGGGGTTCGGGCTGCGGTTGGCGAACGGTAGAACGGCGATCGACTTCTCGAGATAGCCGTTTTCTTCTTCGGGCACGGAATCGACGGCGGTCGACGATTCAACGGGGGTGACTTCGTCTTTGATCGTCGGCCGATTGGCGCCTTGCCAGGCGATCATGCCGATCAGGATCACGAGGCCGGCCACGATGACATAGTCGAGCTTCCTGCCTGTCTGCGGTGTGATGCTTTCGCTTTCGGGGACGTCTTCGGTGCGAACGACGCCGTCGGGTGTAAGCTCGAATGCCCAGGAGAATATCAATACGATAGGCAGGCCGATCAGCAGAAGCGCAACGATAAGCCCGTCGAACCAGGCCGGCAGGTTCATGGATTCCTCGAGCGTGGTTGCTACCTGCACGAGCAGCCAGCCGACGACGGCATACGCACCGCCAACGCGCACGACGTTGCGTCGCTTCAGCTCGTGGAAGAATCCTCCCATAGACCCCACTACCCCAGAAATCCCGCCCAAACTCTAGCATGTTAATCGAGCGAAAGGCGTGCCTTCATGGCATTCGATACCGAAGTCACATAAGCTTGAATCTGGTCGACACAGGACAAGAATAATGAGAAAGACCTTCGCGCTGTTCGCGTCACTCGCGCTCGTAACCTCAGCCCTTGCCGAAGAGGCTGAAAACGGCAAGCAAGAGAAAGAGGTTCCCGAGGCAAAGCAATACGTTACCGAGCACTCGGCAACGATCGGCGGCCGCAAGATAGAGTACACGGTTACGGCCGGCACGATGCTGATGAAGAACAAAGAGGACGAGCCCGTCGCACTGATGGGTTTCACGGCCTACGTCAAGAAAGGCGGCAGCAAGAACAACCGCCCGATCATGTTTGCTTACAACGGCGGCCCGGGCTCGGCGTCGCTATGGCTGCACATGGGTATCCTTGGACCGCAACGCGCCGTCGTCAAAGATGCCGGGTTTACGAACAATGGCCCTTACGAGCGCGTGATGAACGACTACAGCATCATCGACGAGACCGATCTCGTCATGATCGACCCGGTCGGTACGGGCTTTGCCAAGCCCGTTGGCGAGGGCAAGGGCGAAGATTTCTGGGGCGTGGACCAGGACATCAAGTCCGTATCCGAGTTCATCGTTCAGTACCTGACCGAAAATGCCCGCTGGGCATCGCCGAAGTATGTGCTTGGCGAAAGCTACGGCGGTATTCGCACAGGTGGCGTTGCCTACTATCTCCTGGCTAACCACATGGTAGCGCTGAACGGCGTCATACTCGTCTCGCCGTTCATGGAAACGGCAACGGGTTGGGCCGGTGCCGGCGTCGACCTGCCGCACGTGCTGTACCTGCCGACCTTCGCGGCGACGGCGCGTTACCACGGCCTGCTCGACCCGACGCCGCCGGACCTCGTGGCTTTCATGGCCGAGGTGCGCGAGTTTGCGTTGACCGAGTACGCGCCGGCACTTTTGCTTGGCAGCACCCTGGGCGATGAACGCAGGCACAGCATACTGGCCAAGCTGTCTCAATACACGGGGCTGTCGGAGCAGTACTGGGACCAGGCCAATATGCGCATCGACGAAGGCCGCTTCGCGAAAGAGCTGCAGCGAGTTTCCGGCAAGACGACCGGGCGCATCGACTCGCGGTTTGCCGGCCACATGATCAACGAGATCGGTGAGAACATGGTGTACGACCCGATGCTCAGCGCCATCGGTCCGGGCTACCTGGCTGCATTCATGGACTATTACCAGAACGATTTAGAAGTCACGGATGTTGGCAACTACACGGTGTTCGGCGGGCTATGGCAATCCTGGGATTGGAGCCATCGGGCTCCCGGCCAAGGCTTCAAGTCACCGTTTGCAAACACGAGCATCGACCTGATGCATGCGATGAAACAGAATCCGTCGATGCGCGTGCTCTGGCAGCAGGGTTATTACGACCTGGCAACGCCGCACATGGCGACCGAGTACTACATCGAACACATGGATTTGCCCGACGAACTTCGCGACAACATGGTGCTCGAATACTACGAGGCGGGACACATGATGTATGTGCACGAGCCATCGATGGTGAAGTTCAAGGAAGATCTCGCGAGGTTCATTCGCGGCCGCGAGTAGAACCTGGCGGGTAATGATGCTGGTGGTGCCGGCGTAGCCCGGCGGCCTAAAGGCGGCTTGCAAGTATCTTCTTGAAGTCTTCCTTTTCCTCGATGGCTTGTATCTCGGCACGCTGTTCGCCAATTCCGGATTTCATCGTGGCCAACAGTGACTGGAAGCGAGGATCGTCACGGACGACATTCCACCGCTTATCGTGCACAACCCAGTAGTAGCGTCGCAGCCCGCTTTCAACGGCAAGCTCCAGGGTGGCGAGTGCGTCTTCGTGGCGGCCCGCCATGACGTGGTTCTGCGCTGCGGATAGTAACGACGCGGGATCACGTCCTGTACCGCTTGCGTCTCTTTTTTCAAAAAATCGATCGAGAGCTTCCTGGATCTCGTCGGCACGGGATACGTTACCCAGGTGACGGTGCGCATACTCCAGGATCTGGATGAAATCGATATCCGTATTGTTAACAGTGAGGTCGTCGACGATCTCCAGTACAGGCTCCAACAGGGCGACGCCGCGCTCATAGCGACCGCTTATGATTTGCACTGCGCCTGCGACACGTCTTACGAACGGCGATGCCCGCGTGAGTTCCACGCCTTCAGCGCCGAGGGCTGTGTCGATAACCCCGGCTGCCTCTGTATATTTGCCCTGTAGCAAAAGTGTATAAGCGCGCCGCGTGGCTGTGCCGAGGTCGACTGTCGGCGCCCCTTCGGCTCGTGTCAGCCAGTAGTCCGCTTCATCGAACATACCAACACGACCGTAGGCATAGGCAAGGAACGGGTAAAGGCGGTAGGCCTCCGAGCCGGGTTGGGCAAAGGCAAGTATCCATTGTTTGGCGGCCGATATCATTTCAACGTGACGGCTGTAATTGTCATACAGAAAAAACAGGCCGGAGTAGGCAAGTTGCGAGGGTCGGGGAAGCTCCTGCATGCGCAAAAACTGCTGTTCTGCCTTCTCGAAGTAGCCGCGATCGGCGTAGTCTTCGGCTACGCCGCTTACCAGCCTTGGGTCCAGGGGATCCATGGCAAGAGCCAACTCCCGTTCCCTGAGTTGTTCGTCATATTTTTGCTGATGGAAAAGTGTGTTTGACAGCCACACTCGTGCGCCGACGACATTCGGGTCGAGTTGAATGGCTTTGCGCAGGGAATGTTCCGCAGCCACGGGATCGCTAAGCAGCAAACCTTGTGCCGCATGCGCCATGGCACTGTCAGGATTCAGCTCGAGCGCCCTTGCAATTGATGCCGCGGCTATGTCACGGCGGTCCGCATAATGCGTCGGATCGAAGGATAGAATGTGAGCCATCCCCAGGCCGGCGTGCGCCGCCGCGTAGGCGTTGTCAATCTCGATTGCGGCCTCGAATTGCTCGATCGCTTTCGACTGGTAGTCAGGCGTTCTCGTGCGCAGGTATTCGCGTCCGGCCAGGTAATACTGGTAGGCATCGATATCGGGCTCGTACGCGGTACCACCAACGCGACTCTCGAGGACTTCGGACGCGAGGCTCATTGCGACTGCCGTAGCGATTTCGCTCTGAATCGAAAATACGTCGGTGAGTTCACGGTCGAAAGTCTGATTCCAGATTTGAAAATTGTTCTCGTCTATGAGTTCGGCCGATATGCGCAGCAGACCGCCCGCTTTACGAACGCTGCCCTGCAAGAGGAACCTGACGCCAAGCTTGTTCGAGATGCTGGCCGCATCCAGGCCGGTATCTTTGAATGCGAACGATGAATTTCGTGCTATGACGTGCATCTCGCGATATTCCGCGAGGCGATGCAGTATCTCTTCGGATATTCCGTCGCAGAAGAAGTCGTTGGACGGATCGTCACTGACATTGACGAATGGTATTACCGCGACAGAGTTGGCGCGTTTTTCGGACTGCGCAACGACTGGTCCACGATCCTGGGTAACATCCATGATGTTGCCCGAGATGCTGTAAAAGATCAGGAGAGCGGCAATGCCGAGGATGGCGAGCGTGACGTAGTCGGCCCTGCGAAGCTCGGAGGACTCATCAGCCACATTGGCGTCAGGCGTGCGTTGTATGCCCTCCGGCGTGATGTCGTACAACCAGCCGAACACGAGCGCAATCGGGAACCCGAGAATGGCTGCTGTGAGAAGATAACGTAGCGCAACTTCCGGGACGTTCCAGGCCGGGAAGAACACGTCGGCCACCTGGATAACCAGCCACGCAGCAATGATATAGACGGCGGCGACACGAAACACACCGCGCCTGCGCAGCTCTCCGAAAAAGCCTGTTTTCGCCATGTCGTCTCCCGGGGCCGCTCAATAGTAACGCGGAATTGGCGCTCCAATTCGAAATTCCGACCGCCGGCATCGGTGAAGATGCGGACATCGTGGCTGGCTGATGTGGACTACATCGCTTACAGGCTGCCGTCGAAGTACTGACGGGCAAGCGCAAAAGCATTCAGGCCGATTTGCTCGCCAATCAGCCGGCCGGGGATATCGTCGGCCGGCGGGTGGATGCCGCCCCAGATACGCGACAGGCTGGTCTGGTCGGACGCGTCGCGATAGGTCGCCCATTGCAGGGTCATATCTACGCTCGGTCCTTCCTCGAACACGAGAAATTCGTTAGCCGTGATCTCGAAGCCGCTCATGCCGCCCGGGAAAAACTCCGAGCCCGTGAGCGCGGTCAGCACCTCCGCGGCTGCGCGGGAATAGGTCGAGTGCCCCGATACGTAGCCGGCGAACGGCGGCGTAACGAACGTGGGTCGCTGGTACGGCCACCAGTTCTCGGCCAGAATCCAGCCGACGCCTGCCTGGTCGACGTCGGGGTCCGCGATGAAGTCGGGTCCGCGCCAGGTGTAGAGCTTGATCTTGTCGATGTTCTCTCCGCCAGCGCCTTCGAGCGGATCACCCGCCGCAACCAGTTCGATAAGTCCGGGCTCGAGCGGGAGGCCGTCTGCCGAATAGGAGGGCAGGCCGGGATCGGAGCTCTGGCCGCGGTCGGCCATCGCGCGGATGGCGGAGATCGGGCGGATATAGTCGTACCAGCCCTTGATGCCCCAGGCGGCGATCGCCGAATCGTGCATGGCGCCGCCGAGTGCGAAATAGGCCTTGACGTCCCACTCCAGGGGGCCGAGGTCGGCGCCGACACCCTCGAATCGTTTCACGAGTTCGGGGTGGTCGTTGACCTCATTCAAAATGACGAACCAGTGGCCGGGCGGCGTTTCGGATTCGGGTCCGTCGGCCCAGAACTCGGCCAGCACCCGCGCGTAATCACCGCGGGGCACGATTTGTGGATCATAGGGCGCGCCGGTTACGGGATTGGACGCGTAACCCACACTGGAGTCGCCGCCATTCAGATAGTCATAAAACTGCGGGTATTCGCCAGGATTCGCCGGATACATCTGAATGTTGCCGAGACTCGCCGGCGATATGTCGATCATTACCCCGTCAGCCTGGTCAAGATGGGAACCCCATATCGCGACCATGGCGAAGCCCCACTTGTACTCGGCCGACAGCGGTCCCGCCGAGGTCGGTGGCATGCCCGGATCGAAATAGACCTGGTAATCGAAGCCGTCACGCTGATAAGTCGTTCTGTCGGCATCGCTGAGCGCGAACGGCACGACCTGTCCCCATTCCGGACCCAGGAATTCCGGCGTGCCGGCGACCGGGTTGCCGGCCTGGTCGACAAATTGAGTCAGTGTGATTTCCTGCCAGCGATCCAGGTCGACGATATTGGGGTTGCCCGGGAGTTCCGGTTCGATGGGCGGATTGACCGGCGTGTATGAGACGTTTGCGTAGTCGTTGGCTTCGTTCGCACCATCTTGCAGTCCGAAACGGATGTAGCAGTCGGCGATGTAATTGCCGAGGGCCGCCGCCGAGCCGCCCGTGTAGTCGAGCGACGTGTTCGCAAAGTCGTAGCCGAGCGCCTGCATCAGGTTATCGGCTGCGATAAAGATGTTCACGGCGCCCGGGGAGTTGAAGAAACGATGCTCGATCAGTCGGTATGTGGCAAAGCTGATCGCTTCCTCGCGTTCGGGGTGCACATTGGCCGGCGCTTCGAACGCGTTGAAATCGCAGGCGAAGCCATCGACCTGCTTGCCGAGCAGGAACGTGCCGGCGGTGTCGTCGTAGATCGCCCACGCGTCATACATTGCAGCGGACGTATGAAACAGGTTACGCGCGTGAACGGTCGGGCGGGCAAAGTCATTCCGAATGGCGTTGAGCACCAGTTCGTTCCATTGGCGGGCAACTGAAGGATCGCGCTCGTCGGCCGTCAGCTCGAGTACCGTGCTGTCGACGCAGGCGGAGGTTGCAAAAAGTGAGGCCGACAAAAGGGCCACAATCGGTGTCGTGTGTTTCATGAGCTGTACATCATAGAGAAGGGTGGTCGACAACCAGGTTCTGGTTTGCCGCCTCGGTCCCGAGGTCGGTGACCTGGCCGTCGGGCCATTCGATAGTGACCGAATCGGCCTGGCCCGCCGTACCCAGTCCAAAAACCTGTTGCGCCGGGTTTTGCGAAATGAAATTACTATTAAGGGAAACTTCACGCAGCTGCGTCGTCGCCCCGATCTGCACGCGAATCCTTGCGCCGGTCGCGGCCGTATTTGGCGGCAGTCCGTTGAGACGGATGCGCAGGTAATTATTACCCGTAGAGTCGTTTCTGTAGAACCGCCCCCCTATCGCGTCATTGGTAATCCAGAGGAAGATGTCTACGTCGCCGTCGTTGTCGAAGTCTGCGCATACAACGCCGCGGCCCTGGTCCTGGTCGTCGAGCCCGAGCGTGCCCGCCTCGTCGAGAAAGCGCGCATTGCCGTTATTGACGAAGGCGCGACTCGCGTCGGTGTCCCAGCTGTAAATAGCATCCTGCCGCCAGCCGTTGGTGTGGTAAATGTCGAGATCGCTGTCATTCTCGAAATCGATCCAGCACGCACCCCAGCCCCAACTGCCGTCAGCTACGCCGGTCGCATTGGAAACGTCTGTAAAAACGCCAGTGCCGTCGTTACGGTACAGGCGGTTGCCGTTCACTGCCGTAGCGCGATCAAACCAGTATATGCTGGAGACGAACCAGTCGAGGTCGCCGTCATTATCGTAGTCGGCGACAGCCGAACCCATGCCAGACTCGTCGCGCACCACGTCAACGTCCGTGGTATTTGTGAATGTTCCATCCGTATTGTTGATGAAAACCATCGACGTATCGAAGTCCGAGACCATCAGGATGTCCGGGTACAGGTCGTCATTGATGCGCGCAAACGACGGCGCAAACGTGAAGTCGAAGTCATCCGCGGGGCCGCGCGGGTCCGGCAGAGTCATGATGCTCGGCGAAATCCCCGCCGACTCGCTTACGCTGGCGAACCGGATTTCGGCGGGTGTGCTGACGTTTTGCCAGAGGTGTTCGGTATCGCCCGGGTTCGTCCGCGAACGGGGCGATCGCCAGTGCGCAAGGAGTAAATCCAGGTCGCCGTCGAGATCGTAATCACCGAAAGCCGCAGAAATATTCTGCGTGGAGGTCATTGCGGTAAGGCCTGATGTTGCCGTTACATCGGAAAATGTACCGTCGCCGTTATTTCTGTATATCAGGGTCGGGTCACCCTGGACGCCGCCGAGGTAGAGGTCAAGATCGCCATCGCCGTCCATGTCGGCGAACGTCGGTCCGCTGTGGCGCCAGTTTTCGGTGGCGGATCGTGTGAAATCCAGGCCCGCCGCTGCAGCAACGTCGGTGAACGTGTTGTTGCCGTCGTTGCGATAAAGAAGGTTGGGGCCGACGTCGCCACGAACGACGAACAGGTCGATGTCGCCGTCATTATCGTAGTCGCCACCTGCCGCGCCGCCTGCGGTGATCGTGACTTCGTCGTTGTCACCGGCGTTTTCCGAATAGCTCACGCCGAAACCGATGCCAGTGCCTGCGGTCGCCTCCGCAAAACCCGACGCCGGTGGCGGCGGTGGTGGAGGTGGAGGGGGTGGCTCCGGATTACTCGCGCCGCCCCCGCCACCACAGGAGGCGAGCAGGGTGCAAAGCAAAATGGCCGGAATCCGGCCCTCGGGTCGAATGAGAATGGTTCGCAACATAATAAAGAATCGGCGCGTTAAGGCCCTATTTTGGCATTTTTTCGGCCGCGCCCAAACCCTCATGGATGGGCAGTTAATACCACTACAGGTGGCGGGAGACCTGAGCCGCCGGGCACCCTGATTAACAAGACTCGTTGCCGACAGCAGACCAGCCGTTTCATCTGCAACAGTAGGATATGTAACGGTTTTCCCTGCCTTGATTTGTGCGGGACATTCACTGAGAATCCGCCCCTCACTTTCAGCTAAACCACAAACGCAACAGGTATCGCCGTGAGCAACAACGAGCAACTCGAGAAAATCAAATCAGCACCGGGATTCATCGCCGCCCTGGATCAGAGCGGCGGCAGTACGCCGAAAGCACTCGGCTTATATGGCGTCACGCCGGATGCCTGGTCGAACGATGACGAAATGTTCGCGGTCGTCCATGAAATGCGTGCGCGCATCATGACCAGCCCCGCCTTCAATGGCGACCGCATTCTCGGCGCAATTTTGTTCGAGAACACGATGGACCGCGAGGTCGAAGGGCAGTCGACCGCCGGCTATCTCTGGAACGTGAAGAACGTCGTTCCCTTCCTCAAGGTGGACAAGGGCCTCGATGACGAAGTCGATGGCGCACAGGTCATGAAACCGATGCCCGATCTGGATGCGCTGCTCGAGAAAGCGAAGGCGGCCGGCATCTTCGGCACCAAGATGCGTTCGGTCATCAAGCAGGCAAACCCTGCCGGCATTAAAGCGGTTGTTGATCAACAATTCGAAATTGGCCGCCGTATCGTGGCGGCTGGACTCGTTCCTATCATCGAGCCTGAAGTCGATATTCACTGCCCGGACAAGGAAGGCGCCGAAGAAATTCTGCATGCAGCGATCATCGATCAACTGAACGGTCTTGGCGAAGACGAAGTGGTGATGCTCAAACTGACGCTGCCGGAGAACGACAATCTCTACGCAGACTGTGTCGCGCATCCGAATGTTGCGCGGGTGGTCGCACTGTCGGGCGGTTACTCGCGTGAAGAAGCCAATGACCGTCTGTCACGTCAGAACGGCATGGTGGCGAGCTTCTCACGTGCACTGGCCGAAGGCCTGAGTGCGCAGCAGTCGGATGAGGAATTCAACGCAACGCTCGACGCGTCGATTGCGAGCATTTTCGCAGCTTCCGCGACGTAGACTAGTCTCGCGCAATACGCGCTCGCAGTTCTGCGAGCGCGTCTTTCACGCGCGCGGCGTTCTCCGTGCCAATTCGAATGAGAAGTTTCTGCCCACTGGACAGGGACTCGAGCTCCGCATCGGCATACTCGAACAAGACGTGCGGCCGAACCAGTTGCAATGGCTTTGTGATCTCGGGCGTTTCCAGCAGATGATCAATGACTTCGACGACTCGATCATTGAAGTAGCCGTTCGGGTAGCCGAGCGAAACGTAGGCTTCCTGTAATAGAGGGTAATAGCGGCGATACGCATCCTCGAGTTCATCGACGTCGGCGAATACGAGCATGTCTACGAGAAAGTCGTAGCGCTCGAAATTGCTGGGACTCAACACGAAGGTATCGTCGAGCTCGTCGACGACAATCGTGCTGGATAGTCTGCCAACCGGTCGCATTCTCTCTGCGACGTGGTGTCTCGGCAGGCCATCGACTGTCGCAACGACGCGCTCGATGAGCAGGTCGGTCGCGAGCAACTCATCGAGCTTCGCACCGAACAGGTCAACCAGTTCGAGCCTGAACCAGGCGTCGCTGTCCGAAAGCGACGGTAGCGGTACGAGGTCGCGCTGCTCCCGTTCGCCGGGCACGAGAGGGTCGAGCGGGTGGATCGGACCGGGGGCGCGCTTCTCTTCGCTGACTTCGGTCAGTGGTTCAACCGGCGGCGGCTCCGCCGGCTGTGAATTGATTCGAAACCAGTAATACCCGAGCGCGGCGGTGGCTCCTGCAGCCAGCAGCAGCGGTATGAGCCAGGGCTTGTCATTTCGTCTAGAATTCATCGATTCGCTTGCGTGGTGGCCGTAACGCGTTGCCGGCTTCGGCGCACGGCGAGTATGGAAGGATCTTACCGCCATTCCCCAGACAGGTCCCGCTTCGGAAAAGCGAAGCCGCTAGCGGGTTTCCGTAATGGTTCCGCAACTCCCCGTAAGTCATTATTTTGGCGTCAATTAATATGGTTTGAGCGGATAGTTATGCTGATGAAAAATAAGCAGGTTTACGCCTTCTCCGAGGGCGATGGCCAGAATAAGAAACTCCTCGGCGGCAAGGGCGCCAATCTTTGTGAAATGACCCGGATCGGACTCAATGTTCCGCCCGGGTTCGTCATCACGACCGAGGCCTGCCTCGATTACCTCGAAGCCAATGACCTGCCCGATGAGCTGATGGCGGAAGTTCGCGACGAAATCGATACGCTCGAGGATCAGACCGGCAAGACCTTTGGCGCCGGGCCGAATCCGCTACTGGTTTCAGTGCGCTCCGGATCCGCACTGTCGATGCCTGGCATGATGGATACAATCCTGAATCTCGGGCTCAACGACGAGACGCTGGCGGCAATAATCGAACAAACGGCCGATGAGCGTTTCGCATATGACGCATACCGCCGCTTCATCCAGCTGTTTGGCAAGGTTGCGCTCGGCATCAGCGACGAGAAATTCGACGTGCACTTCGAAGCCGTCAAGAAACGCGCCGGCGTGAAGGCCGACGTCGGCCTCGAAGCCGATCACCTCAGGGAGATCAGCAAGAAATTCCTGGATGTCGTTCGCCGCGAAACGGGCGAGGAATTCCCGCAGGACGTTTACAGGCAGTTGCAGCTCGCGGTCGAGGCGGTATTCCGCTCCTGGATGGGCAAACGCGCCGTCGACTACAGGCGCGAATTCCATATTACGCCGGAGATGGCTAACGGCACCGCCGTCAATGTCTGCACGATGGTGTTCGGTAATAAAGGCAACGACTGTGCGACGGGTGTCGGCTTCACGCGCAATCCCGGCACCGGCGAAAAGGAAATGTTCGGCGAGTACCTGACCAATGCGCAGGGCGAGGACGTCGTCGCCGGCATCCGCACGCCGAAACCACTGTCAGACATGGCAGAGGAAATGCCCGAACTCTACGAACAGCTTGTCGGGCTGCGTGACAGGCTCGAGTCCCACTATAAGGAGGTCCAGGACTACGAATTCACGATCGAGAACGGCACGCTGTATTGTCTGCAGACGCGTAACGGCAAAATGAACGCTGCTGCGATGGTGAAAACTTCCATCGACATGGTCGAGGAAGAATTGATCACACGCGAGCAGGCATTGCTCAGAATCGATCCTGAGTTGCTGGAGCAGCTGCTGCATCCGCGACTCGATCCGGACGCGGCGGCCCGGCCGGTCGCGACGGGCCTGCCGGCATCCCCGGGGGCGGCTTCCGGCAAATGCATCTTCGATGCGGATCTTGCCGAAAAGGTCGGCGCGGAAGGCGAACGGGTCATCCTCGTGCGCGAGGAGACGCGGCCCGAAGACATTCACGGTTTCTTCGCCGCGGAAGGCATCCTGACCAGCCGCGGAGGCAAGACCTCGCACGCCGCGGTCGTGGCGCGCGGCATGGGCAAACCCTGCGTGGCCGGTGCCGAGGGCATCGTCGTCGACGTCACCCTGCGCCGCGCTATCGTGGGTGATCACATCATTCACGAGGGCGATGTTATTACTCTCGACGGCGCCACGGGCGAAGTCTACCTCGGCGCCATTCCGACGCTGCCCCCGCATTTCTCGGATGACCTGAGGAACCTGCTCGAATGGGCTGACGAGACCGCGGAACTCAAGGTGATGGCCAACGCGGATACGCCCGAGGCCGCCAGCCGTGCGCGCGAATACGGCGCGATGGGAATCGGCTTGTGCCGCACCGAGCGCATGTTCAACGCCAGCGACCGCCTGCCGGTCGTCATCGATATGATCCTGGCGAACAACGAGGAAGAACGTAAGTCTGCGCTCGCAAGACTGTTACCGATTCAGCGCGCCGATTTCATCAAGCTGTTCACGGTAATGTCGCCGGATCCGGTTACGGTACGGCTGCTCGATCCGCCGATGCACGAGTTCCTGCCGACGGAGCACGATCTCGTCGACCAGATCGAAAATCTGCGCATTTATCGCGATGTCGTGCGCGGGCGCCAGGTTGCGCTCGCGTCGATTGCCGGGGCACCGCCGTTGCCCGAGGCTTTCATGGAGCTGAGCGAGGAGCACGTCACCGACGCGTTGACGAAGAAGGAGCGAATGCTGCAGAAAGTCCGCGAGTTGCAGGAAACCAACCCGATGCTCGGCCATCGCGGCGTCCGCCTCGGCATCACCTATCCCGAAATCTACGCGATGCAGATCCAGGCGATTCTCGAGGCCGCCGCCGAGTGCGCCAACAACGGCATTGATGTGCAGCCCGAGATCATGGTGCCGCAGGTAATCACGTCGCAGGAACTCGCGCATGTAAGGCGCACGGTTGACGAGCTGACCGGCAAGCTCGAGGAAGAGACCGGTCGAAAACTGCAGTTCAAGTTCGGCACGATGATCGAGACGGTGCGTGCCTGCACGCGCGCGGCGCACCTGGCAGGGAACGTCGAGTTCTTCTCATTCGGCACGAACGACCTGACCCAGGCCGTGTTCTCGTTCTCTCGCGAAGATGCCGAGAACAAGTTCCTGCCGCTGTATAACGAATCCGGCATCCTGCAGGACAATCCGTTCGAGGTGCTGGACATCAAGGGTGTTGGCCAGCTGATCGACATGGCGGTATACCGCGGCCGCAAGGCCAATCCGGAACTCAAGATCGGCATCTGCGGCGAACAGGGCGGGCATCCCGCGTCGATTCGCTTCTGCCACAACGTCGGTCTGAGCTACGTGTCCTGCTCGGGGCCGCGAGTGCCGATCGCGAGGCTGGCGGCGGCGAACGCCAAACTGAGGGAAGGGGAGTCTGTCCGCTAGCAGTGTAAGAGTCATCTCCCTATAATGGCGCCCGCTCCGGAGACCCCGGGAAAGCCACTGACACCAACGGCGGGCGCCATGACCACTGCGAAAATCATCTATACCAGGACCGACGAGGCGCCAGCCCTCGCAACATACTCGTTTCTGCCAATCGTCGAGGCGTTCACCGACGCGGCGGGCATCGAGGTGGAGACGCGCGATATCTCTCTGGCCGGGCGCATCCTGGCCAATTTCCCCGAAAACCTGACCGACGCACAGCGGCAGCCCGATGCCCTGGCGGAACTCGGCGAACTCGCGAAGACGCCCGAGGCCAACATCATCAAGCTGCCGAACATCAGCGCCTCGATCCCGCAGCTGACGGCCGCCATCGAGGAGCTGCAGTCGCAGGGCTTCGATGTGCCGGACTACCCGGAAGAGCCCGAGACAGATGCCGAAAGCGAGATCCAGGCGCGCTACGCGAAGGTGCTCGGCAGCGCCGTCAACCCGGTTTTGCGCGAGGGCAATTCGGATCGACGCGTCGCCGCGGCCGTCAAGGAGTACGCAAGAAACAATCCGCATTCCATGGGTGCCTGGAACCCCGACTGCAAATCTCATGTCGCACATATGGCCGATAGGGATTTCTACTCGAGTGAGCAGTCAGCTATTGTCTCCGCCGCCGGTGATCTGCGCATCGAACTCGAAACGAATGATGGAGTGAACGTACTCAGGGACAAGGTGCCCGTGCTCGCGGGCGAGGTCGTCGATGCGACGGTAATGAGTTGCGCGGCACTCCGCGAGTTTTTTGCGGAACAGATCGATGATGCCAGGGCGAAAGGCGTTTTATTTTCGCTGCATCTCAAAGCGACGATGATGAAGGTCTCGGATCCGATCATGTTCGGTCATGCGGTCCAGGCTTACTACAGCGACGTGTTCGAGAAGTATGCCGCGACATTCGAGGAGCTTGGCATAGATGCCAACAATGGTATCGGCGACGTATATGCAAAGCTCGACGAGCTTCCTGCGCAAAAACAGGATGAAATCCGGGCGGATATCGAGGCGGTTTACGAACACCGTCCCGAGATGGCCATGGTCGACTCGGATAAGGGCATAACGAACCTGCATGTGCCCAGCAATGTCATCATAGACGCTTCGATGCCGGCAGCAATTCGCTCGTCGGGGCAGATGTGGGGGCCGGACGGCAAGCTGCACGATGCGAAGTTTGTCATTCCCGACCGCAGTTATGCCGGCATCTACCAGGAGGTCATCGACGACTGCAAAAAGCACGGCGCGTTCGACGTACCGACGATGGGCAACGTCTGCAACGTAGGGCTGATGGCACAAAAAGCCGAGGAATACGGTTCGCACGACAAGACTTTCGAGATTTCTGCGAACGGTATCGTGCGCGTGGTCGACGAGTCGGGCGTCGTGCTGCTGCAGCATGAGGTGCGGGAAGGGGACATCTGGCGCATGTGCCAGACAAAGGATCTGCCGATTCGTGATTGGGTGAAGCTGGCGGTCAACCGGGCGCGGCAGACCGGATCGGCGGCGATCTTCTGGCTCGACGAAAACCGAGCCCACGACCGCAACCTGATTCAGCTTGCGAAGCGGTATCTCGAGGAGTTCGACATCTCGGACGTCGACATTCGCATCCTGTCTCCCGTCGAAGCGATGCGCGCGACCCTGAGGCGCGTCAGGGACGGTGAGGACACGATATCGGTGACCGGCAACGTGCTTCGCGACTACCTGACGGACCTGTTCCCGATTCTCGAGCTGGGCACGAGCGCAAAGATGCTGTCCATCGTGCCGCTGCTCGCCGGCGGCGGGCTGTATGAAACCGGCGCGGGCGGGTCGGCGCCGAAGCACGTGCAGCAGTTCCTGGGAGAGGGGCACCTGCGCTGGGATTCGCTCGGCGAGTTCCTGGCGCTTGCCGTCTCGATCGAGGATGCGGCCGAACAGGGGGGTAATGAAAAAGCGCGAATACTTGCCAAAGCGCTGAACGCCGCTAACAGCCGCTACCTCAGTGAGAACAAGGCGCCGTCCCGCAAGGTCGGCGAGCTCGACAACCGCGGCAGCCACTACTACCTGGCGATGTACTGGGCGGAGGCCCTGGCAGCGCAGGGCGACGATGCGGATCTCGCGGCCCGCTTCGCAGGCACCGCAAAAGCCCTGGCAGACAACGAGGCGGCCATCATCGCCGAACTCGATGCGGCGCAGGGCAGCGCTGTGAATATTGGCGGGTACTACCATCCCGACGATACACTTGCCGCCAGGGCGATGCGTCCGAGCGATACACTGAACGGCATAATCGACAGCATCTGAAATGGCAAAGGTTCTCATCGCATATTCCACGGTCGACGGCCACACGCTCAGCATTTGCGAGCGAATTGCCGGAATCGTTCGCGGGGAGGGCCACGAAGTCACGCTGGCTGCTATCGATGACGGACCAGCTATCGATCTCGGCGAGTTCGACAAGATTGTTATCGGCGCCAGCATTCGCTACGGCAAGCATCGTCCCCAGGTTGTCGACCTGATCAATTCGAACAAGGAAATACTCGAGAGCAGGCCGAGCGCCTTTTTCTCCGTTAATGTCGTCGCGCGCAAGCCGGAGAAGAACACGCCCGAGACGAATCCCTACTTGCAGAAGTTCCTGAAGCAGATTTCCTGGCGGCCCGAAAATCTCGCCGTATTCGCGGGCAAGATCGACTATCCGCGCTACGATTTCTGGGACCGTACGGCCATACGTTTCATAATGTGGATGACCAAGGGGCCGACAGATCCGACCGCGGTTGTCGAATTCACGGACTGGAACAAAGTGGACGAGTTCGGCAGGAAGATTGCCCGACTCTAGTCTTCGGAAATATTCAGCTTTCTCAGGCGCGCAGTCTTCTTGTACTGATGCCCCTGCATGCGGCGCAGAATATTGTCCAGCATGTGGATGGCCTTGATGATGTGCGGGCCTTTGTTGAGCATGACGCAGTCGGCGCGCTGCGCGAGCGCGGCGTCGGATATTTCGGCGCGTGACGGCAACCCCTTCTTCGCCGTACCTTCGAGTACCTGTGTTGCCCAGATCACCGGCATCTGCGCAGCCTCGCAGAACCAGAGTATTTCTTCCTGCAGTTCGGCGAGGCGTTCCCAGCCGCATTCGACGGCGAGGTCGCCGCGGGCGATCATGACCGCGGCCGGATAGCGGCGCATTGCCGTCAGCATGATCTTAGGCAGCTTCTTGAAACCCTTTTGCGTTTCAATCTTGATGATCAGGCCGTGCACGTTATCGCCGAGCCGTTCCAGTTCGTCGTGCAGAGACGCAATATCGACAGGGCGCCGCACGAATGAAAGCCCGATCGCATCGGCATGCTCGATTGCAAAAGGCAGGCTGGCTTTGTCCGCCGCCGTCAGCCCCGGAAGGCGTATGTCGCTGTCTGGAAAATTGATGCCGCGGTCGGCACGCAGACGGCTGCCCGTCGGCTTGGCCTTCGTGATCTCGATGACGAGACGATCGTCAGCCACTTCGTATACGATGCCGGCGATTTTGCCGTCATTCAGTGATATGCGGTCTCCGTGGCAGACGTACTCGAAAACTTCAGGTTGTCGGCAGGAGATATGTGCCGGCTCGATCACGTTGTCGTCACCGTCCGTCACTGCGGGAGCGCCCGGTATCGGGTCGCGATGCAAAATCAGCAAGTCACCTGGCTGCAGCAATAATGGCTGTTCTATGGAAGGAAGCTCGCCCACGCTGAAGCTAATTTTTTCCCCTTCGGCACGACGAATAAGGCGGAGTTTCGTACCGGTAGCAATGTATGCGCCCTTGTATGACTCGACGACGAGGCCTTTCTCGTCTTTTTCGATGACTGCAAGTATGCGTTTCTTGCCACGCGTATCGCGGAACTGAATTTCGTCGCCTTCGCGCGCATACTCGATGCATTCGCGCGTTACGGGAACGACCAGCGCTTTGGTACCCGTCCATACGACGTTGTCGGGTATCAGCCGAATGTGTCGCGGTGCAATAACGCGGCCCATCGGATCCCGGCGCGGCCGGATATGGACGACTTTCGGGCCGGGTTCAAGATCACCGGTTCGAAGTTTTGGCCCGGGCAGATCCATGACGATGCGGCAATCCACGCCAGCATCGGTGCTTGCTTTTCTTACGTTGACAACCATGCCCTGCCAGATATCGGCGTCGTCGTGCGCGCAGTTGATCCTGGCGACGTTCATGCCTGCGTGAATCATCTGCGCGACCAGGTCCAGGTCGCTTGCTGCCTCGGTCGGCAGCGTCACCATGATGCATACATCGCGGTCTTCGCTGCCTTCGCCGAGTATGGCTTTGCGATGCTGGTCTGCTTTCGGGCTCTTCAGGTCCAGCGCTTCGGCTGACGGGTGCAGCAATGCGTCCGTCCCGGCGGCCATCTTGCGCAGTGCCTTCTGGACGGCACGAATCGACGCCATGACATTGCGTTCTGAGCGGCCCAGCGACGAAAGCCCGAGAGCGGCGAGGTCCTCCTGTAATTCACGTATATCGGTTTTGCGCAGGGCGAGATAGTGGACCAGGTTCTTCGCGCTGTCGCGATATTCGGGATGCACGGCGTCGATGTCCGCAGCGTACTGGGTCTCGAACTCGCGTGCGCGGTCAGCGATGGCCTGCAGGGCGGCCTCGACCCGCGCGATGTCGACGTTTCTGGGCACAGATGCTCCTGTTCACGTCTTTTTTAGACTATTTCCGGCGGCGCCGCAGTAACGGATTCCACCTATGGGTCACGGTATTTGCTGATGGTCGCCGGCGTGTGTAAGTGCCTAAAATAGCTACCCAAATGAGGCTCTTCCGTGAACTGAAGCGGCGCAAGGTCCTGCACACGCTATCCCTGTACGTGGTGGGCTGCTGGGTGGCGCTGCAGGTGGTCGAGGTGTTGTCTGACGCCGGCTTGCCGCCGATGACCATGCGCTACCTGCTGGTTGCCATGTCGATCGGTTTCCCTGTAGTGCTGCTTATCGCATGGTTCTTCGATGTTTCGGCAAGCGGAATCACAAGAACGCGGGCAGCTGAGTCGGGCACGCAGTTACCCGAACTGAATCTCGGTGACCATGCGCTCATGGCCGGGCTGATTGCCGTCGTCGCGCTAAACCTCTATGTGCTGTCCTCGCCGATGCCGGCCGCCGATGCGGAAGGTACGGCGCCAGAGCAACGCACGCTGGTCGTCTTGGCATTCGATGATTTCGGGGCGGCGGAGGATGACATGCCGGTCGGTGAGGCTATCGCCGATGAATTACGGCAGGACCTCACCCGCGTTGCCGGGCTCAAGGTGCTCGGGCCGGAAACCAGCCGCCTGATTCAATCGGCCGGAAATAACTGGCAGGCAATCGCAGCGGAACTCGGTGTGACCTCCGTGCTGGCGGGAGGCCTGAATTTGAGCGATGGCAAGCTCTCCATCAAGTCGCGCCTCGTTGCTCTGCCCGCCGGCAATATCATCTGGCAGGAAGACCATGACGGCGATCTGCGTCACGGCGCGGAATTGCAGCGCAGCATTGTTCGGGCGGTGATCGATGCGATTCTTCCTGCTGCGAGCGCAAGCACGACTCACTCTTCACGTATAGAGGCGGACGAGTGCGGCAATGGCTATGAGCTCTACCTGCGAGGCAAGCAGCTGCGTTTTTCCGGAAACTGGGACAGGGGGCTGGAACTCCTGCAAGAAGCGGTACGAGTGGCTCCCGAATGCGCGGTGGCGTGGGAGGAACTGGCGTCCGCGTCCCTGATGCTATGGCGAAAGACCGACCTCGCAAGAGCGGGCGCCGCGGCGCGTCGTGCGCTCGAACTCAATGAATCGATGCCCAAGGCCTGGACGGTACTCGCCGAAATCGCCGAGGAAGAGAGGCGCTGGGGCGAGGCCGAAGAGCTGTTGCTGCGCGCCCTCTACGTCGACCCGACCAGTGCCTTTGCCAATATGCAATATGCCGAGGCGCTGCTGGCGCGCGGGCGGGTCCGGGAAGCCAAGCACTACGCGCTCGAGGCCTATCGTTACGAGCCGGCATCATACGGTGTCAACTGGAAGATCTGCCTGGTCGCTATGTATCTCGAAGATACCGAGACGCTGATCAAGCACGCGACGATCTACCGGGAACTGCGCGGAAACAGGCCCCACAACGGCTGGTATGAGCTTAGCGAGGCCTACCGCTTGCTGGGCGATGTCGAACGGGCGCTGTCGTATCTGGACGAGGGCGGAGATTTTGTGCCCGACTGGTACCGACAGTGCTTCCGGGCATCGCTCGATCCTCAATTGGTCGCAGGGCTGGTCCCGACGGTCCGCGAGGCCCTCGGCAAGTACCTCGAAATCGCGCCTGACAAACGGTGGTCGTGGGAAGTGATGTGGCGCGGGGGGCTCTTAATTCAATGTGCGATCTGGTTCGGCGAACCCGATATCGCCATCGACGTATTCGAGTCGGCAATCGAGGGCCCTACCGAGGCGCAGTTTTTCCTGTTTTTCCGGGCCGAAGCCGGCGTCCTGCGGCAGACCCGGCACTTTCGCAACAAGGTCGTCGAGTCCGGCCTGCTCGATTACTGGCGCGAGTGGGGTTGGTCCGACTATTGCCGGCCCGACGGTGATTCTTTTATATGCGACTGATCAAAGGTACTTCGCGTAGGCGCTGACGTACTTTGCCGAGTTATCGGCGGATATGATCACGGCGCGCCCCGATTTCGGCAGCTCGGAATTCAGCGCGGCATGCACTACGGCACCCGTCGTCGGTCCGACCATGATGCCGTCCTTTCTCGCAACCTCGATCCCGGCGCCGAAGGCCTGCTCGTCGGTGACGGACACGAGGTCGTCGAGAAGGTTCGGGTCGAGGATCTTCGGGTAGTGCTCGTCGGGCAGGCCCGTGATGCGTTTCAGGCCGGAGAGCTTGTGGTACCGGTCGGCAGGCTCTACCCCGATGATCCTGATGTAGGGGTTCTGTTCCTTGAGGTAACGACCAACGCCGCTGATCGTGCCGCCGGTGCCGATGCCCGCGAAGAAGTAATCAATGTCCCCGCCAGTCTGCTTCCAGATCTCCGGGCCGGTGGTGCGGTAGTGCGCCTCGACGTTGAGTTCGTTCTCGTACTGGTTCGGGCTCACGTACCTGCCGTTATACGCGTCGCTCTCGACCATGCTCTTGACGACGCCACGGGCGCCTTCGGTCGGGAACAGCGGGCAAAGCTCGTCTTCGACCTCGATCAGTTCGGCGCCCAGGAACCTGAGCAGTGCTTTCTTTTCCTCGGGTGTTCCATCGGGCACCGCGATCTCGATCGGTGTGCCCTGTGCATTGGCCATGGCCGCAAGCGCGATCCCGGTGTTGCCGGCAGAGGGTTCGACGAGTGCCTGGCCGTCTTCCAGCTGCAGGCCGCGCAGCATGTAGAGCGCCGTGCGGTCCTTGATCGAGCCGAACGGGTTCATGCCTTCGAGCTTGAGCAATACCTCGTAGTCCGCATGCGGGTTCATGCGCGCCGACAGCCGCACCATCGGCGTCGGGTTTTCGACGCTGGGCGCCAGGTCGACGATGCTGTCATACACGCCATCCGCGCGCTTTTCGCGGCGCAGTGCCGTGACTGTTGCGATGTTCGTGCTCATGCATGCGAGTCTATGTGCGCTCGCCGCAAACCCGGCAAATCAGTTGGCAATGTCCTTATAACCGGCGGTTATAGGGAATGGTCCTAATTCAGTAAATCGAATATGTGGCTGTACTTGAGGATGATTTCGCGTCCCGTCGGCAGCCCGCCTATGCCGCGCTCGTCGACCTCGTTGTAGACCAGGAACAGGCCCGAATTCGCAGTTCTCAGCCAGGAAAAACGAATATTGGTGCCGAGTTCGTCGTCAGTGTCGTTGTATTGGACGAGGGCCTGCAGGGTCACCTGGGGCGAGAAAGAGTAGGACAGCCTCAATCTTGCAAGATTCGCGGTGAAGTCGCCGTTCGCCCAGGGCAGGTCGAAATCGTTGTAATTGAATGACAGCGACGTTTCGAACTTTTCGCCGACGCGATAGCGCAGCCTCGGAGATATCGACACGCGGTCGCCGCCGAAGCGCCCGCCGATATTGGCTCTTACGCGGAAGCTCCAGGGTTTGGACCGGTCCGTAAAGTAAACGAGTTGTGCTTCGGTATGCTTGTAAGTGCCCGCGGGGATCTCGACACCATCGACGATCTCGAACGGTTCCTTAACGCCGGCGAGCGTGTAGTTGATGCCCGTGTGGAACTCCATGCTCGACTTGTAGACCCAGTGATTGTCGATGTGCAGGTAGCCGGTTTCCTGGAAGCCATCAAAGTCCCAGAACCCTCTGTAGGAAATGTGCGGCCGAAGCTCGAGCAGGTTCCACAGGTCTTTCGGCCGGATGACGCGCATCAAGAATGCACCGACTTTACGGAACTCTTGTCGCTGCAGAAATCCGACTTCGGGATTGAAGTCCTCGGCGACCTCGGTGAAGGAGACTTCACCGCGCCAGGCCGCCGTACTGTAATTCGCTCGTGCGGAAAACGCATGGTCGTCACCGTCCAGCCCGGGCGTCTCGGTTTTTGCAAGCCAGCCGGACAACAGTATGTTGTCGCCGATGCCCCAGCGGCCGTCGATCGCCCAGGCGCGATTTTGATCTTCGTTCTGCGGGACGCCGAGACTGCCGTCGCCGTCGCGGCCAACGAAGATTGCACCGATGCCGGAGCGATTCGGCAGTTCCCTGTCGATGCGGGCAACCGTGAAGGTGTTCTCGGGTGCGCTGCCCGTGACGTCGTCGGTCCGCATATACAAAAGCCCGACGTTGGTACTGCTGCCGAGCTTTCCTGACAAGCGCGCGCCGCCGTCGACAGGGATCAGGTCTCCGTCTTCGCCAATACCGATACGCCGGCTGAAGAACAGCTCGACCTCACCGGGATTACCGACTGAAAACTGGCCGGCATTCTCGAGAAAGAAGGGGCGTTTCTCGGGAAAGAAAAGATTGAAGCGATCGAGATTGAGCTGTTGTTCGTCGGCCTCGACCTGAGCGAAATCCGTGTTGAAGGTCAGGTCCAGCGTCAGGCTCGGCGTAATTGAATATTTGATGTCGAAGCCTGCCTCGTTATTGTTGTCCGTATCGGTCAATACTCCGCCACGCCGCACGCTCCCGAGCACATACGGCGTAATCTGGAAATTGCGCTGGGGAGGCGGCTTTACGCCGCTCAGCGTGCCCGCTTCCGAGACCCTGGTCAGCGAACGGTTACGGTCCAGCGGCGCCCAGAACGCAACCTCGTTATTGCGCCGGATATTGCGCTGAAAGTTGATGCCCCAGGTCTGTTCGTCCGCCGATCCGTAGCGAAGTGTGCTGAAGGGGATCTCGAACTCGGCGCTCCAGCCGAAATCGCCGACCTTGGTCCGGACCGTCCAGGAGCCGTCCCAGTTTTCGTTGAATCCGCCGCTCGTGCCGAAGATGTTGCCGGAGCCGTCCTTTGATACCTGCCCGTCGTACTCGCTGCCGGCAGGACTCGTGCCGAACAAGAAGCCGTTTTGCCGGTCCCGCAGGCCGTCGATGACGAACAGGACGGCATCGGTGTCTTCGAGGTCCGCATCGCGGCGGCTCTCGGCAATGATGATGCCAGCCGGGTTGTCGTCGAAAGCGACGACGCCGATATACAGCGCCGTGTCCGTGTAACCGACATGTACCAGCGTCTCCTGGGTGGAGGGTCGGCCGTCATCGGGCCTGATTTGCCAGAACTGTGCGGCACGGTGCTCCGAGGGCCAGGCAGGATCCGAGAGGACGTCGCCGTCGATGACGGGCGCACTGGCCAGGGCGATAGCGTCCATTTGCGGCGCCTCGGCCAGCGCCGTCTCGCCACTGCAAAGCGTGGCCAGCAAAAAGATGCTTCCTCGTACCCTTCTCATCAGATGTGTCTTCAGACTGAAATGAACTAAGCTTAGCGGCTGAACTTCTAATTGTTATGATGCCTCCCAGGCCGCGACGGTATGTGTTTTCCGCTATACCACCGCGCGGAAGGAAGGCACAGAATAAACCTGCAGCCCAAAGGGGGGCTGGCCATGAAGTATCGCATGTGCTCGTTGCTTTTGCCGCTCGTTCTCGCTGCTTGTGCGACCGAGACAACCGTGTATCCGTATGCGGGTCATGAAGAGCTGAACTCGACCACGATACTTGACGCGCCAGCGCCGGTTCCCGGAAATTTCGCCCCCGAAAATCGTTTTATGGTGGAACGCGGTGAGTACCTGGTCGAACTGCTCGGCTGCGGCGGCTGCCATACCGACGGCGCGCTCGAGGGTGCGCCGAACATGGACAAGTCGCTGGCCGGCTCCGGCGTAGGTATCGCCTTTATGAATCCGTTCAGGAACGAGATGCCCGGCGTTATCTATCCGCCCAACATAACGCCAGATGCGGAGACCGGCATTGGCACATGGAGCGACCAGCAGATCGACGCTGCTATCAAAGCAGGGATCGGGCGTCACGCGAACCGCCGCATCGCGGTCATGCCATGGCAGGGTTATGCCAAGATGAACGAAGAGGACGTTGCCGCTGTCGTCGCTTACCTGCGCAGCATAAAGCCGGTCAAACACAAAGTGCCCGACGCAGTGAAGCCCGGGACCCGGGCGACAGAGCCGTTCGTCTACTTCGGTACCTTCCGCAGCCGCTAGACGGCGGATCGACGTCACATTGATCCAGGTCGCATACGCGCCGATTCGTGAGTTGACGTCTGAAGATCTGGCGCTGCTGCCCGCGTCCGAGCGCGACCGTGAGTTTGAAAACGAAGACCGGCGGCGGCAGTTTCTAGGCGGCCGATGGCTGCTGCGCGCGTTGCTGGAGCAGCATGGCAAGGCTCGGGCCGCAGACAGGTCAATCGACACGGCAGAAAACGGCAAGCCGTTTTTCCGAGACGGACCGTCATTCAGCATCGCGCATGCAGGGAGCCTCGTCGCCTGCTGTGTCACCGATGCCGGCGACGTCGGTATCGACCTCGAGTTCGCGGACACCGACAGAAATATCGCCGGTATCGCAGAACGCTTTTTTTCCGCCGATGAGGCCGAGTGGCTCGGGACAGAGACTGCCGATCGATTCTTTATGCTCTGGGTTCTGAAGGAGGCCTGGGTGAAGGCTCTGGGCCTGAGCATATTCGGCAACATGCAGGAACCACGCTTTCGCGTGGAACCGCCAGTGATCGTCGCGGCGTATTCGAAGGGTCGCGAGCGTCACCAGGCGCTGTTCAGGCTAGATGGTGCGTATCTGGCGCTCGCCGCGAGCAGCGAGTTGCCGGCGGATCTGGCAATCGAGCGTTGGGACCAGTCCACAAGATCCTTTGTCGTCGACTCCGAGGTCAGGCAGGTCGCACGCACATGATCCGTGCCGTACTCGTATTCTTTGCACTCCTCAGTGGCAGCGCCTGTTTCGCCGAGAACTCGCTGAACGTTCTTGTCTATGGCGCCAGCGGCAAGATCGGCTCGCATGTCGTCGATGAGGCACTGAATCGCGGCCATCGCGTGACGGCCGTGTCACGCGACCCGGCAAGAATCACACTGCGGCATGAAAATCTGAGTGTCAGACGGGGCGACGTGCTCGATGCCGACAGCATCGATTCACTTCTTGCCGGCCATGACGTTGTCGTGACTTCCGTTCGCGGCGTGATTGGCGAGAAGGAAGGGAAGAACACTCTGCAGCGAATTGCGGTCGAGAATGTCGTCGAGGGGATACGTCGCCATCAGCAAGGCGCGCCTCGCCTTATCAACGTCGGCGGTTCGGGCACGCTCGAAGTCAGGCCTGGCGTTCTGTATGCCGACGCTATTCCGAAACTGTTTATTTCACGCAAACTCGAGGCCGAGATCGAAGGGCAGATCCTTGCACTCGAGTATCTTCGGGGCGTTGGCGACGTCGACTGGACCTACATAACGCCGCCCAAGCGCTTCACCGACGGCAAGCGCAGAGGCGAGTATCGAATTGGCGGCGATCAGATGCTCAAGAACAAACGGGGGCGAAGCCGAATCTCCCGTTCCGACTTCGCGGTCGCGGTTATCGATGAGGCCGAAAACGCCGCCTACTTGCGGCGGCGCTTCACGGTTGCCTACTAGTCTTCGTCGGCCCCGATCCTGTAGCGGAAGCTGATACCGACGGCCCAGATATCGTAATCGTACGATTCTGCACCCATCGTCAGTACGGCCGGGATCGTGCCGGGCAGAACTCCGTCGAGCGCCCAGTCCACGGTCTCGAAGGCCTCGTAACGAATGATGAAGTCGGTCGCCAGTTTCTCGGACCAGTCGTAACTCAGGGTCAGGCGCAGCGAATCCAGCGTCGACTCGAGTTCCGGCAGCTGCGCCGCCGAAACGGCGGGACCGGCGTAAAGTATTTCCGTTTCGCCTTCGCCGTGCGAGTAGTCGAATACAAGGTCCACATTCTCCCCGAGGCCCCTGATCGCAAACCCGGCTCCGATGTGGCTGAAGTCGTCGTCGTGTGAAGCTTCCCACGCCGGTCCGACCAGTGACTCACTGCCAGCCTGGACGGCCTCGATCGCCTCGCTTCCTACGGTCAGGTATAGCGACGAGTTTTCCGAAGAGGCCCAGCTGACGTCGAATGTCCAGCGGTTCTCCTCGCTCTGCTGCATGCCGAGCTCGGACTGCGAGTAACTGTCATCTGCGTAGAGATAGGTCATGCCGACGGACAGCGGTTGCTCAGGCAGGGATGCCGACAGCGTCACTTCGGCGAACTCGCGATATCGATGCGCAAGATAGTACTTGCGCATCAGCGGGTTCTGGCCAAAGCTCTCCGCCAACGTCGTGTCGTAAGCGTCGATTTCCCGCAGCGAATCACCGCCCTTGAACGTGGCTACGAGGAATCTGGTCGGCCGCCATTTCAGTTGACCCCAACTGGTGTCTTCAGTCTGGTCGGCAACCTCCTGGAAGTCTCTTTCGGTCTCGGTACGCGTGTAACCGCCCGAGACAGTCAGCGTGTCGAACAGTTTGTACGACCCGTCGACCGTCAGGCGTGAACGCTCGTAGGAATACGGGATGTTTTGTTCGGCATCGGTCGTGACGAAAGCGTCGGTGATGACGCGCGTCCATGTCGAAATCGGCGTCTGGTTATCGCGCTCGTCGTAGCGATAGGCGAACTTGATTCTCGCCTTGGGTAAAGGCTTCGAGGTTATGGTCAAAGCGTAGTTGTTCGTGTCGACTTTCCCATCGAGTTCCGTTATTGGCACAGCCGGCGCCGCGAGACTCGTGTTTATTGTGTAGAGCTGCAGCTCAGAGGTTTGCTCCCCCCGGCCGACCGCAGCCGAAAATGCGACTGCGGTATTGTAGACATCAGTGCGATACACGCCGGTAAGCGAGAATTGGTGAAACTTGTTGTCGGGCTCGGCTTCTGTGCGGCTCCTGTTACCTCCCGCAATCGGTGTGAACAGGCGGTCCCAGGTAACGGTGTCCACTTTGTTGCCGTAGAACGAACCGTAATAAGCCAGTGACAGGTCCATGCTGCCGATGTCGATGTCTATGCCCACATCGACCTGATCGTTGTAATCGTCAATCACGCGCGGAAAGTACGCGGCCTGCGTGAAGTCGGACCCTGTTGCAATTCGGATACCGTCACGCTCCTGCCTGGAATAGTTGATAAATGCACCGAGGTTTTGTGTCGGCAAGTAGGACAGGCCGAAACTGAGCACGTCGCGGTCGAGCCCTATTTCGACGGGCTGCAGCGAAGCGCTGAGGTCGGCAAAGCCGGCGGTCGATCCCGCAGGCGTCCATGTTGATGGCCTGGTGGCGGTTTCCCCCGTAAAGTCATACACCGTGCTCGTGGTGTTAAACAGGCGATAGGGCAGGCCCCTGTAGCCAAGATCGACTTCGAACCTGCCGGGCTTGCCGGCGGACATGGTAAAGACACGCGAGTCCAGCCCGAGATCCTCGGCGTTCCACGTGACCTCGGTTCCTTCATTGAAGTAGCGGCCTTCGCCCCCGACTTCAGCATACGCACCTTTATCGTCATATCCGGTGCCGTTGCCGTAGCGCCAG
>JABAOH010151254.1_pt1 | contig 36822 bp, 34 predicted proteins | sample 7062181 | NCBI WGS metagenome assembly JABAOH01 (sample SAMN14538630, study PRJNA623070) | marine sediment metagenome | biome: marine biome [ENVO:00000428]; feature: marine pelagic biome [ENVO:01000023]; material: deep marine sediment [ENVO:00002113]; isolation source: pool of 5 deep marine... | reverse complement strand
CTCACCAGGCGCTCCAGGTTGTTCAGCGCCCAGCTGGCATCCAGCGGATGCCCCTGGTGCCCCGTATCAGTGCCCACGGTTGCGTAACCGGCCTGGAGAGAACCGTACATCAGCGAGGTGTTCATGACCGAGCCGACAAAGCCACCACCACCGCCCATCGCGAACTTGCCGTTCCAGGTCTCCGGCAGCAGCAGTTCGAAGTGGGTCTCGGTGCCGATGACGCCCGCGACCTTGCAGTGCGGCACGGGTGCTTCTTCGGCCGTCACGGATGTGATGCGCACGTCGGGCAAGCTTCGCAGCGACTCCGCCGTGCACGGCTTCGCTCCTTCTGCCAGTGTGGACACCGACATGAGCAGGGCCACCACAGCGCAGAGTGAGGACAGGAAAGGATTTCGCATGGAGCACTCCATGGTCTTCGCGGGAAAAACTGGAGGTTAGCCAAATTACGGGCTTTTGTCAGCTTTGGGGTTTTGCGTCGGAGCCAAGCCCGACTGATCGCGGCATCCGCGCAGCCGGAGCTACAGTTGGCTCTTCGGCAGGATACGGAAAAAACCGTCCATGAAGCGCTGCCAGGCATTGCGTGCGGGCTGGCGTCGAGCCGTTTCCAGATCGTTGGTCCAGATCAGCTCGCCGTCCGGGTCCAGGCCGACCCGCCAGGCATTGGCGGCACCCATGTCGCGTTCGGCCAGCTGCAGCACGTCGGCCCCCAACGCCTCGCTGTCGATGAGGATACCCATCTCGGTGTTGATCGCCGCGGAGCGTGGATCGAAATTCATGGAGCCGATGAATACCTGGCGCGCATCCACCACGAACGCCTTGGTGTGCAGGGCCGAGAAGCCCGACACCACGGGCGCCGTGTCGATCCGCGTCTTGATCGTCGGATCGGCGCGGAACTCGAACAGCTCGGCGCCGGCCTCGAGCAGCGGCTGTCGCCACTGGCGGTAGTGGCTGTTGACGGCGGGCACGTCGTGGGATGACAGCGAGTTGGTCAGTATCCGCACCGAGACCCCGCGTTGCGTGATGCGCTGGATGCCGTCGATGAAATCCTGCTCGGGAATGATGTAGGCGTTGACGATGTCAATGCGTTCCTCGGCCGCACGCAGCACGTTTCCCAGGGGGTCGATCATCCGGCGCTCCAGGTTTCCGTTATCAAAGCGGTCGTATATGGTCTGGCTGCGGCCAATCCTGAGCCCGAGCGACAGCTCGTGCAGCTCTGCCGACCAGTCTGATGGACCGAGCGGAAAGGTTTCGAGCTTTTCCGAAACCCTCAGCTCTTCCAGCAGCTTTTCGAATCGGCGCTCGCGTTCTTCCTCGCTCACCGACACCGGCAGGAGACCGGCGGGGACCGACCACGGACCGTTCCAGAAATTGTCGAACAGCTCGGATGACTCCAGGGCGACGGGGCCGAAGCCCAGCACGTCGAGGTCGTGAAAGTTGTATCGGCTATTGAGCCCGAAATAATGATCGCCGATGTTTCGTCCGCCCAGAATGACGGCGCGATTGTCCGCCACGATGAGCTTGTTGTGCATGCGGGAGTTCATTTCCGAAAAGCGCAGCAGGGTATCCAGCAGCATGCCCAGGCGGCGCTGCCGTTTCGGGTTGAACAGCCGCAGGTCGATATTGGGATGCGCATCCAGCGCAACCAGCGCTTTCTCATTGCCGATCAGTAGCAGGTCGTCAACCAGCAGGCGCACCTCGACCCCGCGTTCGGCCGCCCGGATTAACCGCTTGAGCAACAGGCGGCCGGAGTCGTCGCCGTACCACAGGTAGTACGCCACATCGAGGGACGAAACCGCGGAATCGATCAGCGCCAGGCGCCATTTCAACGCATCGGCATTGCGGTCCAGCAACCAGAAGCCCGATTGATCCGGCCCGTGGTGGAGCTCGATGGCGCCAGCGACTTCAGCGAGAACACCCTCGACGGCCGGAGCACCAGCGTACGCTTCCTCGACGTCCACGTCGCGCGGCAATGTCGCGCAAGCGCTCAGCGCCACTGTCAGCGTTAGCGCCGTCGATCGAATCAAGGGTCTGAAGCTCATTGAAGACGTCGCTGTCCTGCCTGACCCGGCACGGAAGGGTATGGCCCGGGCCTCACGTTAGCATTTTCGACCGCCCGCAGCACCCGGGAACCCAGCCAGCGAAGTTCGGCCAGGGGAACTCCCGGGAAAACGGATTTCTTGGTTTTGTCAGAAGCCAATGGCGGGATGTGAAGAAACTTTCGTGCTCGCGTGGGAGCGACAGGTATTTCGGATAAAGGGTATTGTCGGGGCTCAATCTCCCGGCCCGTAAGCGGTCGCGGCAACCACGATGCAGCGGCGCGAATAGCCGACCCCGAAATACACTTCGTCATCGATCGACATGTCGACCAGGAATTCGGTGTTTGGGATCTGCGACATGGCATCGTGAACAGCGCGGTCGGTCGTGGCCCGCTCCCCCTTGGGCAGCGAATACAGAACCCTGGTTTGACAACTGCGGCCTTCGACCTTTCCGAGCGCGCGCGCTGGGCCTTGGCCAATCCGGTAGGTGCTCTGGGTAAAGGAACCGTGCATGTTCTGCGTGCATCCTGCCTGCACCAGCAGGAGCGTGTACAGCAGGACCGGAATCATGGTTTTCATTGGTGACTCGGGGCGACGGCGCGGTTTCGGATCATTGTAGAAGCAATCCGCGGCCGGGTCACCCGATCTGAATGATGGCCGCCCGCCCGGGCCGGGCTGGCATGCGCCGGTCCACCCGGACCCCAAGCCTCGGGGCGGCCCCGNNCCTCGGCCCGCCGACAGGCGGCGACGGACGGCTGAAATCGGGGCGGCCCCGGCGACCGGGGCCGCCCGACCGGTCAGGGCTTCAGGCCGCGGCGCTCGAGCAGCGGCTCGATCTCGGGGTCGCGCCCGCGGAAGGCGCGGAACAGCGCCAGCGCGTCTTCGGCGCCGCCGCGGGAGAGCAGCGTGCGGCGGAAATGGTCGCCGTTCTCACGCGTCATGCCGCCGTTTTCCTTGAACCACTCAACGGTGTCGGCATCCATCACCTCGCTCCAGATGTAGGCGTAGTAGCCCGATTCATAGCCGATCACGATGTGATTGAAGTAGGTGCTGCGGTAGCGTGGCGGCACGGTATCCATGGCCACGCCCGCCGCTGCCAGCGCCTCGGCCTCGAAGGCCAGCAGCCCGTCGGCGTCGGGCAGTGCGTCGGCCTGGCGCTGGTGCAGCGCCTGGTCGAGCAGGGCGGAGGCCAGGTACTCGGTGGTGGCGAAGCCCTGGTTGAATTGCTGGGTCGCCAGGATGCGCTCCACCAGCTCCGGCGGCATCGCCTCGCCGGTCTCGTGGTGGATGGCGAAGTGCTCCAGCACCTCCGGCCAGGTGATCCACATCTCGTTGACCTGCGAGGGGAACTCGACGAAGTCCCGCGGCACCTCGGTGCCGGAAAAATAGGGGTACTCGACGTCGGAGAACATGCCGTGCAGGGCGTGGCCGAACTCGTGGAACATGGTGTTGGCCTCGTCCCAGGTCAGCAGCGCCGGCTCGCCGGCGGGCGGTTTGGGGATGTTCTGATGGTTGGCCACCACCGCCAGCTGGCCCAGCAGGCGGGATTGCGCGACGTAGTCGAGCATCCAGGCGCCGCCGCGCTTGGACGGGCGCGCGAAGAAGTCGCCGATGAACAGGGCCAGGGTGCTGCCGTCCGCATCGAACACCTCCCACACCCGGACATCCTCGTGGTAGGTGGGCAGGTCGGTGCGCTCCTCGAAGCTCAGCCCGTACACCTGGTTGGCGGCATGGAACACGCCGTTCTGCAGCACGTTGTCCAGCTCCAGGTAAGGCCGCAGCGCCGATTCGTCGAAATCGTAACGGGCCTTGCGCACTTTCTCGGCGTAGAAATCCCAGTCCCAGGAGGCGAGCTGGAAGCCGCCGTCTTCGGCGTCGATCATGGCCTGCAGGTCGGCCGCCTCGCGTTGCGCGTTGGCCACCGCGGCGGGCGCCAGCGTGGCCAGCCGCTCGTTGACGGCCTCCGGGGTGCGCGCGGTCTGGCTCTCCAGCTTGTAGGCGGCGTGGTTCTCGTAGCCCAGCAGTTGCGCCCGCTCGGCCCGCAGCTTGAGGATGCGCGTCAGCACCTCGCGGTTGTCGTGTTCGCCGCCGTGACTGCCCCGCGCCAGCGAGGCCTTGTGAATGCGCTCGCGCAGAGCGCGGTTGGTGAGCGAGGCCAGCGCCGGCTGGCCGCTGGTGTTGAGCATGGTGATCACGTATTGCCCTTCGAGGCCCCGCTCGCGCGCGGCCTCCGCGGCAGCGGCGATGGCGTTGTCCGACAGGCCGTCCAGCTCGGCCACGTCAGCCACCACGATGGCGGCGGCGTTCATCTCCTCGAGTGCGTTCTGGCTGAAGCGGGTCTCGAGCCCGGCCAGCTCGGCGTTCATGGCTTTAAGGGCGGCCTTGTCCTCATCGCCGAGGCCCGCGCCGGCGCGCACGAAGTTCTCGTGGTATTTCTCCACCAGGCGGTAGGATTCCGGGTCCAGACCCAGTTCGTCGCGCTGCGCGTAAACGGCATTGATGCGCTCGTACAGCGCGCTGTTCAACAGGATCTGGTCCTGGTGCGCGGCCAGCCGCGGCGCCATTTCGGCGTCGATGGCGTCCAGCGTGTCGTTGGTGTGGGCCGAGGTCAGCGAAAAGAAAACCCGGGCCACGCGGTCCAGGGTGCGCCCGGAGCGCTCCAGCGCCACCAGCGTATTTTCGAAGGTGGGAGGCTCCGCCAGGTTGACGATGGCCTCCACTTCCGCGAGCTGCTCGGCCATGCCCTTTTCGAAGGCCGGCACGTAATGCTCCTCGCGAATCCGGTCGAAGGGTGGGTAGGCGAGGTACAGGTCGCTCGGCTGATCGAATGGCGTGTCCATGGACTCGGCCTCGGCGGCCGCCGGCTCGGGCTCGGTTTCGGCGGGTTCGGTGGCGTCCCGGGAACACGCGCCCGTCACCAGGACGAGCGCCGCGGCCAGGGCCAGCGGGTATCGGATGTGCATCGGTGAAGGTCCTCGAAAAAACATCGGAATCGAACCCCCAAGCATACCTTATTCCGGGCTTTTCCGCCTGCCTCGGGAGGGCGAGGGCGCGTCAGCCGCCGCGGCGCTCGGCGAGCCAGGAGGTGAGGCGGCGGATGCGGCTGCGCAGGCCGGTGTTCACCGCGCCGCCGGTGTAGCGGCCCTTGTGCACGTGCCGTATCCGGTACACGCTGGGTATGTCGAGCGGCGTGCCCTGGGTGCGCAACAGCCAGCGGAAGGCGCGGTCCTCGTGGGTCTTCAGCCACACCGGCGAGGGTTTCTGGTAGATCGCCAGGCGGTCACAGTAGCCGCAGGTCCGCGCCACGTCGCCGTGCACGATCTGCAGCGGGCCGGTGGCCCGGTCGCGCTCGCGTACGGTGAAGCGCTGCTCCGGGATGTCCAGCAGCTGCGGATGCCCCATGCCGGCCAGCAGGATGGGGTCGTCGGGCGCCAGCAGCGACGTGCAGCGCTCCTGGCGAGGAAACACCAGCGTGTCGCTGCGCCCCTGCACGGCCCGGGCCAGCGCGTCGAGGCATTCGTCGCGGAACAGCAGGTCGCAGTCCGTGAACCACACCCAGTCGGCGCGGCTGGCGAGCGCCGCGCGGTTGCGGCCGATGGCGCGGCGGAACAATTGCTCGCGCGGCAGGGGCTGCCAGTTCCAGTGCACGCGGGACACTTCCAGGCCCTGGAAATAATCCAGCAGGGCGCCGGTGCGTTCGTCTTCCGGGCTCCAGAACACCGTCATGGTGACCTCCGTGTCCGCCGGCGGGAACGTCACCAGCGAGCTCAGCTGGTACACCAGCAGGTGGGCGTAGTTCCAGCAATGGCTGACGATCTCGACGTGCAGGCGCCCGCTGCGCTGTGCCCGCGCCGCGGGTGGCGGCAGGTCCGGCTGGTACCAGCCGGCCGGAACCACGCCGCTGGCGGCGAGACGGAAATAGCGGTCCCGCCAGCGGTCCGTCCAGCGTCCGCCGTAGAACCGGGCCTCGTTCACGGCTCCGGGCATGGCGACGGGCTGCAGACCTTGACGCTGTCCGCGGAGCCGATGAGGGCGATCAGGGCGATGATGCCCAGCGCGCCCAGCACGTAACTCCAGGTCTGCTCGTTGCTGCCGGGGGTTCGCACCCGCAGGGACGCCATGTTCGAGTAGGGGATGAATGCCGACTGGCTGTACAGCCCTTCCGCGGAGATGCGCGCGACGGTGAATTCCAGCTTTTCACGGTCCCGGGTCACCACCTCGACGCGGCTGCCGACGAACACGTTCTCCGGCGGCCCCCCGCCGGCGAGGGGCAGGCGTACGGACTGCACGGTGGAGCAGGCCGCCAGGTTCAGCGACAGCGCCGCCACCACCAGCCGATGGCCCCAGCAGCGCAGGCACCTCATGGCGCGTCCTCGCCGGACTCGGCCGGCAGCGGGGCGAGCCGCTGCTCGCGGTACAGCCGCTCGACGTGCGCCACGGCGCGGGGGTAGTTGGCGATCCACGCCTCGATCTCCGCGCGCATCGCGGGCGGCAACTCCTCGCGGGGCAGGCGGGTCGCCGTGGCCTTGCCGCCGCCGTACCGCTCGGGCTGCAGCCACAGCCCGGTGAAGGCCGCATACGCGAGGTCGGTGTAATCGATGGCCTCGCCACCCAGCAGGGCCTGCGGCGAGCGCTGCAGGCGTCCCTCGACATCCGCCAGCAGCGCCGCGATCTTCTCCACCGCCCGCGCATGGCTGCGCGGCGAGATGCGGAACGCGTGGCGGATCAGCCGGCGCAGCACCGGGAAGGCCAGGCGCAGCGCGCGGCGCTGCCAGGCCGGGACCTGCGGGCTGTCGACGCCCCAGGCGCGCAGGGTCAGGTCCCGGTCGGCCTGGAGGTGGAAATACACCCACACCTGCAGGTCAACGCCGTACCGGTCCAGGCGCTGTTCCAGCTGGACGCGCTCCGGCGTGGGCTCGAGGAATGCCGCGTCGATGCCCGGCTCCGTGCCGTAACGGCCCCACAGGTAGCGCAGGATCTCGGGCGAATTGCCGATGCTGGAGCGCACCGCCCCGGTATGAACCTTCAGGCACGGCACCGTGCGGCCCACGAAGAACGCGCCCAGCGCGCCGCCAGCCGGGCGCTCGGTGTATTCCAGTCCCAGGCGGTCCATGCACCAGCGCACCTTCTCCACGAAATGGCTGGCGGTGATGGTCTGCAGCTCCAGTTCCGGGACGCGCGCCGGGGCCAGGAACACGCTCAGCGAGATCAGCCATCGCCACAGCAGGGCCAGCGCCACCAGCGCCAGCGCGGTGGCGACCGACAGGCCGAAAGTAGCCACCACCAGCGGCAGCAGGTAGAGAAAGGCGGCATGGACCAGCAGCCGGTGACCGGTCATGAGGCGCCCGCGCCGGCTGGCGGCCTCGCCGGGGTGCGATCGACCCCGTCACCGCGACGCGTCGTGGCTGGCATCTGTGACCTCCGGGCAGCGGGGGATACGCGAAAGTCTATGTCAAAGCGGGGCTGGGTTACAGCGCGGCCCCGGCGCCCGCCGCCGGCTCAGCCCTCCAGGTACGGTGCGTAAACACTGGTGTAGCGGGCCGCGCCGTCGGGGGAGATCACCACCGCCGTGCCCTCGCGGCCCGCGCCGAAGCGGCGGGCGGCGAACAGCAGGGCCCCGGTGGTCGGGCCGGCCATGATGCCTTCCCGGCGCGCCAGCAGGATGCCGGTCTCGCAGGCGTCGCGGTCCTCCACTGTGACGATCTCGTCCAGCACGGATTCGTCGAGGATGCGGGGCGCGTGCTCGGGCGGCAGCGTGGTGATCTTCTTCAGGCCCGAGAGCTGGTGTTGCCGGTGCGCGGGCTCGACGCCGATGATGCGGATATCCGGGTTCTGCTCCTTGAGGTAGCGGCCCACGCCGGTGATCGTGCCGCAGGTGCCGAAGCCGGCGAAGAAGTAGTCGATGCGCCCCCCCGTCTGCTGCCAGATTTCCGGCCCCGTGGTGCGGTAATGGGCCTCGACGTTGAGTTCGTTCTCGTACTGGTTCGGGCTCACGTAGCGTCCTTCGTAAGCCGGGCTTTCCACCAGGCTCTTGACCACGCCGCGGGCGCCCTCGGTCGGAAACAGCGGGCACAGCTCGTCCTCGACTTCCAGCAGTTCCACGCCGAGGAAGCGCAGCAGGGTCTTTTGCGCCTCGGGGGTGCCCTCGGGGACGGCGATTTCGATCGGCAGGCCCCGCGCATTGGCGAGCGCCGCCAGCGCGATGCCGGTGTTGCCGGACGAGGGCTCGACCAGGGTCTGGCCGGCCTGCAGTTGCAGGTTGCGCAGCAGGTAACTGGCGGTGCGGTCCTTGATCGATCCGAAGGGATTGAAGCCCTCCAGCTTGAGCAGGATCTCGAAGCCCGGCTCCAGGTTGCAGCGCGGGCTGAGGCGCACCATGGGGGTCGGGTTCTCCGGGTTGGGAACCAGCTCCGCGATGCTGTCGTGTACGCGTTTGCGGTGGTCGGCGCGCGGACGCGGGTGCCGGCACAGGGCCAGGCGGGCGCTGTGGGCCGTGCGGGTGCCCGCGTCAGCTCGAGCAGGTTTGCGGGCCTGCCGGGTGCGTGCGGTACGGGTGGTTTTCATCATCGGTGCTCCTGCCGGTTGCCGCCGGAAATGCCGAAGCACCTGCGCCCGCTTCGGCATCGCCGCTGCGGGTGCTGGGATTGAACTGGGGAATACTGGGGGTCAGATCACCTGGCAACCGCACGGCAGCGCGTCGCGCATACAGGCGCAACAGCAGGCGGTGCAGGTCTGGGCCAGGTAGATCATGGCGCAAGACTAGGCGCTGCGAGCGTATCCGTCAAGTTCAAGCGGCGAAACGGGTTCGCGCGCCAGGCAAACAAACGGCGTTCCCCCGCATGGCGGGGGTCAACGGATCAGCTTGAAGCGGTCCCAGAAGGTCTTGTGCACGAGGTCGGTGAATTCACCGGCGTCCAGGAAGGTGCCGTGCCCCTGCGGGCAGGATTCGAACATGACATGCGGCTGCTCGTCGTCGAAGCCCTGGCGCATGTCCTCCTCGCAGAACGGGCAATGGATGCCGCGGATGCGGTCGTACATCTTGCCGGTTTCCACGTCGCCCGTGTCGAACACGTGCTCGGCCATCCACTTGTCCCTGCGCAGTTGCGCCAGGTCGTCGCCGTGGAACCAGAGCCCGTGGCACAGGCTGCAGCGCTCGACCGAGCGCCCGGAATGACTGACCGTTTCCATCTTCGAATAGCACTTGGGGCACTGCATGGCCTGCCTCCCGCACGCCCTTGCACGAGCCGCCATTCTAGGCGCTCGGCACGGATGAGATCAAAGCCCTGGCGCGGGGCGATCAGTCCACGATCTGCCAGCTGCCGTCCGCCTGCCGGCACGCGNNGCCTCGCCGCCGATGGTGGCCTCCAGCGTGTACTCGCGGCACGGACCGGCGCCGGATTCGTAGGTTTCCGTCGGCGTGACCCGGTAGGCGTAGCCGGTGTCGGGGTTGACCCACTGCGTGGCCACCCCGGTGCGCACCGTCTCCAGCGCATGGGCGGTCTTCAGCCGGTCGGTGTCGTCCATCGAGCGGCCCACGCTGCCGCCGATCGCGGCCCCGGCGACCGCGCCGATGATGGTGGCGAGCGTCTGGCCTGAGCCGCTGCCCACCTGGTGGCCCACGATGCCGCCGACGATGCCGCCGATGATCACCCCCTGCTCCTCGTGGGTCGGGGGCGTGCTGCAGGCGGCCAGCACCAACGCGCCGGCCAGCCACGGAATCCAGGTTCGGGTATGCATTGCTGCCTCCTGCCGGGCATGGCCGGCAGTCATGGGCCGGGAGCGGCCCGCATTTTCGGGGACAGTCTCGCCCGGCCGCTTGCAGCCCGCCATGACCGGGGTCAGGCAACCAAAAGCGGGTTCGCCGCCGCTGCCGATTTGGGGCTGGGCCTCATCTGGGGTAGTCTTGCTGCTTTCGGGGCGGACGAGCGGCAACCACGCAGTGACGGGCACACGCAAACTCGCGGAGAACGCACACCGGCCACTGCGGCCGGGAGAGCGCTACGAACCGTACGTCCCGGCTCCGGAGTCGCTTCGAGAATTCACGCTCAAGGCTCTGTTTTTCGGTGTTTTATTCGGCGTGCTGTTTGGCGCGGCCAATGCCTACCTGGGCCTGCGTGCCGGCCTCACCATCAGCACCTCGATCCCGGTGGCGGTGATGACCGTGGCCGCGTTCCGCGCACTGCGAAGCCTGGGCGGCTCGGCGACCATCCTGGAGGCCAACCTGTCGCAGACCGTCGGCTCGGCCTCCAGCTCGGTGGCCAGCGGCGTGATCTTCACGCTGCCGGCGCTGTTCCTCTGGGGCCTGGATCCGCCGCTGCTGCAGATGACCCTGCTGGCGATGTCCGGCGGGCTGCTGGGCGTGCTGTTCATGATCCCGCTGCGGCGCTTCCTGATCGAGCGCGAGCACGGCAAGCTGCCGTACCCGGAGGGTACCGCCTGCGCCCACGTGCTGGTGGCCAACGAATCCGGCGGCGGGCATGCGCGGCCGGTGCTGATCGGGCTGGGCGCGGGCATGCTGTACAAGACCCTGACCGGCTGGGCGCGGGTGTTGGCGGACGAGGCGCACCTGCGCCTGCCGTTCCTGCGCAAGGGCGAGCTCGGCATGGACCTGTCGCCGGCGCTGTTCGGGGTCGGCTACATCCTCGGCCCGCGCATCGCGGCGGTGATGGTGGGCGGCGGCCTGCTGTCCTCGCTGGTCATCATCCCGGCGATCGCCTGGTGGGGCCAGGGCCGCCCGCCGCTGTACCCCGAACAGGTGCTGACCATCGCCGAGATGTCGGCCGGACAGATCTGGACCCGCTACGTGCGCTACATCGGCGCGGGGGCGGTGGCCGCGGCCGGCATCATCACCCTGATCCGCAGCCTGCCGGTGATGATGCAATCGTTCCGCATCGGCGCCCACNNCGGCATCGTGGCGATCGGGCTGGTGCTGACGCTGGTGGAGGCGCCGTTCGGCGCCCTGGACCATGCGGTCGAGCGCCTGGTCGCCGCGCTGTGCGTGATCGTTTTCGCCTTCTTCTTCGTCACCGTCGCCTCGCGCATCGTCGGCCTGGTGGGCGTGACCAGCAACCCCACCAGCGGCATGACCATCGCCGCCCTGCTGGGCACCGCCGGGGTGTTCCTGGTCATGGGCTGGACCGATCTCAACGGCAAGGCCGCGGCCCTGACCGTCGGTTGCGTGGTGGCGATCGCGGCGAGCATTTCCGGCGACACCTCGCAGGATCTCAAGACCGGCTTCCTGCTGGGCGCCACGCCCCGCAACCAGCAACTCGGTGAATTGGTCGGCGTGCTCACCTCGGCCACCTTCGTGTGCCTGTCGGTGCTGCTGCTCGCGGAGACCTTCGGCTTCGGCAGCGAGGAACTGCCGGCGCCGCAGGCCACCCTGATGAAACTGGTCATCGACGGCGTGCTCGACCAGGACCTGCCCTGGGGCCTGGTGGCCATCGGGGTCGGAATCGCGGTGGTGGCCGAGCTGTTCCGTATCCCCTCGCTGCCGTTCGCGGTAGGGGTGTACCTGCCGGTGTCGACCATGACGCCGATCTTCTTCGGCGGCCTGCTGCGGCTCGTGCTGGAGCGGAGCGCCCGCGACGATGGGCAACGCGCCGAGCGCCGCGATCGTGGCGTGCTGCTGGGCTCCGGGTTCGTGGGCGGAGAGGGCCTGCTGGGGGTGGCGATCGCGGGGGTGGCCTTCTTCCAGGGCGCCCGGCCGGAGGGCTTCGGCCTCGGCTGGCTGGGCCCCGAGTGGACCGCCCAGCTGGCCAGCTTCGTGGCCTTCCTGGTGTTTGCCGCGTGGTTCGTGTACGCGACCCGGAAATGACGGTGTGCCGGCCAGCGCCGCGCCCCGTTGCGACCCTCGCCCGGCCCGGGCGCCGCGGCGCATGAGGTGAGCGGGACCATGGCGAGACACTTCAAGGTTCCCCACACCCTGGTGCTGCTGTTCGGCATGATCGTGCTGGCGTGGCTGCTGACGCTGATCCTGCCCGCCGGCGGTTACGACACGGTGACCAACGAGCACGGCCGGGAGGTCGTCGTACCCGGTACCTTCGAGTACCTGCAGGAAGCCGAGAGCCCGCCGGCGTGGGACGTGTTCATGGTGATACCCCGCGGGCTGGCGGCGTCGCAGGGCATCATCTTCTTCTGCTTCATCATCGGCGGGACGCTGGCCGTGATCCGCGCCACCGGGGCCCTGGACGCGGCCCTGGCCCGGATCCTCAAGCACTTCGGCGCGCAGCCCGCGCTGCTGATCCTCGTGGGGATGCTGGCATTCGGTGTCGGTTCGGCGACGATCGGCATGGCCGAGGAATACATTCCGCTGATCGCGATTCTCATCACGCTGTGCTCGGCCATGCGCATGGACACGGTGGCCGCGGTCGGCATCATGGTGGTGGGCTACGGCGTGGGCTACGGCGCGGCCTTCATCAACCCGTTCACCGTGCTGGTGGCGCAGGAAGTGGCCGGCCTGGCGCCCACCTCCGGCCTGGGCTTCCGCATCGCGATGTTCGTGCCGCTCATGGCCATCGGATTCCTGCACGTGTGGCGCTATGCGTCCCGGGTGCGCGCCGACCCCGCCGCGTCGCTGGTGGCCGACGTGCCCGAGGCGCAGCCGCCGGAAGTGCATCCGCCCGCGGCCATCACCGTGCGGCACCGGCTGGTGCTCACCGCCACGCTGGTGGGGCTGGTGGCGGTGGTGTGGGGCATCATGCGGCATGGCTGGTACCTGGTCGAGATGGGCGCGCTGTTCGTCGCGCTGGCCCTGGTCATCGGCCTGCTGAGCCGCATGCCGTTCGACGAGATGGCGCGCCAGTTCACCCGCGGCGCGGGCGAACTCACCGGTACCGCGCTGCTGATCGGCTTCGCGCGCGGCATTGAACTGATGCTCAGCGACGGCCAGGTGCTGCACACCATCGTGCATGGCCTGGCGGAGCCATTGGCCACGCTGGGCGGGGAATTCTCCGCGGTGGGCATGGTGTTCATCCAGAGCGTGCTGAACTTCTTCATTCCCTCCGGCTCCGGGCAGGCGTACGTGACCATGCCGCTGATGGCGCCGATCTCCGATATCATCGGGGTGTCCCGCCAGGTGGCCGTGCTGGCCTACCAGATGGGCGACGGCTTCATGAACATGATCGTGCCGACCAACGCGGTGCTGATGGGCATCCTGGGCATCTGCGGCATCCCGTACGGCCGCTGGTTCCGCTTCATCTGGCCGCTGATCGTCCAGTTGCTGATTGCGGGCAGCGCCGTCATCGTGGTCGCGGTGCTGATCGGATACCACTAGGTCGAACCCCCAAACCTGCTATGCTGGAGGCGGGTCAACGCCGGTCCGGCCATGTTGTTGCTCACCCTATACGTATTGATCGCGTTGGTGTTCTCGTTTCTGTGCTCGATCGCAGAGGCGGTGCTGCTGAGCGTGAACAGCGCCTACATCGGCGTGCTGGAAGAGGAGGGCAAGCCCTCCGGCGCGGTGCTGAGGCGCCTCAAGGCGGACATCGGCAAGCCACTGGCCGCCATCCTCACGCTGAATACCATCGCGCACACCGTCGGCGCGGCGGGCGCTGGCGCCCAGGCCGCTGCGGTGTTCGGCAGCGCCTACCTCGGCATCGCCTCGGCGGTGCTCACGCTGCTGATCCTGGTGTGCTCGGAGATCATTCCCAAGACCCTCGGCGCGAGCCACTGGCGGGCCCTGGCGCCGGCCACCGCGCACGGCCTGAAGGCCCTGGTGTGGTTGCTGCACCCGTTCGTGGTGCTGTCGGAGAAACTCACTGCGGGCATGATCGAGGGGCCGACCCTGAGCGGTTTCAGCCGGCGCGAGTTCGAGGCCATGGCGGAGCTCAGCGCCAGCGAGGGGCAGCTGGCCGCCCGCGAGTCGCAGATTCTGAAAAACCTGCTGCGCCTGCGCAGCATCCGCGTGGATGCCGTGATGACGCCGCGCACCGTGGTGTTCGCCTTGCCCGAGACGACCACCGTGGAGGAATATTTTCTCGGCCACGACCACGTGCGTTTCTCGCGCATCCCGATCTACACGGGCGGGTTGGACCAGGTGCACGGCTTCGTGCTGCGCAGCGACCTGCTGCTGGCGCAGGCACGTGGCAATTCAGGCAAGGCGCTGGGCCATTACCGGCGCGACATGCTGGTGCTGCCGGAAACCCTGTCGCTGACCCGGGCGTTCAACCTGATCACCGAGGCCGATGCGCACATTGCGCTGATCGTCGACGAGTACGGGGACATGCAGGGCATCCTGACCCTCGAGGACATCATCGAGACCCTGCTGGGCCTGGAGATCGTGGACGAGGGCGACGAGGCGGCGGACATGCGGGAACTGGCCCGCAAGCGATGGCACAAGCGGGCCCGCAAGCTGGGTCTCGAAGTAGAACCATGAGCCGCCGCGCGCCACGGCGCGGAACGCTCAGTGCATGCGCTTGAAGCGATCCCAGAAGGTGTGATGCACGAGGTCGGTGAACTCGCCGGCATCGAGGAAGGTGCCGTGACCCTGCGGGCAGGCCTCGTAAACGATGTGCGGCTGGTCCTCGTCGAACTCCTCGCGCATCACGGCGCCGCAATCGGGGCAGCTGATGCTGTGTACGCGATCGAATTTCCTACCTTCGTGCGGGTCACCGGTATCCAGGATGTAATCCGCCATCCAGGTATCCTGGCGCAGGCGCGCGAGTTCGTCGGCCTGGAACCATAGCCCACCGCAGTGTGTGCACCGGTCCACCTTGACCTCGTCATAGGCGCTGACTTCCATGTCTCCTGAACATTTGGGGCAATTCATCATGTGGATCCCTCCCGTGGTTGAAGACCGCCGCGGGCCTCGGCCCGCGGTCACTGTGCGTGGGCATATTATGTCCGGTTTCGGGTAAGGGTCAAAGCGCGCGGCGGCGAGCCCCTGCCGCTCGGCCGGCCGTGCCGGCCCGGCGGTGGGGTACAATGCCGTGCCGCGCGCATCGGCCCGCGAGCCCCACCCCGCATTGACCCGGAGAGCCCGTCGTTCATGCAGCCATCCATCATCGCCCCCGACATCCGTGACCTCGGCACCTTCTCGGTGCGCCGCCTGTTGCCCGGCCGCGGCCGGCGGACCGTCGGGCCGTTCATTTTCTGGGACCACTTCGGGCCGGTGACCCTGCCGCCCGGGACCGGCGTGGACGTGCGCCCGCACCCGCACATCGGCCTGGCCACCGTCACCTACCTGTTCGAAGGCGAGATCATGCATCGCGACAGCCTCGGCTGCGTGCAGGCGATCCGCCCCGGTGCCGTCAACTGGATGACGGCCGGGCGGGGCATCGTGCACTCCGAACGCACGGCGGACGACAAGCGCGCGCAGGCCAAGCGCCTGCATGGCCTGCAAATCTGGCTGGCGTTGCCCGACGAACAGGAGGACGCCGCGCCGGCATTCCGCCACTATCCCGCGGGCTCTTTGCCGCTGTTCGAGCACGAGGGCGTCATGATGACCCTGATCGCGGGCAACGCGCTCGGCGAGGCGTCGCCGGTGCAGGTGCTCTCGCCCCTGTTTTACCTCGAGGCGCGGTTGCAGGCCGGGCAGTCGTTCCAGCTACCCGACGAGTATCCCGAGCGCGCCGTGTACGTCGCGCAGGGCGCGGTCACGGCCGACGGCACGCCGGTGGATAGCTACCACATGGCCCTGTTCGAGCCGGGCGGCACGCCGGTCATCGAGGCGCCCGAGGGCGCGCGCCTGGCCGTGCTGGGCGGCGAGCCGGTCGGGGAGCGCCACATCTGGTGGAATTTCGTCGCCAGCACCCGCGAGCGCATCCGGGCGGCCGCCGAGGAATGGGCGGGGGGCGGTTTCGAGCGCGTGCCGGGCGACGACGAGTTCATTCCACTGCCCGACGAACTGCCCTGGCAGGACTGAACGGTGGCGGCGCTGGCGTCGAGCAGGGTGTGCTGCCCCTACTGCGGGGAGCCGCTGGAATTGCTGATCGACTGCTCGGTGGCGGAGCAGCGCTACATCGAGGACTGCCAGGTGTGCTGCCGCCCGATGCAGGTGCACTGCGAGGCCGCCGATGCCGGGCAGCCGAGCGTGCGCGTGCTACGGGAGGATGAGGTTGCGTGACCGTCTGGTCCTCTGGGCGCGGCGGCTGACGGGCCGCGTCCCGGGCTGGCGCTATCGCGGCCAGTCGCGGCCTCCGTTCGCGGCGGAGCCGGGCCCGGGGCAGGAATCGGTGTGGGACTACCCGCGCCCGCCGTGCCTGGCGCCGGACGAGCGCCGCGTCGAGGTGCGCGCCGCGGGCGCCGTGCTCGCCCGCACCCACCGCGCCATCCGGGTCCTCGAGACCGCCAGTCCACCGACGTTCTACATCCCGCCGGACGACGTGGATATGCAGCGTTTGCAAGTGGTTCCGGGCGCATCCTTTTGCGAGTGGAAGGGCGCGGCCACCTACTGGGGCCTGCGCGACGATCCGGACGCCGGCTTCGTGGGCTGGAGCTACGAACACCCGCTGCCGGCGTTTGCCGCCATCCGCGGTCACCTGGCGTTCTATCCCGATCGCCTGGAGTGCCGCGTGAACGGTGAGATCGCACGCGGGCAGGGCGGGCGTTTCTATGGCGGGTGGATCACCTCCGAGGTGGTGGGGCCGTTCAAGGGTGAGCCGGGCACCGGCGACTGGTAACGACGACGGCCGCCGCGACCGGCCCGGGTTGCCCTCGTCCGCGGCGTGAAGGCCGCGCCCGGGCGATGTAAGATGCGTTGCGAGATAGCGGTCCCTGACAGCAGGCGATCGGCCCGCACCCCGGAGGAACACGCAGCATGCTGATCAAGCGCAGCCCCTCAATCCAGCCTTCTGAAATCACGCCGGAGTCCGTCTATCTCCGGCGGCGCGAGTTCCTGCGCGCGGCCGGCATCGCGGCCGGCGCCATCGGCAGCCAGGCTACGTGGGCGCGGGTGCTGGCGGACTCCGAGCAGGCCACCGGCCCGCGCCTGCCCGATGTCAGGCCGGGGCCGTTCAGCACCGAGCAGGCGCCGAATTCCTGGGAAGACATCACCACCTACAACAATTTCTACGAATTCGGCACCGCCAAGGAGGACCCGGCCCGCTACGCCGGGGCGCTGGTGACCCGGCCGTGGACGGTGACGGTGGCCGGCGAGTGCGACCGGCCGGGGTCGTACGCCTTCGAGGACCTGGTGCGCCCGCACGCGCTGGAGGAGCGCGTGTACCGGCTGCGTTGCGTGGAGGCCTGGTCGATGGTGGTGCCCTGGGTGGGCGTGCCGCTGGCCGAGATGCTCAAGCGCTTCGAGCCCAACTCGCAGGCCCGCTACGTGCGTTTCCGGACCCTGCTCGACCCCGGGCAGATGCGCGGGCAGCGGCGCCGGGTGCTGGACTGGCCGTACGCGGAGGGGCTGCGGATGGACGAGGCCATGCACCCGCTGACGCTGATGGCGGTGGGCATCTACGGGCGGGAGTTGCCGAACCAGAACGGCGCGCCGCTGCGGCTGGTGGTGCCGTGGAAGTACGGCTTCAAGAGCATCAAGTCCATCGTGTCCATCGAGTTCGTCAGGGAGCAGCCGCGGACCTCGTGGGAGCTGGCCGCGCCGCACGAATACGGCTTCTACGCCAACGTCAACCCGCAGGTGGACCATCCGCGCTGGAGCCAGGCGCGCGAGCGTGCCATCGGGGCCGGGCTGTTCGCGCCCAAGCAGCCCACGCTGATGTTCAACGGCTACGCGGACCAGGTCGGGGACCTCTACGCCGGCCTCGACCTGCGCGTCAACTTCTAGGCCATGCGGCCGGGCTCGCGGGCCTTCATCCGCCGGGTGAAGGTCATCCTGTGGCCGTTGTGCCTCGCGCCGCTGGCGCTGCTGGTGGCCGGCGCGCTGGGTCTCGCCGGCCAGGGCCTGGGCGCCAACCCGGTGGAAACCATCCTGCACACCCTGGGCAAGTGGGGGCTGAAGTTCCTGCTGCTGACCCTGGCCGTGACGCCGCTCAGCCGGTGGACGGGCTGGACGTGGCTGATTGCGTACCGGCGCCTGCTGGGCCTGTTCGCGTTTTTCTACGTGAGCCTGCACCTCACGACCTATCTGGTGCTCGACCAGTGGCTGGCGTGGCCGGCCATCGTCGAGGACGTGCTGGAGCGGCCCTACATCACCCTCGGCATGGCGGCGGTGCTGTTGCTGGTGCCGCTGGCCGCCACCTCCACCCGCGCCATGATGCGCCGCCTGGGGCAACGCTGGCGGCGCCTGCACCGGCTGATCTACCCGGCGGCCATCCTCGGCGTTTGGCATTTCTGGTGGCAGGTCAAGCAGGACATCCTGGAGCCGCTGGTGTACGCCGTGATCCTCGGTGTGCTGCTGGGCGCGCGGTTGTGGTGGTTCCGCCAGCGGCGGACGGCGCGCCGGGCGCCTGTCGCCGGGCGCCCGCCTGATTTAAGATAATGCGCCCGGCCGGGCGGTGGGCATTGCTATCGAAAAACCCGGCCGGCCACCGTTCGAAAAAAGGTCGAATCGAGATGAGTAACGCTGCCTGGCAAAGCCGAAAAGAGCAGGCCTTCGCACGTGGCATGGCCAACATGCTGCCGATTTACGTGCAACGCGCCAGCAATGCCGAGGTCTGGGACATCGAGGGACGCCGCTTCCTGGATTTTGGCAGCGGCATCGCGGTGCTCAACACCGGCCACAGCCATCCTCGCATCGTGGCGGCCGTGCGCGACCAGGTGGAGGCCTTCAGCCACACCTGCATCATGGTCTCGCCCTACACCACGGCCATCGAGCTGGCGGAGCGGCTCAACGCCGTGGTGCCCATCGAGGACGCCCGCACCATTTTCGTGTCGACGGGCGCCGAGGCGGTGGAGAACGCCATCAAGATCGCCCGCGCGGCCACCGGACGCCCGGGGGTCATCGCCTTCAGCGGTGGCTTTCACGGCCGCACCAACCTGTGCATGGGCCTGACCGGCAAGGTGGTGCCATACAAGAAAGGGTTCGGGCCCTTCACGCCGGAGATCTACCACGCCCCGTTCCCGGCCGATTACCTCGGGTTCAGCGCCGGGGACGCGCTCGCGGCGCTGGATGAGCTGTTCAAGTCGGACATCGAGCCGGACCGGGTGGCGGCCATGATCATCGAGCCCATCCAGGGCGAAGGGGGGTTCTACCCGGTGCCCGACGGTTTCCTGGGGCAACTGCGCGAGATCTGCGACCGGCACGGCATCGTGTTCGTGGTCGACGAGATCCAGACCGGTTTCGCGCGCACCGGGCGCATGTTCGCCTGCCAGTACGAGGCGCTGGAACCGGACATCCTGACGCTGGCCAAGGGCATCGCGGGGGGCTACCCGCTGGCCGCGGTGGTGGGCAAGCGCTCGGTCATGGATGCACCCGACCCGGGCGGCCTGGGCGGCACCTACGCCGGCTCGCCGCTGGGTTGCGCAGCGGGACTGGCGGTGCTGGACATCATCGAGCAGGAGCAGTTGTGCGAGCGCGCGCTGGAGATCGGCAGCCGCATCCGCGTGGCGCTGCAGGAACTGGATGCACGGCACCCCGGGCGCATCGGCGACATTCGCGGGCGGGGCGCCATGGTGGCCATGGAGCTCGTGGAGGAGGGCGACGTGGGGCGCCCGGACGCGGCGCTGGCCAAGGCGCTGGTCGCCGCCGCGGGCGAGGCCGGCCTGTTGCTGCTGTCCTGCGGCGTGCGCGGCAACGTGATCCGCCTGCTGGTGCCGCTGACCATCCCGTTCGAGCATCTTGACGAGGGCCTGCAGATTCTGCGCGGGGTGTTCGACGCCTGCGTCGCGGCGGGAGACTGAAGAGGAACGAGAATGCCTGTCATCAGGAAAACACTGAAATTCGTGGCGTGGTCGCTGGCCGTCGTGCTGCTGGTGGGTGGGCTGCTGGTCGCGCACACCTGGTACTTCAAGCCGCTGACCATCGACCTGTTTTTTGCCCGCACGTTTCTGCAGGTTGCCGTGGAGAGCCCGGAAATGCTGAGTTCCATCCGGATCCTCGAACCCCTGGGCATCAAGGGCCACAACGCCCGGCTGGACGACGAGAGCATGGCCGCTGGCGACCGCTTCCTGGCGCGGATGAAGGCGGCGGCCGAGACGCTGAAGGCCTACGAGGACGACAGCCTGAGCGAGGCCGACCGCATGTCGAAGCGGATCGCGGGCGGATTCCTGGGAAAACTGCTCGAGGCCGAGAAGTTCCGCTTCCACAATTATCCCGTTAACCAGTTATTCGGGGTCCAGAGCAATTTTCCCAGCTTCATGGAGTCCACCCACCAGGTGCACAGCGTCCGGGATGCCGAGCACTACGTGGCCCGCCTGGCCGCGGTCGGGACCAAGTTCGACCAGGTGCTCGAGGGCTTGCGCCACCGCGAGTCGCTGGGAATCCTGCCGCCGCAGTTCGTGGTGACCAAGGTGCTGGAGGAGATGCGCGCCTTCGTCGCGACGCCCGCCGAGGAGGGCCTGCTGATGGTGGCGCTGGGCGAGAAGATGCAGGCGGCCGACCTGCCGGAGGCCGAGCAGCAGCGCATCGCCCGCCAGGCGCGCGAGCAGGTCGAACAGGTCGTCTACCCCGCATACGGGCGCCTCATCGCCTACTTCGAGGCGCTCGATCCCAAGGTCGAGCACAATTACGGCGTCTGGAACCTGCCCGATGGCGAGCAATACTACAATCTCGCCATCCAGCTGATGACCACCACGGACTACAGCGCCGAGGAAATCCATCGTTTCGGCCTGGCGGAGGTCGACCGCATCCAGGCCGAGATCATCGAGATCCTGGCCGGGGAGGGTTGGGACACCAGCGCCGGCTTCACTGCCGCCATGCAGGCGCTATCCGAGCGGCCGGAATTCTATTATTCGGATAGCGATGAGGGCCGCGAGGCCATCCTGGCCGACTACCAGGCGATGATCGACGAGATCTCCGAGGGCCTGGAGCCGTATTTCGACGTGCGTCATGAATCGCCGGTGGAGGTCAGACGCATCCCCGCGTTCAAGGAAAAGACCTCGCCGGGCGCGTATTACCAGCGGCCGGCCTTCGACGGCTCGCGGCCGGGCGTGTTCTATGCCAACCTGTACGACATCAAGGCCACGCCCCGGTACAGCATGCGCACGCTGGCCTACCACGAGGCGGTGCCGGGGCATCACTTCCAGCTGGCCATTCAGCAGCAGCAGGAGGACCTGCCGTTCTTTCGCCGCATGCTGCCCATTCCGGCCTATTCGGAGGGCTGGGCGCTGTATGCGGAACGCCTGGCCTGGGAACTGGGTTTCCAGCAAGACCCCTACGACAACATCGGCCGTCTCAATGACGAACTGTTCCGGGCCGTGCGCCTGGTGGTCGACACCGGCATCCATGCCATGCGCTGGAGCCGGGAGGAGGCGATCGACTACATGATGCGCAACACCGCCACCGCGGAAAGCGAAGCGGTGGCCGAGATCGAGCGCTATTTCGTCATGCCCGGCCAGGCGCTCGCCTACAAGCTGGGCATGGCCCGCATCCTCGAGCTGCGCGAGCTGGCGCAGGCCGAGCTGGGCGAGGATTTCGATATCCGGGCGTTCCACAACGTCGTGCTCACCAATGGCTCGCTGCCCCTGGACCTCCTCGAGGACCTCGTGCGCCGGCACATCGAGGACGTGCGGGCCGCCAGCGGTTAATCGCCGCGCGCGCTCAGCCACGGCGGACATGGACAGCGGCAGGGCCGTGCTGACACGCGTGCTCCCGGCCATCGCGGCGCTGGCGCTGTGGATGCCGAGCCCGGCTGCCGGCCAGGCCCCGGGCGAGGTCGACGTCCCCTCCGTGGACTGGTACTACGCCTCGGTGTTCGGCACCGGCGTGTACCGGGCCGGCGAGCGCTCGGTCACCGTGCTGCGGGCGCCGGTGGCGTGGCGGCTGCCGGTCGGTGAACGACGCGACTGGTCGGCCCGCTTGCTGCTGCCGGTATCCATTGGCTGGGTCGATTTCGGCCTCGAGAGCGTCATCGAGGAGCCGCTCGATTCCGTTTCCATGCTGATCTTCACCCCCGGCGTGGAGTTCGAGCTGCCGCTGGCCCGTGACTGGACCCTCAAGCCATACCTCAACGCAGGGGGCGGCGTGGAGTTCCAGGGCGACGACAGCGCCTGGATCTACGCCGCCGGGCTGCGGGCGCGGCGTGCGCTGCCCTGCGATGCCGGTGAATGCACGTTTGGCGCGTCACTGACCTGGGCGGCGTACCATTCCAGCCATTACGGCCGCGATGACCTGACCCAGCTGAGCCTGGGCCTGGACCTCGTTGGCCGGCGCGGGCCCCGTTGGGGCGGGCAGCAATTTCGGCTCGGCGCGTTCGTGGTGTACCGCAACTACCTCGAGGCCCTCGATTTCGTTTTCGACCCATTGGGCATCGAACCGCTGGACAGCGAGTGGGAGCTGGGTGTGACCCTCAATCCCGAACGGGAACTGAAAATCCTGGGCCTGGGAATCCAGCGCCTGGGCCTGGGCTACCGGCGTGGCAAGGGCCTGCGGGGCCTGCACCTGGTGACCCAGTTCCCGTTTTGATCACGGCGCGGGGTCCGCGCTAAGGTAGCGGCTGGCAGCCGCACACGGCGAGAACACATGGAATACCTGTCATTTCGCAACGGCGACCGCATGCCCGCGGTGGGGCTGGGCACCTGGAAGGCCGGGCCAGACGAGGTCTACGGGGCGGTGCGCGAAGCCATCCGGGCCGGTTTCCGGCACATCGACTGCGCGCCCATCTACGACAACGAGCCGGCCGTCGGCGCAGCGCTCAGCGATGCGATTGGCGCGGGCGAGGTCCGTCGTGATCAGCTGTGGATCACCTCCAAGCTGTGGAACAGCGACCACCATCGGGACCGGGTGCAGCCCGCGCTGGAAAGCAGCCTGCGCGACCTCGGGCTGGAGTACCTGGATCTGTTTCTCGTCCACTGGCCGGTGGCGCTGCGCGCGGGGGTCGGCTTTCCCACCCACGCCGACGACTTTCTCAGCGAGGCGCAGGCGCCCCGCGGCGAGACCTGGCAGGGCATGGAACACTGCGCCCGTATCGGCCTGGCGCGTCACATCGGCGTATCCAACTTCAGTGTCACCAAGCTCGCCGCACTGATGGCAGCTTGCGAGATCGCGCCGGAGGTCAACCAGGTGGAGGCGCACCCCTACCTGCAACAGGACTCATTGCTGGATTACTGTCGCGCGCACGGCATCCACCTGACGGCTTTCTCGCCACTGGGCTCGCCGGACCGCAGCCCGGCAACCAAGGGCGCGGACGAACCCTCGCTGCTGGCCGATCCGGTCATCGCCGCCATTGCTGAACGTCACGGCGTGGGCCCGGCCCGGGTGCTGCTGGCCTGGCATGTCCAGCGCGGCGCCGCGGTCATCCCGAAATCCGTCGACCCGGCGCACCTGCGGGACAACCTGGCCGCCGCCGGGTTGCGCCTGGATACCAGGGACCTGGCGGCGATCGCCGACCTGGATCAAAACTACCGGTTCATCAGGGGCAGCTTCCTGGCCATCGAGGGTTCCCCCCACACTGCGGCCACGCTCTGGGACGATTAGCGGTCCGCCGTGTTCAGGGCGTCGCCGCCAGGCGGTGCTCGATGCGGGTGATGGTCAGCGGGTGGTAGCCACCGCGCGCGGACGCGAAAATCTCGCGGGCAGTGGCCAGGTCTTCGCCGTTCTCCGCCAGCGCCCGGTAGACCGGCTCGATCATCCAGATCCGGCCGATGCGGTGCAGGTAGGCGGTCATCTGCGGATACGCTGCCCGGTAACCGCGTTTCGCGACCTGCGCGAACCACGCGCGGCCGATTTCCGCATTGCGCGTCGCACTCAGACCGAGGTGCGCATCCAGCTCCCCGAGCCGGTCGTGCGCGACATCCGGCGGCAGCGCGTTGATCAGTTGGGTGATGACGTGCGGCCCCCAGCCCGATACCGGCAGCGCGTCGGTGCCGAGTTCGCCGGCCGCCCAGGCGAGCGCCACGGCCGAAGCGCGCTCCAGCCGCTCCGCGCGCGGCACGGGTGCATCGTCGGGCAGGCCCGGCTGATACAGCCACTGCCCGGCCTGTTCCCGGCTGTAGCGCCCGGGATATTTGCTCAGCAGGTGCGCGTCGAGATAGTCCAGGAACTGCTCGGTGGTGATCGACTGCCACGCGAAATGCTCGAAATACTCCGCCAGGAAGCGATCGAACGGCTCGCGTCCGAAGCGGCGCTCGAGGTGCTCGAGCAACATCTGGCCCTTGGTGTAGTGCACCGAGCCCTGCGACTCGTCGGGATCGGCACCCCTCATGTCGGGGGCCAGGGCCTGCATGGCCGGGCTGATGAACTCGAACTGCGCCAGCAGGTCCTGGTAGCGCAGGTATCGTTCCTCGTCCGCGCTCTGGGTGCCGTACAGCAGCTCCATCAGGCGCGCGTCCAGGTAGGAGGTGATGCCCTCGTTGAGCCAGATGTCCCGCCAGGTGGCGTTGGTGACGAGGTTGCCGGACCAGGAGTGGGCCAGTTCGTGGGCGATCAGCGAGACCAGGCTGCGGTCGCCGGCCAGCACCGCGGGGGTGATGAACGACAGGCGCGGGTTTTCCATGCCGCCGTAGGGGAAGCTCGGTGGCAGGATCAGCAGGTCGTAGCGGCCCCAGCGGTATGGCCCGTAAATCGCTGCCGCCTTCTCGAGCATGGCCTGGGTGTCCGCGAACTCCCAGGCCGCGGCCTGCAACACTTCCGGCTCCGCATAGACGCCGGTGTCCGGCCCGATGGCGGCGAAATGCACGTCGCCGACCGCGATGGCGAGCAGGTAGGAAGGGATGGGCTGGGGCATCTCGAAATGGTATTCGCCGTCGCGCTCGGCCGCGGGGTCGTTGTCGGCGCTCATGAGCGCGAGTAGATCCGGCGGCGTGCGGATGTTGGCGGAATAGGTGAAGCGCACCGCGGGGGTGTCCTGCAGCGGCACCCAGCTGCGCGCATGAATCGATTGCGACTGGCTGAACAAGAACGGGCGGCGGCCGCCGGCGGTCAGCTCCGGGGGCAGCCATTGCAGGGCGGTGGCGCCCGGGCTGGTGCGATAGGCGATGCGCACGCGGAAGGGGCCGGGCGGCTCGAAGCCATCCGGCAGGGTGATTTCCAGCGGTTGGCCGAGCATGGGGTCCACCGCCAACAGGCGAAAGGCCGCCGCCTGGGCGGGGCGGGAAGCGTATTCGACCTGCACCCCGTCGATGTGCAGCTCGCGCGTGTCCAGCAGGATCCGGGTGGCGGCGGCATCGAGGCGTTCCATTTCCAGGCTGGCGGTGCCATGCAGCGCCCGGGCCTCGAAATCCACCGTCAGGTCGAGCGCCAGGTGGCGCGTGATGAACTGGCGGCTGTTGGCGAACGAAAAATGATCGTGGGCGCTGTCTGCCGGCCGCTCCGCGCAGGAGACGAGAAGGCAGAACCCGAGGGCCAGGGTGAACACGAGCTTGGGCATGGTTCGGCGGCAGGGATTCAATGGCTGGCTGGCGGTTCGTTTGCAGGCCGCACTTTACCCGTTTTCGGGGCCGATCATCAAACGGGGGGCGTCACGTTCCCAGCCGGGCCACGAGGCGCGGATACCACAGTGCCTGGCCCAACCCGCGCAAGGCCATGAACACCAGCACCGCCCCCCACAGCCCGCCGAGACCCCAGGCTTCGCTCATGGGTTGCAGGATCAACAGGTAGGCGACGAAGGCACAGCCCATGGTGACCATCATTGCCGCGGCGGCGGTGGCACCGATGAACACGCCGTCGAACTGGTAACACCACACCGCCACCACCGGCAACGCGACCACCAGCGGCATGAGGGCGCCCACCTGCATGCGTACCGGCTCGATGTCCGTCAACAGTCGCGTGATGGCCTCCCCGCCGGCTGCGAACAGCAGTGCGTAGGCCAGGCTGGCGATGAACGCCCACCCGCCGGTCAGGCGTACCCAGCGCCGGAAGGCGTTCCGGTTGCCTTCGCCCCAGGCCTTGCCCGCCAGCGCCTCGGCCGCGTGCGCGAAGCCGTCGAGCCCCAGCGCCATCAGCAGCATGTACTGGGTGACCACGTGGCTGGTGGCCATCTCCTCTTCGCCGAGGGCCCCGGCGACCCGCATGATGAGCGCCAGGGCCGTCATCAGGAACACGGTGCGCACGAAGATGAACCCGTTGATTGCCATCAGCCGCCCGAGACGCTGCAGCAGCCAGGTGCCGCGATCGAGTGCGCCCTGCAGCAGGGCCGCCGTGCCGAACAGGCGGAGCATCATGCCGCAACCCCACAGCGCCGCCGCCCACTGGGCGATCAGCGTACCCAGCGCCACGCCGGGCACGCCGAGGCCGAGGCCCACCACGAACAGGACATTGAGGGCCGCATTGAGCACGTTCAGCGCCAGTTGCAGCACCAGCACCTCCCGCGCGCGCGCCAGTCCGAACAGGACGCCCGTGATCGCGAACACCAGCAGAGCCGCCGGTGCCGCCCAGATGCGAATCCGGAAATACTCCGTCGTCACCGCGCCGACCGCCTCGGGGGGTGCCATGGCGGCCATGGACAGCGCCAGGATGGGCTCCTGCAGCACCACCAGCAGGCCTCCGAACAGCAGCGTGAGGCCCGCGGCCCGCAGCACCTCCGCGATCAGCGCCGACTCGTCATTGCGGCCCCAGGCCTGCGCCACGAGCCCGGTGGTGCCCATGCGCAGGAAGCCGAACGCCCACAGCAGGTAGGTGAAGATGACGCTGCCGAGCCCGACCGCGGCCAGGTGCACGGCGCTGGGCAGGTGGCCCACGGCCCAGGTGTCGACCAGGCCCACCAGCGGCGCGGACGAGTTGGCGAGGATGGCCGGGCCGGCAATGGCCAGGATGCGCCGGTGCGGCGAAGGCCCCGTGTCGTCGGCGGGGGGCACGGGGGGCGCGTTCGGTACGGATGCGGGCGGCGATACGGACACGGTTCAGTTGTCGGGGTGCGGCGCTGCAGCATACCAGCACGCTGACAAGGAGGGACTTCGGTCCGGCGCATTCATGGCGTTTCCAGCAAATCCCGGATCATGTGCTCGGCCCGCGCCAGGTACGATGCCCCGAACAGGTTCAGGTGGTTCAGCACATGGTACAGGTTGTACAGGGTGCGCCGCCGCTCATAGCCGGGCGCCAGCGGAAAGTGGGCTCGATAGGCGGCCCGGAACCGGTCGCCGAAACCGCCGAACAGCTCGGTCATGGCCAGGTCCGTCTCCCGGTCGCCGTAGTATACGGCCGGGTCGTAGATGACCGGCTCGCCGGACGCCAGGAAGGCCCGGTTTCCGGCCCACAGGTCCCCGTGAAGTAGCGAAGGCGCCGGCTGGTGGCCCGCCAGCAGGTCCGGCAGCGCGGCCAGCAGGCGCCCGCCCAGCGACTGCAAGCGGCCGCCGTAACCGTTGCGGGCGGCCAGCTCCAATTGGTGTTGCAAGCGCTGCTGGCGCCAGAACCGCAGCCAGTCGGAATCGGGGCGATTGGGCTGGGCGGTGGTGCCGATGGTGTTGTCGGTTTGCCATCCGTGGCGATCCGCCGTGCAGCGATGCATCCGCGCCAGCCCGGCGCCGAGGGCCGCTTCGTCACCGGCGGGCTGCAGCGCCAGGAACTCCAGTACCAGCCAGCTGGCCGCGTCGTCCTGGCCATCACAGATGGGCCGGGGCACGCGCAGCGTATGGCTGTCCGCGAGTTCCCGCAGGCCCCGTGCCTCGGCGGCGAACATCGTGGCCCACCGGGCCTCGTTCCATTTCACGAACAGGCGTTGTCCGCCGTGGCGCAGCACGGCGGCCCGGTTGATGTCGCCACCGGCCACCGGCCGCAGATCACCGATCCGCGCGGAGTTGCCGGTGGCTGCCCGAATGGACGCCTCGAGCGAAGCGAGCGTGCCGCGCGTGAGCGGATTCACGGCCGGCACGCGCCGCAGCATGCGCAATCGTTGATTTGACTCATCTCGGCCACACTCTTTGCTTGATTAATCCGCACGCGGGATGCTGAAATTGTTATATTGGCATTGTTGCTCCGCACCCCGCCAGCGGCCGTGCCGCAGGGTGTGCCGGGGCATTCGACCGGGCATGCGCTCCGCGGCGCGGGCCGTGACATGAAGACAAGGGAGATCACGATGAGAATTTCGATGCGGTTGGTGATGTGTGCCGCGCTGGTGGCGCTGGTAACGGGCTGTGCCTCGACCGGCGGTGGATGGCATGACGACTGGAAGGGCTGTGCCGTGACCGGCGCGGCAGCCGGCGCGGCAGCCGGCGCGATTGAGGACAGCGATGCCGCGGTCGGCGGCGCCGTCGTGGGTGCCGCCATCGGCGCCATCGTCTGTGCTGTCCGGGGTGGTGACGAGGACGGCGACGGGGTGCGCGATGACGACGACCAGTGCCCCGGCACGCCACCCGATACCCCGGTGGACGCATTTGGCTGTGAATTCGACGCGGATGGCGACGGCGTCGTGGATCGGCTGGACCAGTGTCCGGACACGCCGGCGGGTGCCCGCGTGGACGAGCGCGGCTGCGAACTGGACAGCGATGGAGACGGCGTGGTCGACAGCAAGGACCGGTGCCCGGGAACCCCGGCCGGTGAGCCGGTCGATGAGTTCGGCTGCGAATTCGACGGGGACGGTGACGGCGTGGTAGACGGCCGTGACCAGTGCCCCGACACGAAGCCGGGCACGCCGGTCGACAACAATGGTTGTGACCTGCTTGCGCGTTACCGGATGGAAGGCATCCGCTTCGAGTTCGATTCCGCCGAGCTGACCGCAGACTCGCAGGCTGCCCTGGCAGATGCCCTGCAGATTCTCCAGCGCCACCCCGACCTGGTGGTCGAGATTGCCGGACACACGGACAGCATGGGGGCCGAGTCTTACAACCAGGGGCTTTCCGAGCGGCGCGCCAATGCCGTGCGGGATTACCTGGCGGCGAACGGCGCCAATGCCGCGAACCTCTCGGCTAAGGGTTATGGCGAATCCGAGCCGGTGGCCGACAATGCGACCGAGGAAGGACGCGCCGCCAATCGGCGGGTTGAATTGCGGCACGGCGAATAGCGCCAGGATGCGCCGGTGCCGGCCGCTGGCCGGCGCCGGCCCTGCGCCCGGATGGCCGCGGAAGGCCTGCGGCCCGGGTCGCCGGCACCGACTGGCCGGCGGGGAGACCAACAGGAGGATGTCTTCATGAACCTGCTCATCGTAGGTGTAGTGCTTTTCAGCGTCGCCCATTTCGTGCCGGCGGTGGCCACCGGGTTCCGGTCCGGATTGGTGAATTCGCTTGGCGAGTATGGGTTCAAGGCGCTATTGGGCCTGTTCATGCTGGCCGCCGTCGTGCTGATGGTGATGGGCTGGAAAGGCGCTTCCGAGGCCATGCTGTACCAGGCGCCGGCGTGGGGCGACAAGGCCACGTTGCTGTCCATGCTGATCGTGTCCGCGCTGTTCTTCGCGCCCTACATCGAGAACAACATCCGTCGCCGCATTCGCCACCCGCAGCTGGTCGGCGTGATCCTGTTTGGGGCGGGCCACCTGCTGGCGTCCGGCAGCACCCGCGGCGTGGTGCTGTTCGGCGGCTTCACGCTGTGGGCCATCATCGAAATCGTCCTGCTCAACCGGCGCGACGGCGCCTGGGAGCGCCCGGCGGCGGTGGGTCACAAAGGCGACTTCAAGCTGCTGTTGACCGGCCTGGGCTTTTTTCTCATCTTCCTGTTCACCCACGAGAACCTGTTCGGCGTTTCACCCGTCCCCGGCTGAGCCGGGATGAGCTGAGGCCATGAATACCGTACTCGTCACCGGTGCCAACCGCGGCATCGGGCTGGAGCTTTGCCGCCAGTTGCAGGCGCGCGGCGAGTCCGTGATTGCGGCATGTCGCCGTCCTTCTGCCGACCTCGAGGCCCTGGGGGTGTCGATCATCGACGGCGTGGACGTGAGCGAGGCGGCCGGCGCGGCCCGGCTTGCCGGGCGGCTGGAGCCAGACCGGATCGACTGGCTGATCAATAACGCCGGCATCCTCGAGCGCGACGCCCTGGAGGGGCTGGATTTCGGCGCTGCCGAGCGCCAATTCCGGGTCAATGCCCTGGGCCCGCTGCGCGTCACCCGGGCGCTGCTCGACCGGCTGGGTCCGGGCTCGAAAGTCGGCATCGTGACCAGCCGCATGGGATCCATCGGCGACAACACGTCCGGCGGCTATTACGGCTACCGCATGTCGAAGGCAGCGGTCAACATCGCCGGCGTCAGCCTGGCCGTCGATTTACGGGAGCGTGGGATCGCGGTGGGCTTGCTGCACCCCGGCATGGTGGCGACGGACATGACGGGCGGGCAGGGGGTGCCGGTCGCCCACGCCGCTGCGGGCCTGATCGCGCGCATGGACGGCCTCGAAGCGGAGAATTCGGGGTGCTTCTGGCATGCGGAGGGCGAAATTCTGCCGTGGTGAATCGCCCCCGGGCGATCCCGTCTACTCCAGCACTTCCAGCAGGCCCTTGAGCACGATATCGGTGTAGCTGACCAGGCCCACGATGCGGCCGTTCTCCAGCACCGGCGCGCGCGACAGGCCGAAGCGGTCGAACAGCCGCGTGCAGTAGCGGATGTCCATGTCGGGGTCGACCGCCAGCACCGGTTTCGACATGATCTCGTAGATATTGACCCGATCCGGAGAGAGGTCCCGGCCGAGCACCTGCCGCGCGAGGTCGCGGAACATCACCACTCCGTATTCATCGTCGTCATCCCGCTTGTCCACGATCAGGGTCCGGGTTTCGGGATACTTCATCTGTTTCAGGGCGTCGGCCACGGTCAGCATGCCGTCGACCACGTCCACCTCGGTCTTCATGACCTGCCGAACGCGGGTGATGGGTGCGGGTCCGTTCATAACCTTTCCTCCACGACTTCCGTCAGCGCGGCGATCTGGTGCCGGACACCGATGGCGTCCTCCACGTCGAGCTGGAACGCGATGCCGGTGCCGGGCCGTTCGTCGAACTCGCCGGCCTGGGCCACGGTTTCCAGGATCTGCCGGCTGAGGTGTTCCTCGGCCAGCAGCAGGATGACGTCCACCTGGCTGTCGACGCTCAGGCCGAGAAAGGTCTTGGCCGGAACCACGCCTTCGCCGCGTGCCTGGTTGAGCACGGTGCAGCCGGTCGCGCCGGCTTCGCGTGCTGCATCGAGGACGTCCCGCGTGCGGTTGTCCTCGACCATGATGATGATGAGTTTGAAATGCATGTCAATTCCCCGTTGCTGAGATATTGTCCTTGCGCGCAGCCTGGCGTGCAACGCGCCGCGATTGCCATTCGCCGAGCTGGGCGTAACCCATGACCGCGATGATGGGAAACAGGCTGGCGAACGCGATCAGTCCGAAGCCGTCGAGCAGTGGGCTGCGCCCGGGTATGGTCTCGGCCAGGCCGAGGCCGAGGGCCGCCACCAGGGGCACCGTCACCGTCGAGGTGGTTACGCCGCCGGAATCGTAGGCCAGCGGAATGATCATCCGCGGCGCCAGCGCGGTCTGTACGATCACGATCACGTACCCCGTGATGATGTACCAGTGCAGCGGTGTGCCGGTAACGATCCGGAACACGCCCAGGGCAACCCCGGCGGCGACGCCGAGCGCCACCGCAACCCGCAGGCCGCGCGCGGTGATGGTGCCGCCCGAGACCTGTGCGGCCTTGATCGCCACCGCGATCNNCGCCACCGCGATCAGGGGCGGCTCCGCCACCGTGGTGGCAAAGCCGATCAGGCCGGCAAACAGGTAGACCCACAGGTAGTCTGTCCAGTGCGCGGCGACGGCCACGGGCCCGCCCTCGCCATAGATGAATTCGGGCGCCGTCAACTGCTCCGCCATCAGCCGCCCGAGCGGGAAGAGGGCCATCTCCAGGCCCTGCAGGAACAGCGCCAGGCCGAACAGCACGAACACCAGCCCGATCCCGACCCGCACCGGGTCGCTGACCGGGCGCCGCAGCACCAGCACCTGGAAGCCGATCAGGATCACCGCGATTGGCAGCACGTCGCGCAGCATGACCAGCAAGGTGACACCGAATGCCGCCACGCCGTCCATCAGAACATCATCCCGTAGGCCATGACAAACATGATGGGCGTCAGCGCTGCAAACGCGATCAGTCCGAAGCCGTCGATCAGCGGGTCGCGCCCGTGGATCGTGCTGGCCAGGCCGATGCCCAGGGCGGCCACCAGCGGCACGGTCACGGTGGAGGTGGTGACGCCCCCGGAGTCATAGGCGATGCCGATGATTTCCGGCGGTGCGAACGCCGTCATGACGACCACGCAGAGGTAGCCGCCGATGACCAGGTACTGCACCGGCCAGCCCTTGAGGATCCTGAATACGCCAACCACCAGGGCGACGCCCACGGCGAAGGCCACGGTGAGCCGCAGGCCGACCGCATAACCCGTTCGGGCGGCCTCGGTGTCCTGGATGATGCGTCCGCCGGCCGCCACTTCGGAGGCCTCCTCGGCGATGGCGATCAGGGCCGGTTCGGCCACCGTGGTGCCGAAGCCGAGGGTGAACGCAAACAGCAACAGCAACCACAGGTTGCCGCGCCGCACGAAGCGGTAGGCCATTTCCTCGCCCAGTGGAAACAGGGCCATTTGCAGGCCCCGCACGAACAGCGCGAGGCCCGCGACCACCATCAGTGCGCCGGCCAGGATGGTGCCCAGGTCGGGAATGGGCTCCCGCAGCACGACGGCCTGGAAAAACGTGATGACCAGCACGATGGGCAGCAGCGCGAGCGCGCTCTCGCGCAACGAGCCGAGGCTCCGGCGCGCGATGCGCTTGATGGTCGCCAGCCGGGAGGGCTTGACCGGATGCTTCACCAGGGGGTTGTCGCGGGGGTGCATGGCGGCTGACTCGAACCTCGCTCTAGGGGCTGCCGGCTGTCATTTTCGCAGCTCGGGCTGGCGGGTCGCATCCGTGAAACCCCGCATGGGTTGGGCCGCGCCCGGCTTCACAGGTAACCTGCCGCCCGGGCGCACTCGACGGCCGCGCCCAGGCGTGCGGGGTCTGCAGGATCGGGTTGCCCGTCCCGGTCGGATACCGCCGCGCGCAGGGCCTCCTCCAGGCCGCCGGCAAGCCGCGCCATTGGGGGTGTCAACAAGGCGCGCGCTGCTTCCAGGGCGGTGTCCGTGCGGCCTTCCCGGTAGTCCATGGCCATTGACTGCAACAGCGCCAGCCACTTGAACGGGTACCGCGGTGCGCGTTCCTCCCATAGCGCCAGCGCCTGTTCGGCCAGCTGGCGGGCCGCCCCGAAATCGTCGTGCCGCCATGCCAGCCAGGACTCGCAGGCCGCGAGCACGGCAAGGTATTCCGCCATCCGCAGCGAATCACACAGCGCCCGGGCCTCGGGCAGCAGGGCCTCGACCGCGTGCTCCTGCCCCGCGCGGCGTTGCAGGACCACCAGGTAAGTCAGGCAACGGGCCTGCAGGGTTCGGTCACCACAGCGCCGTGCCAATTCCAGCGAGCGTGTGAACAGTTCCAGGGCTTCCGCGAGCTGGTTGCGGAGCAGGTGGATGAAACCCGTGCCGAACAGGCCATCGGCATGGTCGAGGATCTGGGTGCTGGCCTGGGCGGCGCGCAGGGCCTGTTGGGACGCTTCCAGGGTGCGCTCGGAGGGCGCGAAGCGGTCCAGCCGGTTGCCCAGACCCGTCTTGGCGCCGTAATAGCGGTATTTCTGCGTATCGTTCGCGTGGCGCTCCACGATGGCCTCGGCATCCTGCACGATCGCCTGCATGCCGTCCGTGTCGCCTTGCCAGTACAGCAGCCACAGGCGGCTGACCTGAATGGCGATCCATTCGTGCAGGACCGCAGTGTCACCGGAATCGCGAGCCTCCCCCAACAGCGCCGCGGCCTGCTCGAGTCGCTCCATCGCTTGGCCGTGCTCATGTTCCCGTTCATGCGTGGTGGCGACCTTGCGCAGAAGCCGCGCCCGAGCGATGCCGTCGTCATCGGCGGTCAGGCGCAGCGCGCGTTCCAGCTTGCCGCGGGCCGGCTCGAAGGCGCCGTCCAGCAGCAGCACTTCGCCGAGCGCGGTGAGGATGCCGGCCTGCCCTGGCTGCGGGCTCGTGGGGGCGGTTTCGGTGCCGTCTGGGGCTTGCAGCAACTCGAGGGCCTGCTCGAAGTGTGCAATGGCTTCCGCGTTGGCGAAGGCGCGCCGGGCTTCCTGGCCGGCCAGCACCCGGAATTCGATGGCTCGCTCGGTGATGCCCGCCTCGGCGAAATGCCTGGCCAGGTGTACGGCGAGCGGACCCGGTTCGGAGCCGAACAGCGCCTCCATCGCGAGCCCGTCGCCAGTACCCCGTCGCGCCCGCATCTTGCCCGCCGCCTGCGCGCCGAGGCGGGTAAGGACGGCTGCGCCCGGCACGAAGATGTCGATCAGGTCAGGGCCGTGTTCCTGCAGGATGCGCGCCGTGGCGGCGAAGAATCGCGGCGAACCCCTGCGCGCCGGGGCCTCGTCGGCAGCCGCCTCTGCACTGCCCGTGAGGTGACCCATGATCTCCCGGAACGGCAGGTAGGGGTCGACGGTGCCGGTTTGCGGGTTGCAGTCGCCGACGGCGAAAACGATATCCGGGTGCGTCCCCTGCAAGCGTCGCGTGAACTCCCCGAGCAGGCTGGATTTCCCGGCACCCGGCTCGCCGGTGACGAAACAGACGCCGCCCCCTTTCGCGAGGGCCTGGTCGAGGTAGCCGTTCAGGCGCGCCATTTCGGGCTCGCGGCCGACGAAACCGAGCTGTCTGGGGGTGTCGCGCATCCGCAGAAGCTTAGCAGGGAATGTCCCGGCGTTGGTGCCAGCCGGCCGCACAAACGGGTCCTGCTGGGCCGCGCGCCGATGTATCATGCGCCGACACGCATCCATTCACATCCACCAGGAGGGTTACCGCCATGTTCTATCGCTTCTTGCTCGCGGCATCGGCCGCCGTGTTCCTGCCCTTCAGCCTTGGCGCGCAGGAGGCAGGGGAGGCCGCCGACATCTGCCCCCGCATCCAGGCCTCGACCGTGTTCGTGGACGACAAGACCGGCAGCCGCAAGCGCGGCAGCGCCGACCGGATCAGCGAAACGCACAAGACGGCCGAGCGCCAGGGCTGGGATTTCAAGGACCTGGAGATTTACATCGAGGACGGCGATCTGCAGGGCTTTTTCATCACCTATACGCGCCCGCATCCCTGCAACGCGGGGCAGGCGCCGTCCACGCCCTAAAATATGCTCTTTTAATTACGAATAATAGTTCATCTGTTATCAGGGATAATTTATGTCATAATCAGGCTGATCAGTAAGTTAAAAAACATGATTCACTATATTTTTTTACTTGCTGATTTTAGGGGAGTTTGTTCGGCAAAGCAGATGGGCCCGCACGCTCGGCGGGGCAAGGAAGACGGCCGGACAGACCAAGGACAGGAAGTTGGGAGGGAGGGATCCTCATGGCCAACCTCGAGCGCACGACCCGACAGCGCGGCGCCCGCCTCGCGGGGATACTGTTTTGCCTTCTGATCATTCTGCCGCCGGTGGCCCATGGGCAGGCCGGTGGCAGCCGGGAGCTCGCCGGCATCGCCAGCGTGGTGATTTTCGACGATTTCGATGCCGGGTACTCGGAGTTGCGTTACTACCTTGTCGACCAGGCGACCCACCGCGAGACCCGCCTGTTTTTCACCGCCGACCAGGCGCCGGACGGGTTCGAGACCGGTCGGCGGTTTCGCGTCGTCGGCCGGGACCGGCCGGGCGGGCTGCAGGTCGATAGCGTTGCGCCGCTGGATGGGGACGGCGGCGGGGCAGGGGCGCCCGAATCCGGCAGCGCGCCGGTCGCGAGCCCGGAGACCCGCAACGTGTTGACCCTGCTGGTGGATTTCAACGACGCCAACGTCGATGGGTTCAAGGCCGATGGCGTGACGCCCATGAAGTATGGCATCAGCCTGCAGGAAGCCAAGGACCGCATGTACAACCAGGCCAAATCGGTGGCCGGGTTGTTCTACAACGCCTCGCTCGGCACCCTCACCATCCCGGATGACCCCGACAACGACGGCGTGCAAGACGTGTTCGGGCCGTACCAGATCGATGACAGCTACATTGGCGGCGACTCCTCGCAATGCTCACCCTCGACCTGGGTCAACCTGGCCTCGGCCGCCTGGGAAGCGGCGAACCCCGGCAAGGACATCAGCCTGTACCGGCACCGCCTGTTGATCGTGCCCAACTACTGGGACTGGTCCAACCGCCATTGCGGTTGGGGCGGCGTTGCGCAGGTCGGCTGCGGAACGTGGTGCTGGGCCATCGGGGCCGATGGCGACACCATCTTCCACGGCGTGCTGATCCACGAACTGGGGCACAACCTGGGCTTCAACCATGCGCAGACCGATACCGACAATAACGGCAGCACCAACGTGGCCTATGGGGACGGCTCGGACATGATGGGCGTGAGCCGCAGCTGGATGAAATTCAACGCGCCGCACGCCGAGGACAAGGGCTGGATCGACCCGGTCGATTACGAGATCCGCACCATCACGCCGTCCGCCTCGCCACAGACGTTCGATTTGATCGCCATCGACGAAGAGGTCTGGGACTGGCCCGGGCTGCGCGCCATCAAGGTGCAGCGCACGGCCAACACCGATTACTACGTTTCCTGGCGCAAGAAGGCCGGCGACTACAACAACGTCAACACCAGCATGACGTATGGTGGGGCGACCAACTATTTTGCCGACCGCCTCAACATCCATTACGGCTATGACAACTCGACCTATACCTATTTCGTGACGTCGTTGCAGGCTGGCGAGACCTTCAGCGAGCCGCACAACAACCTGCTCATCAAGGCCACCAGCACGGTGATCATCACCGACCCGGTGACCTCGGACACCACCGAGGTGATGGGTGTTGAAATCTGCCAGAATGCCTGTTCGACCATCACGGCGCCTTCCGACCTCACGGCCACGCCCGT
>JABAOH010015054.1_pt1 | contig 36845 bp, 43 predicted proteins | sample 7062181 | NCBI WGS metagenome assembly JABAOH01 (sample SAMN14538630, study PRJNA623070) | marine sediment metagenome | biome: marine biome [ENVO:00000428]; feature: marine pelagic biome [ENVO:01000023]; material: deep marine sediment [ENVO:00002113]; isolation source: pool of 5 deep marine... | reverse complement strand
CCTTACCGTTACATATTCGTAACTAACTTATTTTTCATCAAAAGTCTTCACAGTTAAATCCTCATAGATCGGTCCCTTGGGGGTTAGCGTACTTTTCTTTAGCTTTATGTCTTTGACTTGGAATTTTCCAAATTCCATATTAGCATTCTGTTGAACCAATTTTATAAGATGATCTCGATTCAAACCGCTTCGCACTCTCACTACAGTTNNGGAAATCCTTGTAATCGAAGTTCTCGACCAAGAAATTTCTGATGTTGAATAAGTTGTTCTGCACCAGTTTTACACCCAATCCAAATTACCCGCGGTCTTTGTGGACGAAAGCAACCCAAACCTACGAGTTCAACATCAAACTCAGTTCCCTTAACCTTTTGAAGAATGCCAGCTAATTCTGGTATTCGTTTTTCCTCAATATTTCCGAGAAAATGAAGTGTAAAATGCAGATTCTGTGGTTCGACAAGTTTCAGTTTTGCTCCACTTGATAGGAGGTCTTGCTGAATTTTTTGAATCTGTCGTATTACTTCTGAATCATTAACTTCTACTGCAATAAAACTCCGAATCTCAGTCATCTTACATCAACACTTTGTTTTATCGATAAATCAGCAGGAAACTTTATATCATTCTCCATTACCAAAGGCGAACAGCTCGCTTCTGGGAGGCATTGATTGGTTGAAGACAAAAAAATCATCTCGTTCACGAAAACCGCATACTGAAATTTCACGAACACCTGATGACAGGCTGACCCAACAAATCATTCCCGCCAAAGAAGTTGTTTTACGCCCTGCAGGTTATCCCCTTGAAGTTAATAGTGCTCCGGTAAATCCTTTACTTCGTATTCGGGATGAAAAGCTCTTTACCGCATATGCTGTTGACCAATGGCAAGGAATCCGAGTAAAACCAACTGATTATTTATTTGATCAACTGCTCCTCCCTGATTTTGCCTTTGAAGTCGTTTCAGTTATTCCAACAGAAGCCCATATCGTTTCTGATACTAAGATTCGGCTTATTGAACCCCCTGAAGTATTCCCGACAAAGGGTCGTAAAATTAGTTTTAATGACGTTATTGGTCATGAAGAGGCAAAGGCAAAATGCCTTATTATTCAAAAATATATTGCTGACCCTTCTCGGTTCGCAGAATGGGCACCTCGNNCCTGGTACAGGTAAAACAATGTTGGCCCGCGCGCTTGCTTGGGAGACGGAAACTGAATTTGCATATGTGAAGGCAACTTCACTAATTGGACAACATGTTGGCGCAGGAGCTGACAAGGTCAATAAGTTCTTTGAAGACATTGTTCGGAAGAAACCATGTATTGTGTTCATTGATGAGATTGACTCAATCGGGCTCGATCGTGGTTTCCAATCGGTCCGTGGTGATGTCACAGAAGTTGTGAATTCTCTCATCTCCCAGTTTGATTTAATTGAAGATCAAGAGGCCGTTGTTGTAATTGCAGCAACGAATAGTAGGGATTTCTTAGACCCTGCCCTACGAAGCCGATTCGAGGAAGAAATTATTTTTCCTCTACCCAATTTTAGTGACAGACTGAAAATTCTAAAGAAATATTCATCAAGTTTACCAATGCGTGTTGATGCAGATTTGGACTCTATTGCTCGACGTACAGAAGGCTATTCAGGGCGAGATTTGAAAGATCGTGTCTTGAAAGGAGCACTTCATCATGCCCTTTCAAAGGGGCTTTCGACTATCGATGAATCTACATTCCAACATGTAGAAATCCTTCACGACTCCAAGGATAAGCGCTTGTATAAGTAATCCTACATTTTGAATCGTGGTTATGTTGCCCGTGAAAAAAGCCGTAATTTTTTGTGGGATGCCGGGTTCAGGGAAATCCGTCGGCGTTACCATAGCGAAAGATCTTGGAATTCCTGTCTTTGTGATGGGTGATGTGGTTCGTGAAGAAGTGACTTGTCGGCACCTTCCTCACAATCCTCAGACGCTCGGACAAGTCATGATTGAACTCCGCGAGCAGTTTGGACCAGCGGTTATTGCAGAACGAATTATTGAAAAATTCCTAGACATATCTGAATCAGATGTGATAATTGACGGAGCAAGAAGTGAAGCGGAAATCAAGGTGTTTCGAGAGACAATAAATCAAGTACTTGTCGTTGCGGTGCATGCTGCGCCACGCATTCGATTTGAACGCCTTCGTCAGCGTTGTCGTGAGGATGATGCAATAACTCAAACTACATTTCATGAAAGAGATATTCGCGAACTCGATGTCGGATTAGGTCGGATAATTGCTCAGGCAGATATAATGATTGTTAATGAAGGCGAATATGACGAACTCAAAGAAAATATACGCCAGGTTCTCACACAAATATTTGGTTTGGACTAAATAACGGGGGGGCACTACTAATTATCTCAGTTAGATTATGGGCGGACATTAAACCAACTGAGAATATCCAAAAAGTCAAGATGGCTTTTAAAAACCTGTGTCCACCAGTAGTTTTTGAGACCAAACAAGATCCTGAATTAGGGCTGGTTCTCATTGGAAAAGCCACTGGACCCGAATCGATTGCAATGTTTGCAAAGAAGTTTCGTGAACAACGCATTCTTGAAGCTGTCAGACAACAACTACTCAAATCAATTCAAGACAATACAGTAAAATTTGGGATACAACGGCAAGCAGCCGTCGTGAATCGGTTTCATCTTTGTGACATCAGTGATTTTTCTGCGATGGGTCCAATACTGGTTGAAATTCAAGCAATCAACATTCAAGATGTAATTGATTATGTAACCCCTCCAACTGTTAAAGGTAAACCTCAGGTGCGTAATAATCTCCAACTCAAATGATGTTTTGGCTCCATCAATTTGAAGGCGTGAGTTCTATGCAATCTAAATCCTTGGGTGCGAAACTTTCAGGAAAGATTGACTTTGCCTCTTTTTCATGTTCTTCGCTGGACGAATATCGAGGGCTAATGTGAACTAATGCAAGATGAGTAGCTTTCGCTTCAGCAGCTATTTGAGCTGCCTGTGCTGCCGTAGAGTGTAGGTATTTGANNATTTGATCGCATTCTCCAGATGAGATGTAATAAATGTCGCATCATGAATCAATAAGCTGGCATTCTTAGCTGCCTTAGCTAAACTCTCGTTTGGCGCGGTATCTCCTGAAAACACAATGATATGTCCTTTTCGCGTTGGTCCTAACACATCTTTAGGCGTGACAATCCTACCTTCACAAGTTTCGATTGATTGTCCTTGATACAGACGTTTGCGAAGGGGGCCTGAGGGAACTCCAAGTTGTTGGGCTTTTTTAACATTGAATTTACCCGGAATGTCTGCCATTTGCAAAACGTATGAAAGGGACGGAATATTGTGAAGAGCAGGCAGACATTTTACACGGTACTGCTCTTGATCTGAAATAATTCCTTTCTTCACGTCCTTAATTGATAATTCGAAATCAACATGTGTGTGAGTTAATTCCAAGGTGGTTTCGATAAATTTCTTCATACCTGCTGGTCCATTGATTGTTAGGGCGTTGGTTCGTTTGAGCAAAACCATCGTCGAAATAAGTCCTGGTAGTCCCCAAACGTGATCCCCATGGAGATGTGAGATGAATATTTCTCTAATCCGCTGTGGGCTGAGACCTACTCGTTGTAATTGTAGTTGAGTTCCCTCACCACAATCGAAGAGCAAGAGTTTCCCCTGGAAATAAGTGGCGATTGCAGGTGGAGCTTGTGTTACTGAAGGAATACCTCCACCCACACCTAAGAAATGCACTCTTACAGTTTTTTTAGTCATGTTATTTCCGCTCCAAAACAACAATGTGACGATAGAGACTTCGATGAATGCGCATGGTATGGGTCTCTTTGATAATGAACCTATCAGAAGGTATTAGGTTCTCCTTGTAATATTCTAACGGCAAGGCAAGACATAGATATCCTCCTGGTTTCAGAACTTTGGCAAACGATGTCAAGCTTGCTACAATCAGATTGACAATTGCAGTTCCTTTTGTCGAACTCGATCGCCCGTATGGTGGGTCGGTAGCGAGGGCGTCAAAACTTTCTTCTCGTATCGGTGGTTCCCGAGCGTCCGCCAAGCCTCCATAAAACGGTACTTCAAAATGAGCAAGATTTTGTTGACTTCCTGCAACCATGGAAACATCAATATCTAGCCCAATTGGAATACACCCAATCTCGGCTGCCTCGAGAAGAAGACCTCCTGTTCCGCAAAAGGGATCGAGGAAATTGTTCCCAGGAGAAGCACGGCTTAGATTTACCAGAACTCGCGCTATTTTAGGGTGGATAGCACTGGGAACAAAAAAGGGTCGGAAGGGGCTTCGTCGCTGTGAAAAACCTTTTCGACCACGTGAAGCTAGGTGTGGTCCAAAAAAGAACTGATTTCCGTTTATCACTCCAAAAAATAATACGTCAGGGGAAGTTAAGGAAATCTCGATTTCCCCATTCATTGCCTTCCATATTTCAGAACCAATTTTCCCTTGTAGTTCGTCCACATTGAATTCAGACGCTTCTCGTCTAATTCGTGTGACCTTTACACCGAATCGACTTTTAGGGCGAATCAACTTGGTAAAATCCATCTTTTTGAGTGCTTGGAGAATCATAGTCTCTTCAGAAGTCGATTCGAACACCACAACACTTGCATGATTCACTAATCCTGCTCTTTGAACGGCAATTCGGGCCCCCTCCGAATCTACCTCCATCAATAGGATTCGTCTATCACGACTCTTAATTGAATACGAAAATCCCTCAGATTCTAATATTGCACAAAGTTCCGCCTGTGGTAGCGTTTCATGCTCACCTGACAAGATGAATAGACATAATTTTACCTCAGGCGGGGTCACAATAGGTCCTCCAAATTTAGTACCATAATTATTGCATCTTCTCCATTCTCGTAGTATTTACGGCTTCGCTTTGTTTCTCGGAAATTGTGCTTTTGATAGAAGGCTTTCGCACTATGGTTCGAAACTCTTACCTCTAAAACTAATTCTCTACAATTATGCGCTCTAAGAACATCAATTAGCGCATGAAGTAGTTGCCGGCCAATTCCTCTACGGCGTTTTTTTCTTCTGACTGCGAGGGAAAGTAATTGGCCCCTATTGAATCCAGCTCTATGATTAATTTCTCCAACGATATATCCAAGAAGGACAGTGTTTTCAACTGCAACTAAGAACAAAGCTGGCGCATAATCCGCTAGGTATTGAAAAAGATGGAGTGGGTAAGGGTCAGAAAAGGATTCGAACTCAATTTGCGCAATTTGCAATAAATCGGTTTTTTTAATTGGGCGAATTGATATCATTACAAGAATTCCTTGCAGTGGATTGAAATATGTGTGAGGTTCTGGGTCTTATGAAGTGCTGAGGCGACTGTTCGTGAAAATTGTTGCGAAAAGGTTGAAAATTGGTAAAATCGTTGTTGTCCCCGAAGATATGGATGACTTGTGGCACCTATATAATGTAATTCTTTCGGGTGATCAGGTAGCTGCACGAACAGTTAGACGTGTCCGGCGAGATTCTGGGGACTCCTCGCGTCCAGATAAAGGCGAGCGTCGGCGAATGTTCATTCGATTAACTGTCGAGGAAGTATCTTTGCACAAGTATTCCAATCGTCTTCGAGTAAAAGGAAAAATCTTAGAAGGTCCTGAGGATTTTGTGTCAATTGGAACCTATCACACCATTAATGTCGAACCGGGTCTTAAGGTTGAAATTGTTAAAGAACGGTGGTCCAATCTGCTCCTTCGCCGTTTACAAGATGCGGCTTCGCGGAAAGGACAACGACTAATAGTCATTGCTGTAGAAGAAGACCAAGCTTCTATTGGCATTATTGATGATTCCGGAATTGATGTTCGCGTTGAAGTTCATGGAACCGCGCGCGGTAAATATGGCAAATACATTCAAACCGATGAGACGATGGATCAAATGTTCGCAGGCGTTGCTACACAACTGAAAGAACTACTTGAACGGCTACCTGAAAATACCCGTGTAGTTATTGTTGGACCGGGATCAACAAAAGAAAAGCTTGCTGAATATCTGAAAAATAAGGTCCCAGCGTGTAAAGGAAGATTGCTTTTAGAACATGTGAGTACAGGAACTGTGGCAGGGATATATGAAGCACTAAATCGGGGGATTGTTGAACGAATTGCTAGTGAAATTCGACTAAATCGTGAAATTCGTCTTATGGAAGAGGTAATGAAGAATTTGGGCAAAGATACCGGAAAAACCGCATATGGCTGGGATGATATCGTCAGGGCTGTACAATTTGGTGCAGTCGAGACCTTACTAGTTCTTGATAAATTGTTCCGGGAGGCGCAGCCTGATTATCGGCGGGAATTAGAAAATATCATGCGCCAGGTGGAAAAGCAAGCGGGATCATTGGAGATTTTCAGTGCGGATCATGAAGCTGGGAAGCAACTTGAAGGATTAGGTGGGTTGGTCGCCCTTCTTCGGTTTCGTTTACCTGGCACTTAGAGCGGGGAATATGACACTTGGAACCGAGTGTCGATGGGATATTCTTCTACTATTCCTACACTAAATCCTCGCGCTTTCAATCGGTTTGCTAATCGGCGTACAATACGAGTTGATGTTTCAATTTGTCTTTTAGATTCATTTACGTAAATTTGTTCTGTTGGAATGTCGTACTCATTTTCCAATAATTCTTGAATGTCTGTTAAACTACCCGTAGTTGAAGGGGTTATGACGCCTTTCACAAGCAGTCCTTCCTTTGAAATCCTTTCAAAGGATTTTGCAATATTTTTTGCTCGACGTTTGAAGCGATTTCGCAACTGTGTTCCATCTTTTAGTGAAAGTGGGCAATAATGGATATTCAATGAAGTCTTTAATGTAGCCCACTCAAGAAGTGTTAACGCCGCTTCTTCACTGTTCTGGACTGCTGCAATAGTATCAGAATCTAATACGAATCCTCTTTTTCGTAATTGTTGGGCATTAAAGGAAGTGAATTCCATTTCGTTTAAATTTATAAAATCAATACCAATCTCATCTAGTCGCCGAAACATGTCCTTAAGCTGTTCTAGCATGCTAGGAATAATCGGGATTTCAATGCCAAGCTGTCCACGACCTTTCATTAATTTCTGTAATTCTTGGTAATCTTTTCCGACCTCAAAGCGATGGAGTCGTAATTCATCTAACCCTGCATCTAAAAGTTCCTTTACTACGTCAAGAGGAACGGGTTCAAGACCAGTATACAAATGGATATGAAATGCTTCTCCAAATTCATTTTTGAATGCGCGAATGAATTTCAATGTTCTTTTTAATTTTAACAGCGGTTCACCACCAGTGATTCCCATTCCTGTGGCATTAATCATATGCGCTTCAGCTATTGCTTGTTCAACGGCACCTATCTCAACTTCATTGGCGAAAACAACATCTCGATTATGTCGTTCCTCAGATATTGGACAATAATAACAATCCTTTGAGCAGTTACCAGTGACAAAGAGTACGAGTTTAGCACCCTTCATACACTGACGACAACCCTTTGTAAGGCGTCCAATATACGGAGAATTTCCATGTGAAAGGTGGATATCGCGGACCACATCAGTTCAACCCTTTTGCACTCGACGGCGGACGACAGGATCGCGATCGCTAACGTGTTTAAGAACAGCTTCAAAGGTGTCCTCAGGAGCCAGTTGGCGCTTCAGGTACACTCCAGTGCGACCGACTTCGTCCCGACGCATTAGAATTTTGACTCTTTCTTTGACGATTTTAAGACTAACGCCAACTTTCTTTGCAACAATCAGTTCATTTCCAATAACTGGTGTTTCAACGTGTCCTTTTTCGGTTGGTTCAATTAGAATTAGACGTTTGTCTACACCTGGGACACGTATTTCCTTTTGGAGATCTGATTGATTAAGACATCCACCGAACTGATAAAATTCAAGTTCAATCGGGGCAGGGCTTGTTAGAGGAAACGTCACCACAGAATTGTTGGGCAAATATATGTGGGCTTTAATAGCGTGAAATGGGGTTGCGTGTACTAGCTCTCGGTGGGTTATCTGGTAACCGGCCTCTGTTAATGCAAACTCAACAGAAAACGAGGGTATGACCCTTGGAAGGTAAACGTCGATATCACTTTGTTCAGTAACATCGCCTCTACAAATACTGCCATGGATTAAGGGGTCAACTCCAATGAGTTTCAATGTGTCCATGATTTCAATGGCTTGTTGTCGTAATTTGGCGAGATGAGACCACCTTTCTTTGGAATATATGACATCATGGCTTCCAGTATCCCGGCGGGTTGTTTTCTCTCGGGGCATTCTATATCGATCCTATTCAGGGGTTCTAACAGTCTCTTCAATCCATTGAAGGTAGGGCTTATGACCTTCTTGGATTTCGATTCTGACTATTTCAGGGACCTCATAGCTATGCATGTTTAGCACGGTTTCTCTTAGTTGGTTAAACATGTCTTTTCTTGTTTTTATTAAGAGCAAAATCTCGGCATCTTCTACGATTTCTCCTTTCCAAGAATAAATCGATTTTTGGGGAATCATTCCAACACATGATGCAAGCGAGTCTTTAACCAGTTTACGTCCAATCCTTTTGGCTTCATTCATTTTACCTACAGTAACGAATACAATACTGTACTGAGATGACATGGTTTCACGCTCACCAATCGAGCCCCTGCCGTATCTCTTAAAAGCTTCTCTCTCATCGGTGCATCAAACATTTATACTCAATCCTTAAACTGTGGGCATTATCGAGGCGACATGTCGGATGCTACAATTCGAATTCCTCCTTCCTTTACTTCCATGGCTTCTCATTCTAATGGCATGGATGATAATCATTGGACTCGCCTCAGTCTTCAAGTTAGAAAAATATGGGGTTGAAGTCGGTCCCTTCATGCTTTTTGCACGAACAGAACGGTTCAACAACTTATTAGATTGGATCGGAAGATGGCATCCTCGCGCGTGGCGCTACATTTGGTCATTTTTCATCGGTGTCGCTTTCTTTTTCTCATTATTTGGGTTCTACTTCTTGGGATCAAATGCTTGGGAATTTATTAAAGCGCTCTTGGGGCAACCCGCTTCTCCAGGACCGGTAGCTCCTCTCATTCCGGGTCTCACCATGTCTTACAATTTCTTTTTGATGATCCTTTTTCCTTTAATTGTTGCAGTCATTGTTCATGAGCTCGCTCATGGAATTGCTGCCCGTGCTGACAACATTCCTGTTCAAAGTTCAGGGCTCTTCGTATTTTTGGTCTTTTTCGGGGCATTCGTGGAACCCGATGAAGAATATGTTAAAATTAAAACTACACGGCGACAACGGGCTCGGCTTTTTGCTTCTGGTTCAGGTGCCAATCTTGCTGTTGCTGCAATCGCATTGATTCTCCTCATTTTTGTAATTATTCCTATCCCTAGTGGAGCGCTCATTAATAGTGTCGTTCCAGGCAGTCCAGCGGACGGTGTGCTTGCTCCTGGCATGGTTATCATCGAAATGAATGATACAACTATTCAAACTAACCAAGATCTTAGTGCTTTCATGCTAAATGCAAGTCCTGGTGATTTGGTGATATTCACAGTGCTAGAAGGCACAATTCCGCTTGTAGTTGGTGTGAATCCCACTAACGCATCGCTTCCCTTTATCGGGATTTTCATACGGACATATGTTCCACTGGCTTATCCATTTAGCCTTCTCGGGCCGACATTAGGTACTCAGTTCTACGAAAGTCTAACTTGGTTCTTCATGATTACGCTCAGTCTTGCAATTATTAACCTCTTGCCTGTTCCTCCGTTAGATGGTGACAGACTTTGGAAAGATCTCATTGATGTCACAATCTCTCTTGAGCGAAGAGGTGGGAAAGCCCTCTTGTGGGGTCTCCGAATCACTGCACTTACCATTCTTGCTCTTAACATTATATTCACAATTCTCACTCCCGGCCTTCTTGCTTGGTTCTTTCGGTAAATGAATGGAAATTTATTACTAAATGCGCACAATCAATATGACGTTTATGACGAATGAATGTACCATGTGTGGGGCCACTTCGATTATTTCTCGACCATATTCAGGTGAGGTACTCTGTGAGAGGTGTTTTCGCGAATCTGTTATCAACGCTATTCGGATGGCTATTTCGAAATTCAATATGCTGCAACGAACAGATCGAATCGCCGTTGCTTATTCGGGTGGCAAAGATAGTACTGTGCTCTTGGCGGTTCTTGTGGAAATCCAACAGCGGTTTCCTGAATCGGAAGTAATAGCAATTACTCTTGAAGAAGGGAGTAAACATGACCGTGATCGTCAAAAGGTGTTACGAACCGTGACGAACACGCTCAACGTCGAACATGTGACTTCCTCATATCACGACCTGTTTTCACTTACCCTGGATGAGGTTGCCACACAAACCCAAGCCATGCAATCACCCCTTTCCCCTTGTGCATATTGTGGAACTCTTCGGAGACAGGGATTAAATTTACTGGCTCGAAAAATCCAGGCTGACAAACTTGCTTTAGGACATAATCTTGATGATGAAATTCAATCGATGCTTATGAACCTCATCCGTGGAGATTTGCTACGCCTATCACGAATTACGCCCTATCTTAAAGGAGTTCCCGACTGGCTAATCCCTCGTATTAAACCCATGTATCACCTCCTTGAAAGTGATATTGCCTTATTTTCACAATTACTTGGATATCCCATATACCATCCTCCATGTTCCTACAAAGAAACATCTTTACGCTCAGAAATACGGAAGTGGCTCAACACCTTCGAAATCGAACATCCAGGATCCAAATACAACCTACATGCAACCATCATGAAAATCATCGAATCCCTTCAAAATGATGAAGAGGCTCCATATCAGAAGTGTCAGGTTTGTGGTGAAATCACCTCTCAGCGAGTCTGCGCAGTATGTCTTCATAGAGAAACCCTTGGATACTCATCTACAAAAAAGGGGTAAAGGGTGGACGGAAGCCCCGACGGTCGTCAACCCTCACTGATGCCGTACTCACCGCTAGGTCTCAGACCCGGATCTCGGAAGCATCAACAGTACAGGTTTACGCTGCTCCCTCCCGGGTCTCGCTGGGTTCACCTGATAAAGACGATTCAGCCCTTCCTACGAAAAGCCTACCGCCACCAGCGATCCTCCGAGGCGGATCGTCACTGCCTTGAACAGTGAGTCGTACAACAGGTCAGAAAGCCTAACGTCGGCATTCAGCCCGCCGTAGAGAGCATCTGCGGTACAGGGGAGCCTTAGCCAGCCCGTAGCGGTGCTGCGGGACTTCTAGCCCCCCGCCTAGGCTCACCGTCCAATCAGCTCACACACTCTCGCGATATTTAACCTTTACTTAGTCCGCCCTTTTGAGCGCCAAATTTGGATAATGTATAGTGGAATTGCAACTATGAAACATACGATGCTGAAGAATGTGATTGTCGAATAGGATGCGAACCCTAGGAATGGATTTCCCAATATTGGCCAAAATGGCTGCATTTCGGGGTATAAGAGCGCATCTAATACAATATGTGAATACGCGCCAATGAGCGTGGCTACGGTGATATTTAGCGGAGAGGCGATTTGAGGAAGGAGAAAGGCTGTCATTATTTTTTCCAAAACGCCTCTGAGAAGGAAAATTCCCACTGCCATAAGTAGAGCTGCTATTGTCGCTCCCAAGAATGTATGAAAGAATAAATGCAGCACCGGTGAATCGAGAAGAAGAAAGGTTAGTGGTTCAAGGTCAACGATGATACTCCCAAACAAGATGTTGGGGAGGAACAAAAATGGAAAGAAGATCAGTCCAATCAAGAGGCTCGGACCCAGGTGGAAGGGAGTAAACGGCATGAAGTACAACTCTGGAATACTATTACTGAAATTAGGTGAAGAATGGCGCCGAGGACGAGATTTGAACTCGTGAGTCCTATGGACACAGACTTAGCAGGCCTGCTCCCTACCAGGCTAGGATACCTCGGCACTGACTGTTTGCTTGTAGAAGTTGCCTTATTAAAAACATTATGATGATCTGTTCTTGAAGACAGAGCGGAAACTGTAGTCAGGAATAGCGATAATGAAGATGGTGAAGACAATTCCAATTATACCATCGATGATTCCAAGAATAAGAAGGGCTGGAGGTAATCCAAATAGAATGTAGTATACTAAAATTGTGAAGGCAATTAAGCGGCCAGGTGTGTTTGCAACAGGTATTATGATGTACTGATCGAGATTTCTTGATGCAACTAATAATGCGATTCCAAAAGCGAGTAGAAATGCTCCAATAATTTGTAAAAGTGCTCCTGAAAGTATTGTAATGGGATAGTCTAGAAGAATTGATACTATCGATGAACCAAAGAGAAAGATCACGGCTAAAACGATATCATATAGTCCTGAGAAAAGGACAAACCGGGCAAACCACTTTTTCATGTTCATGGGCTCCACGAAAAAAGCCTGTAGACAAAGTCTTAGTTAGGTTATTGTAAAAAAAGGTTCTTTGGTGGGCCGAGAGGGATTTGAACCCTCGACCATCGCGGTGTAAGCGCGATATCATAGCCTTCTAGTCTAAAAGGGAAAAACCCATGAAGATAGCTAGACCATCGGCCCAACCTGTGGTGAGATGTTTAATAGCTCCATAAAAAGCTTCTCGAAGCCAAATTAGTAGTAAAAAAAACTAATTGTGATCGATTTCTTGTTCAAGGACTTGAATCTGCTTTCTAAGCAAATCGATGGTTTGAATATTTTCAACATGAACGAGTTGTCCGTTGCAAATTGGACATTTGAAGGCATTTGTCATGGCTTCTTCAAAGGTGTGTCGAGGACATCCATTTTTGTGGCAGTGATAAAATGTATTTTCCGTTTCGAATTGGAGTCGTTGCTTTAGCTTTTCAAGTACCCTGGTTTTTTTCGCGTGGAGAAGACCATGAATGCGCTCGGGTTCTAATATCCAATAGTAGACAAACCATCCAGTTTGTTTATCGCGGGTACGGCGATATGACGCTAAATGAAGATCATAGAGCTTGTAGAGGATTTTCCGAACGGTGTTTAGGCGCATGCCTGTATCGTTAGCAATTTCCTCATCAGTCGTTTCTTCATCCTCTTTCAAACGCGTAACTACTTCAAATGCGTCTTCACCGGCGAATTCAATGACAACCTGCCTAATTAGCGTCTCACGTCCGGGCATAGATTTACACATAATCTAATCTTGCATCGAATATAGACCTTTTTGTTTAACAAAGCAAATTCCAGAATTGAATCGCTTGAAATTGTTAATCGGATTCAGTTACGCGTTTTCCATGGGGGGTAGGTTCAATTTCGAGTGTAGCGTCAGGAAATTTTCTATGAAGTATTTGTCCTTCAAAGAGTCGGTCCAAAAAAACGGACAGTGCTGCAACTTCGCTATGGGGTTGATGACCAATTGCAACATTATAATCAGCCAATCGAAACACATCAATGGGTACTTTGGGACCTCCTACAACAATGAGTTTTGGGTGGGGTGAAGTGCGTATTTGGGATATCACATCATCCACATGAAGTCCGTACATGGTGAGGTGAATGATGTCACCTCCATCTTTCTTCCATGAGCGAATCCGTGTTTGCCATTTTACTCCTGTAATTACTTGGAAACTTCGGTTTCCCCATTGTGAAGATACTCTATGTATTGTTTCTGGGATGTTGGGGTCTTGTAATCCTGATATCCAAAATTCTGTTGCACCAAATGCCCGAGCGACTAACCCTACATGGGTTGTAAGGCGTTTATCACGTTCAGGGCGATGATCCAGCTTTAACACAACAATTTGTAATTCTGCTGGGTTCATGTGAGTTTCATGTCCGTCAAATTCTTTGAATAATATTTAGGAAATATTAGGAGGAGGTTTTTTTCCGCTTTATCTGAACAACATCCCCTAGAGTAGCTGAACTCTGGGAAGGTACAGGTGAAAGATCAACTGACTCCGCTTCTTCAAGCAGTGTTAACTTGAATAAGCGCTCTAATTTTCTGGCTAAAGCTATTGTGGGGGTCATCTTGCCATTCTCGACTTTCGTTATCACTGAAGTTCTTTCATGAAGTTCCCGAGCTACTTCTTTTTGAGACATCCCTCTCTGCTCACGTGCTTTCCTAATCAATTTTGTAAAATCTTCTACTGGAACCAATTCACGACGCTGAGCTCGAGGTGGTCCACGCCTAATTTCACGATCGATATAAACGGGGTGACGTATTGGAGGAGTTAAGGAATCAAATCTAGGCTTTTTCTTGCGATGGACTGGTTCTCCTAATTGGGCGCATCGACTACACGCATGGAGATGTGCACCCTCAAGGGCGATTTCTCTGGTTGAATGACATTCACGACCACATATTTCGCAGGTTGGCATATTGCTTCTTCGCCACCATGCTATCATTTACCCGCCAATATCTAAAAAATTGTTTATATTCTAATTATCTCTCAGAAGGTTTAAAACCAGCAATGGAGGAATAAAAAAAGCTTTTAGCGCGTTTGACTCAGAGAGTTTGCAATGACCGATTCAACAGATCTCCGAAAGAAAGCGGTCTCTTCCGAGGATTATTTGAGCCTAGCTGAGCGAACAATTCTGTTGGAACAACGCGTTCGAGAACTTGAGCTAGAAAGAGAACAAATAACAGCGGAACGTACTCGCCTAGAAAACGAAGTTAGGATTCTTCAGGCGGAACTCAATAAATTACGACAACCTCCATTAGTCTCGGCTACTGTAGTAGATGTTCTTGACGACGGAAGAGTTATTGTGAAAAGCANNGAAAAGCAGCACCGGACCACAGTTTGTTGTGAATTATCCCGAATCGATAATCGGAAGCCAGCTTGAATCGGGAGCCAAAGTGGCACTGAACCAACGCACTCTTGCCGTTGTTGATGTTTTACCTATCTCCATCGACCCCTTTGTTCAGGCCATGAATGTTGAAGAAAGTCCTGATGTTACTTATGATGATATTGGGGGGTTGGAAGAACAGATTGAAGAAATCCGTGAAACCGTTGAACTCCCTCTTCTTCATCCCGAACTCTTTGAAAAGGTTGGTATCGAACCACCAAAGGGTGTTCTTCTCTGTGGTCCACCAGGAACAGGGAAAACATTACTAGCGAGAGCCGTTGCACATGAAACGATGGCGACATTCATTCGGGTAATTGGATCTGAACTTGTCCAAAAGTTCATAGGTGAGGGTGCAAGAATCGTAAGAGAAATCTTCTATATGGCTCGTAAACGAGCACCCAGTATAGTATTTATTGATGAATTGGATGCCGTTGCGAGTCGACGTCTCGATATTGCCACAAGCGGGGATCGAGAAGTACAAAGGACACTCATGCAACTTCTGAGTATGCTTGATGGTTTCGATCCGCGAGGTGATGTACGCATTCTTGCTGCTACAAACCGTCCTGACATCCTTGATACCGCCCTTACCCGACCTGGGCGATTTGATCGCATTATTGAGTTCCCATTTCCTGACAAAGAAGCTCGTGTACAAATTTTTAAAATTCATATGCGAAATATGAATGTTGAAGCGGATGTGGATATGGGTAAGCTTGCTTCAAAGACCTCTGGAGCCTCAGGAGCCGATTTGAAGGCAATCTGCACTGAAGCAGGAATGTTTGCAATTCGTGAACTGCGTGATGTTGTCTGCAGAGAAGATTTCAATAAAGCGATAAGTAAAGTTTTAGGCGCGATTGGTGACCGGGGCGACACGACAGACATTTATGGATAAGTTGTTTTACAAAAGACGAGGCGAGTCACGTCGCAAATCAATGAAAAACTTTACCGAATTAGGGGAATTGCTAACTATCAATTCAGTGCACCAATTGGACATATACTGTTTCCGGACGAATGTAAGGTTGAGATTTCTAAGAGTTCGGGGCGTATTCGTCGAATTACGTTTAACTCAAAGATTCTAGCTACTGTTAGAGCTCATGATGGATTTATTGTTCTTACAATTGAAGGTGGACAAAGGCTACATCAAACGGTCCCTTTTCCTAAATTAAGAGTCGTAGTGCATCAAGAAGTTGCTCAATTTATTGCTGAAGGACGCAGCGTCTTTGCTAAACATATTAAATCGGTGGATTCTCAACTTCGTGCGGGTGATGAGATATTAATTGTTGATGAACAAGATCAGCTTCTTGCAGTGGGAAAAGCCAATCTTAGTCCCCAGGAGATGCTTGAACTTACTCATGGAGTAGCTGTTAAAACGCGTCATTCAATTAAAAAACAAAAAACCTAAATTAGTACAGTCAATTATGCGATTCGGCAAAAAGTATGAGGGATAACCATTGGTAAAGGTAAAGAAAGTAAAATCGAAGAAGCGATCAATGGAACGCCAAATGCGCCGAATGGGCGTTGATTTTCAACAACTGGAAGACGTAACTGAAGTTCTCATTCGGTTTCCTGACAAAGAACTAGTTATCCCTCAAGCCCAAGTGCTAGTGATGCAAGCTCAAGGTGAGGATATCTACCAAATAGTGGGCAAATCAGAGGAAAGGAGCCTAACAATCTCTGCCGAATCAGAAGAAGGTGCTCCGGTGACTACCTTCCAAGCATTTACTGACGAAGATGTCCAGCTTGTGGCTAGTCAGGCAAATGTTTCAGAAGACGAAGCCCGTGAGGCTTTACGCACGGCAGAAGGTAATCTTGCTAAGGCCATTATAATTCTGACTGAGAAATAGCCCTATTCAAGTGTCTTCTTTTCGTTCTAGCATAGCCTTTACTCGTTTCATCCGGAAGAGATCCTCTCTTTCTTGTTCTTCCAGCATAAGTTCAATATATCGAATTGTGTTGTTAATTCGCGGAAGTACTAAATAGTTGAGTGCATTTACTCGGCGTTTTGTCTTTTCAATTTCTGCAGCAAGCCGCTTGACAGTAGCTTCGATTTCAGCTAGTCTAACAACTTTATCGAGAGCTATTCGCACTTTTTGAGCGGCTTTATCAACAGTGGATGATGTTCCCGCTAAACTGTAGTGTAATTGTACTGTTTCTTCTTGTTCAGTGATTCTAAAGATTGGAACTGAAACACCCATGGTATTTCGTGTTTCTACCTCAAAATCTAGGGGGCTTTTAGCCCCTAAAGCTAGTTCTTCGAGTTTAGCTCCGCCCTCAACTAATTTTGCATTCATTAATGAAGTAAATGCCTCCGCAAGGGTCGTTTCCATTTCTTCTCGATGTTTTTTCGCTTCCGACAATATTGCAAAGAATTCACGAACAAGTGCATCTTGTTTTTCACGGAGGAGTTCATAGCCTCGAGCCGCTAGCTCGCGACGTTCTTTGAGGGTGAGTAATTCCATCCGTGTCGGGCGAACACCCGCGATGATTCCTGCTGCTTCAGACAAGGTGATCCCTCAAGGAAGTAATGCGAAGACTCCTACGACCCAAATGAGAATTGCCGCAACAACAATAAGCCATTCAACTAACAACCTGCGGGTCCTTTCAGGATTTTCACTCATTAGTCCGGTCATCCCAAAACAAAGCCCACAAATCAGTAAATACGCGAGAAGAATTATTGCTGCTGATTGGTCCCATGGAATATCCAAAGCTAGGTTTGTTATGGCGACGAATCCTGCTCCAATTAGGAATAGAATTCCAACGACTTGCAAAATACGAATAAGCTTTACGTTCGTTTCAGCCACAACTACACGCTCTCTGTAATGATAAGGATGAAGCGAAAATGCGGGGGCTCGCTATTTAAGCATTGCTGACTTGACAGGGTCTCTTCACAATTATAATTCGTCAAAAGTGTGAATGCGCATTTTCGCTGGTTTCTTAACAATATTACCCACTCGTACTCCGATTATTAATTCGATGCCGCGATTTTCTGCGATGTCAATAAGTCGTTGGGTCACAACGCCATCTAATATGAGGACTTTTGCTTTTTTGAGTTCTTGTAGTTCGTTTGCTAGCTCCCCAACATGAGTTTCTTTGAGTTGTTTGAAGTCATCATCCAAAATAACAGACATCATCGTCTGCTGAATTTTTTCAGCTGAGCTAAGGATGGGTTTTGGTAAACCCAAATCTTTTACCATAGGTTCGGGTTTTTTAGCCGGCTTTGTTCGCGTAGGAGGACGCGTCTTCTTAGGACGCGATTCCTTAGGTTTTTTGGCTGGAGCCCTACGAGTGCGCTTCTTTTCTTTTACTTTATCCGGCGTGGAGGGTGTTTTGCTTTTAGGTCTTCCAATAACTTGTACAGATGGAACCTTATTTCGGAGGGCTTTTGTTACTTCTTTATGTGTTAATTCTTCGACTTCTCTTCCTGTTGGTGCACGTGCCACATAATCGACTTTAATAACTTGTGAGAGCTCTTTGAAAATCAGGTCTCCTCCACGATCTCCGTCTAAGAATGCAATAACGGTTTTATCCTTTGCAATGTCTGCAATTGATTTTGGAATCGATGTTCCCTCGACGGCGACAGCATTTTTAACACCTGAGCGTAGAAGGGCGAGTACGTCAGCACGTCCTTCCACAATAATGATGGTGCTTGAGGTTTTTGCTTCTGGCCCAGCGGGAAGTTTTTCTTTCCCAAGTTTAATAATCTCTGCAGTACGTGCCTCTCGTAATACTGTATCTGTCATTTCTTGGGAATCAGGAGAAATTTCTCCTTCCCAATCACGAAGGAGATCAACTGCACGATCAATGATTTGTTTACGCTTCTCTTCTCTGACATCCTCTACTTTTTCGAGACTGATTTTAGCAGCACACGGACCAACTCTATCAACTGTTTCAATTGCCGCTGCAAGAATTGCAGTTTCTGTTCTATCAAGACTACAAGGTATTGTGATGGTACCTTGTGATTTTCCACTTTCAGTATGAAGTTCAACTTTTATTCGACCAATTCGCCCCGACTGTTGTAATTCCCTTAGGTCCAAATCTTCACCGATTACCCCTTCACATCTATGATATGAAGTGTAGGCCCTCTGTTTGACCAAATAGAGCACCTACCACATCGGGGGTTTCAACTACTCCATCTATTTCGATTTTTCCACGAATACAATATTTTGTGGTTCCAGTACTTTCCGCATTTGCTCCCATAATCGCCACCTTGTGAAAGTTATTTGTGATATTTTTGGTGTTGGCGTTTGAAACGACGAACGCCATTTTAGTATGATTTGCGATATTGATTAGATAATATGGTAAGCGTGATGTAATTAGCCACACGAGGAAACTACATTAAAACTTTGTGCCTTTCGAAGGTTTGTCTGTTTGTTTTAGGCCTTCTATCACACGAACTCGCCAAGTAAAGGCTCGCTTAAGCTGATATCTTTCTCGATGAAGTATAGTCACACCACGACCTTCTAGCTGTTTAATTAAATGCCGTGTTAGTTGTCCTCCCCGTCTATCAAAATCAAATAAAATGAGCACGCGACGAGAATTTGATAGTTGATCTGCTAAACTAACTATATTATGTCCGGCCATAGCATATATTGGTCCTGTTAATCCTAGTCCACGTAGCGCTGTAATATCCTTAATACCTTCCACAACAATTGATATACCATCATCAGAGAGTTCAGTTAATAATCGCAGCCCTCTTTCAAAACGCTCTTCTAATTTTTCCTGTTTCGATCGAGTCGCTTTTCGTTGTGGACACATAAAAGTCGCCTAATTTACTGCTTAGGGTACCATTCATCCTTATTCATATTTGTTAAGACACCTAATGCGGTGTACTTTTATATCACACAGAATAAGCCCGAGTCACAAAGAAGTGTTATCTGTGAAAAATCTTCCATCCAGCGTTGAAAAAATTGCACGGCACACCCAAGAAGTGCTAACTATCGAGGATTTAACAGATATCTTCAATCGCCAAGAGAAGCCTCGTGGCTACATAGGTGTTGAACCCAGCGGGCTATTTCACATTGGCTGGATAGGTTGGGTACAGAAGCTAAATCAACTTGTAAACTTAGGAGTTCGAATGGAAATTCTCCTTGCTACTTGGCACGCTCAAGTTAACGATAAACTTGGCGGGAACATCGAGAGAATTCGGCGATGCGCTGATTACCTCCGTCATTCTTTTGTTGCCCTTAAAGTAGATACTACTAAAGTTCACATTATAACGGCTGAAGATTTAATGCGTCGAATTGAGTATTGGGAGAAGGTTCTTCGGGTTGCAAAAAATCTAACTCTCGCTAGGGTTCGACGCTCAACCGACATAATGGGTCGTACCGAAGAAGAAGCCGCGATTGATTTTTCCAAGCTAATCTACCCCCTTTTACAGGTAACAGATATAATCGATCAAAAATATGAAATCTGTCTATCAGGAATGGATCAAAGGCGGGCACACGTCCTAGCGCGCGAAGTGGCTGATAAAATGAAGCTAGAGTGGAAACCAATTGGGATTCACATGCCGCTTCTTCCGGGACTCACTGGAACAGCCCGTATGGATGTCACCTCTGAGTTTTTAGCACAAGATGTAGCTATTGATATTAAGATGTCAAAGTCAAAGCCCGGTGATGCTATTTTCATACATGACTCAACTCGAGAGATCAAACGGAAAATTAAGAATGCCTTTTGTCCAGCTGGAGAGGTAGAAAATAATCCCATTCTAAATTATATCCGCAACATCCTTTTCACACAAGATGATTATACCTTACATATTGAACGAGCAGAAAAATACGGGGGACCCTTGAGCATCACAAGTGCTGATGAACTCGAATCATTGTATGCTGTTGGAGCTATCCATCCCTTGGATCTAAAGGAAGCTGCAACAAAAGCCTTTTCTGATTTTCTTGAACCGGTAAGAAAATACTTTGAGCAGAATCCCGAGGCAAAGAAATTATATCAGGAAATTGCGGAATATCAGATAACGCGATAGCTTATGGGTTTAGCAGTCGAAAATTTGGACATCAAGGACAAAATGATCGTATCTTGGATTATAAGTCTTAATCTTTCGGGAATTTACTACTTCAACCCGCCGCTTCATCAATGAGGCGATATCTTCAATTTTTAAAAAAATTTCAGTGGCAAAATCATTCTTAGAACCAATTTCATGAATATGCATCATTCCCTCAGAGTGAACGCACTGTATTCCAGCTTCCAGATACTTATCTGTTCCTTGAATTAAACCCATGATGACCCGATCTGCTTTGCCTTGACTGATAGTTGGCGCTATTAGGCGGGTATCTCCAAAATATGTTCGGTAAATCTCAGTGACATTGTTGGTCTGAATATTCTGTTTAAGATAGTGAAAAGCTTCAGGGTTCCATTCAATCGCATGAATAGTCTTGGGTCTTGCATGCACAGCCATGGGTAATGACAACTGTCCAATACCTGCAAACATATCAACGACCAATTCACCAGACCCAATTTTGCTCATGCGAAGGCGTTCTCCTTTATTTCCAACAGAAAACATTACTTTCATTGGGTCTATATGAAAAACCACTTTATTTTCTCTGAAGACTGTTTCTGTTTGAGGTGAACCCGCAATCAGTTCGACTGCAGGTTGTCGATAAGGTCCTGCGATGGCTGCTGTTCGTCTCAACACTGATCGGATTTTTTTACTATACTGCAACGTGATTTGCCCAATTACTTCCTTGTACTTTTCAATTCGTGGATCTAACCATAAGATGGCCACATGCCCCAAAATGCGAATACGGCGAGGTAACAGCTCGGACGGAATTAGCTCATCAAGCTCGGTTTCAAGGAACTGATAAAACGTCTGACGGCGACGACGGGGTATTTTCTTCACCTGAACGTTGATGATTCGAAGAAGTGGTGGGTCGCACCTGCTCTGCTGACCGATACACTAACGCCCCGTCATCATTGGTGGGCGGAACGCCTTTTTCCTCTGACAGGTCCTCTCTTAATATGTCGGGCATGATGAGTGGTTTGCGACCCGGCGTTGAAGTGTGGACATCGTGGGTTGCCCCCACAGTCACCTCTTGACGACCCGTCATAGATCATGCAGGAGCCTGTCACATGCCGCATAACCTTCAACGCTGCTCCAGTGTTGCCACAAATTTGCACGAATCCTCATCAGAACGAATTCTTCGGGTTCGTCCTCGATGGTGGCTAATATCCTTTCATTGCAACTATCAGAACGGAAACGGCGCCTCAAAAACGCTTTCACTATTGCCTTGAAACCCCATGGTAAATGATTCGACCATCTCGGTCGATTTGTCCGGCTCGTATTCGAGTTGACGAAATGGAAATCTGATCTTCTGCTTTCACCATTGTTAATACAGCGATGTGTAAAAGCGGCAAATCATGCTCGCGACGGATTTCATTGATTTCTTTAGCGACGGGACAGGTTTCTTCACTGACCACAATCAGTTCGAGTTCGGGCATTGTAATGGAAGGTCCATATTTGTTGTGTAACGGTCGGATGATATATCGTCCGGTGTAACTCTCTGCATTTAACCATTTTTCAAGTTCATTTTTCCGTTCATCATAACTTGCTATGATTTTCCAATCAGGTTTGTGCTTTACCATGTCTTGGGTCGTTAATCCAATAAGAACCTGTTTACCTAGCTCGAAGGCACGACGGAGAAGCGTCCTATGACCTTTATGTAATTGGTCAAAAGTTCCACCAATGGCCACCCATTCATATGGTTCCTCAGACAAGACGCACTCCTCATGTCTTGCATAAGTGTTCAGCTGAAAAAGGTTTAGCACATGCCACGATTCGAATACCACATACGATTCTATGCTATTCCGATGGTATTTCCAATACCTGCAATGATGACTGTGTCGCCTTTCTTGGTGCGTAACAGAACTGCGTTTTTCATTCTTTCAACCACTTTGGGTACTGCATCGACGAGAGATTTTTTCATTGGGGCAAGGGCGTCTTCTAAGGCTTCTTTAATAACAATTGCATCAATGGGAATTTCGTGTTTGACACCTGAATCTTCCATCTTGAATTTCTCTGGTCCAGGATCACCAATAGCTGCACCAACACCTTCAATCACTTGTCCCGTCTCTTCTCCTTCAAGTTTCAAGCCGGCATCAACTGTGATGATCCGTGCAACTTTACCCTTTTTTCGTTCAACAACCCTCCGGATACCTTCACCTGGTTTACCAACCTGGCTTCCATATCCTTTGGCCCGAATAAACCACAAAGTGCGTCCTTCAAATTGACCTGATAGGGCAACTGTATGTTGTGCTATTTCTTCTGGTTCACCCGCATTAATTTCTCGCGCAAAGTGAGCAACTGCTAATGGTCCCATCCCATCTCCGATAGGTTTCCCATCTGCGAAAGCACGGGTTGCTTCAAAGTATGNNTCATCGGGAGTTGCATCTGCAACTGCATAGTATAGTAAATACTCTTCGTTTTTTTACCTAACAAATAGAAATGGCGGACAATCCGATATACCTGATTTAGTGCCATAGCACCTGAGAGTACAGCTTCAGCATTAGCCTGTTGTTCTGGTGACGCCTTCGGGGCAATCCTTGCGACTTGATCTTCATATCGCGTGGTTCTTACATCAAGCACATGTTCTAATCTTTGCAAAACACCTGCGGGATCAACATTTACTGGCTCGATGACGAAAAATTCCATGAAATCATCAACCGTTGATTTGACATCTTTTTCGTCGACTTTTAAATCTTTGAACGCTTTAGTTGCAATGTTCTTTCCCTGTTTAGCCAAGACTTCAAGCTGTCTAAGCCCGGCTTCTGCTTGACGTTGCCAAATGTAGGACTGCAGCCGGGTTCCATACAGATAAATGAAAATGAAAAAGATTAGAAAAATAACTTGGAAAATCCAATTGAAATCGCCAAGGGGAACTTGTAACATTGTTCATCACGTGTTTATGCTAGTGTCGGAACGGTTTCAACGCGAAATAAAAACCTTTGCTTACTGTCAACCTGAAACGATTAAGTTGGTGAAAGGAAAAGAAGTGGCGCAGTTCACACTTTTCCCGACACCTCTCGGATATCAGTACTCAGCGCGACGAAACCGGCTTAACTTCCGGGATCTGACGAGACCGGGTGTGACCCAGCTTCTATGACCGCGCCACCCAGCACACTTCTCCCCCGCTATAAAAATGTTGTGAACTCTTAGATGAGAAAAGTGGTGGGCTGGCCGGGATTTGAACCCGGGACCACGAGGTCCCAAACCTCGCATCATACCGAACTAGACTACCGGCCCAGCATTGAACATGGGATACTAAAGAGAGTTGAAAAACCTTTGCACAATTTAGCTCTTCCGATACCCTAACCTCCCGCCAATCGTTCAAACCGAAACCGAATGTAATAGTACGGCTTCCCCTCCGTGAAATTGACCTTCGGAGGCCTTGCAATAATCCCGAAATGCTTCTTCAAAAGACCCACAAGCTCATTCAGAAACCCCCTGTCCTTCTGCTTCAACTGCACTCTCTTCTTATCAATAAAACCATCCGCATCAATTAACCCAAACATATAATGCTTAAAGAGCGAAGCATCATCTGCAATCAACGCAGGAACCCTAATATTTCGTTTCTTTCCTGATTGAAAACCCAAAGCAATGAAAAAGAAAAAAACCGCCGCACAGTTGATATTGATAGCGTAACAATTCTTCTTTCTTTTATCTCTATGAATGCGTGGCTGATAATGAAAGAGCTCTCGGATTAGAACTGATAACTGTTCCATGTAATTTTTCCGACCCACAACATTTACTCGATAATAGTACCCCCCTATCTTGCGTTTACACTTGTTCAGGTTACCATCACCCGCAACAACACCAGCAAAATATGCAACTTTTTCGCAAAGTTTCGGGATTTTTATTCGTGTTTTTTTTGTGCAAATAAAGTCATTCTGAATTCTATGCCATACACGAGCTTCACTCAGAGCCTGCGAAATTACATTTACATCTAAACTCTTCATTCCAACAGTTTGCATCTAAAAATATCTAAAAACCCATTAACTGAAATGGAGCCTCCGCCGGGATTCGAACCCGGGACCACTGGCTTACAAGGCCAGAGCACCACCACTATGCTACGGAGGCTTAATTTCAGTTATACATACACGGTTGATTAATGATTCGGAGGGAATCAGGGTATTGTGGGTTGCTTACGGAAATGGCTAAAAAATGTTTTTATGGTTAGGAATGATGCTGGTCGTGTGTTCAAGGGGTTGAATGTGTAAGTGTTCCTTCGCGAACGCACACGTGGGTGGTGTTTGCTGGGGGTGTTTGGAGAGCTTTTCGTAAGAAGGCTGGGTAGAGGGGGCAGGTTTCGAGTGCGGTTAATGGATACCACTTGAAGATAATGGTATGTCCGTTTTCTTCTCCGAGAAATGTCTCCTGTTCGTAAAGCGGCGAGGGTTCGGGAAACCGACACAGGTAGTAGAACCCAATCTCATGAGATGGCGTTAGGAATATCGGGTGGGTTGGGCCTGATCCTTCTTCATGCTGAAAGAAGTTTTCTACAACCCATAGGAGTCGTTCAATTTGGACGGGGCTCTTGGTCTCCTCGAGCATCTCGCGTTTCAGTGCCTGCTCCGTAGTTTCCAGATGTCGTACTCGCCCTCCAGGGAGCGCCCAGAAATCCCATCCCTCTACTTGGTGTAGCAACACACGATTGTCTTGGAAGACCACACCAGCGGTACGTAACATGAACCGCCCTGTTCCAACTGGAAAGAAAATCATGGCGTCCAAGAACTGTAGGCATCTCATATTTCTTTTGTCTTTGACTGCTATCTCCTGAGTTGGGGAATTATTTCGTGCGCGATGTGTTCAACTTTGGGAAATTGGAAGTCGGTTAAGAACATGAGAAAAATGGTGCGGGGGCCGGGCTTCGAACCCGGGAACTCCTACGAGACAGGATCTTAAGTCCTGCGCCTTTGACCAAGCTTGGCTGTGGGGTCACTGTGGTGGGTGATACCCCCGCGGCTTAGTCATGTGGGGCGCTGACCCTTGGACACGCCCCCGCATTTGTGTTGGGGTGACAAGGTTGTTTTGGTGCTTAAAATTGCTTCGTGTGGCTGCTTGGAGCGCGGTTTGTGATTTGGAGGCGTTCTGAGAATAATGCTTAAAAGGTACGGGCGGTGGTTTAGTGCTGCCGAGGTAGCTTAGCCTGGTTGAGCGCCAGACTTGCAGCTACTTAAGTAACAAGGGTGTAACTCATAGGGCTTTGCCCCAGGGTCAAGATTTGATGATTGCTGGCGCACCGGAGAAATCTGGAGGTCGCGGGTTCGAACCGAAGTCGGGTGGATTTCGCGGAACGCCCGCCCTCGGCACCCGCTGGGCCTCGGTGGCATAGCATGGTAGCGCATCGCCTTGGTAAGGCGAGGGTCGCGGGTTCGAATCCCGCCCGAGGCTCCACTCTCTTACGGCCTAATAGAATTCTTTATTTCCAAGACTGTGATGAATTTTTAAGGGTCGGGATGGTTGAAGTGCTATGCTCGCTTTAGTGTTGTCAGGTGACTTAGGTTGATGGTTGATGAGGAAAAGCGGTTTGCTGCTGAAGCTGCGATAAACCATGTTTCTGACGGTATTTGTCTAGGAGTAGGCACAGGATCTACGGTTGAGATATTCATCGATTTATTAGTTGAAAAAATCGCCACGGAAAACATTACTTTAACGGCGGTTCCTAGTTCGTATGCTACTCAGTTGCGCCTGCACGATGCTGGAATAACTACCGTACCACTTGGTGCTGTCACTAGCTTAGCCTGTGCAGTGGATGGTGCTGATGAAGTGGATGCAAAACTTGCCCTGATTAAAGGCGGTGGAGCAGCACTCCTACGCGAAAAAATCTTAGCTGAAGCCGCAAACCAAGTTGTCATCATCGTTGATAGTGCTAAACTCGTGGATAAACTTGGAACTAGGATGCCAGTTCCAGTTGAAGTGCTTCCTGATGCCTTGGCGCTGTCAATGGATCGGATTCAACGCCTTGGTGGTTCACCAATGCTTCGACAAGGTGAAAGAAAGGCGGGACCAGTTATCACTGATAATGGTAATTTCATTTTGGATGTTACGTTTCAAAAAATTTCTGATTCAAGGAAGTTAGAGTCTCAACTAAATGCAATACCTGGCGTGATTGAAAATGGTCTTTTTCCAACACAAGCTGATGTTGTCTACGTGGGCCAAGCGAAAGGTGTACAATTACTTGAAAGATAAATCGAAACATGCATATAGCATCAGGTTCTCTCCAAACTAGGAAGGTTTGGGCCCGTGGCCAAGTCGGATAGGATCTTCCCCCGGAGAAGGCGCCAGCCTCCTAAGCTGGAAATCCCGGGTTCGAAAGTGTTCATTGAATTTGACGCCGAAATTCCCGGCGGGCCCGCCATTCTATTACCCACGCGTCATTTATTTGCAACAATATCGGCAGGTGATACAAGATAATAGGTTGTTTCTCCTTGCCGATCTAATACAGCCAGCATCAGTTTCTTGCGGTTTCGTTTCGCCTGTTTGCTAAATGCCTCTAGCTGTCCTACCTTCAGAGGTGATCCTTCTGAGATTGCGCAGACAAAGTATTTTGCTGTAGCTTCGTTGAGTTTTGCTCCCCGTGGGTAAACTCGAAACAATAATCCTTTCCCATATCCTGTTCGAACCACATATCCACGGCTTCGTAAATCACTATAGACAAGAAAACGAGTCCAAAGCCCAGGACGGTTCTTCGCTAAGCGTTCAAGTAATGCCGAAAAATCAAGGATTTCGCCTTGTGCTTCGCTCACCTCAATCCGCTGGCGTCTCACTAACAATAAGGCTTCTTCCGGTTCAAGCGTTAACTTTTGTTCATCTTTCAATGTTCCATAATAGCCCGCTTCATATAATACGGGGGCATATTCACCTTTTATACTGACTTTTCCCCGTGTTAATATTGCCTGAATAGGTTCGTCGGGAAGCTGAGAGTGCTCTTCTTCTGACGAAGGTGGTTCCTGTTTCTTTTTTATCATTAACATTCACCATTATCTGAAGCGACAAGAAGCGAAGCTATATAACATTCTTCCCGTTTCACTGACTTGATGACATCTTGGAAAAAACGTCTTACCCAAGCCTTCCGCCAAGCATCCAATATTGCAATCCTTGGAATTGGAAATGATCTCAAAGGCGATGATGGCATCGGACCCTACGTAATCGAACAACTCCAAAACCGTAATCCCCCCCATATCGAGCTTATTAATGCAAGCACTGTTCCCGAAAATTTCATCAGTCATCTCATCGAATCAAATCCCCAACTCATCCTACTCCTCGATGCCGCCCTAATGCAGACTGAACCAGGAACCATCAAACTCATTGATAAAGATACCATCGGAGGCATTGTCTTTTCATCACACCAACTACCCCTTTCCTTCTTTATCGAATACTTAGAAAACAATATTACCACAACCATCCTCATCCTCGGTATCCAACCCTTCACAGACGAATTCGCTCAACCCTTCTCTGAACCCGTCCAAAAAGCCGCTTCAGAAATCATCACCATGCTTTCCCGGCTTTTCACCAAAACCCTTTGAAAACTCTTATAAGCTATACCTTCAAACCTATTTTTCGCAATCCCGGCGTAGCTCAACCTGGTAGAGCGTCTGGCTGTAGGTATACACCGCACCCTGAGCCACACGGCGATGACTCGGTGTCAACCAACGCAGATACCAGATGGTTCCTGGTTCAAATCCGGGCGCCGGGACCAATCCTTCCAGAAAAACCTTTAAATTCGCCCAAATAACCCTCAAACCACTGCGCCCGTTTAGTGTAGCCAGGTCTATCATCTGGGACTGTCAAGGGTCTATGAAACTCATAGAGCTGCGGATCTCCTAGGACTCGGGTTCGAATCCCGGAACGGGCGCCACTTTTCCTTTTGTTCAGCTTCAACGGAGGGTTTTGTGGTTTTTTTATGAGTTTCTGTGGCGTTTAATCGAAAGCTTAAAAAGGCGTTTGTACATTGTCGCCTTAACTCCGCAGACGGTCTGCTTCGCTGGAGCGACGGCTGGTTTGGCGCCGCATGTTTCTGCCTGGGCAAAAATTGCTGATGAGACGATGTACTCGCTCTGGTTCATGGGACACAGGGTTCCAAGTTTCTCATGCGGACTATAGCTATATGGGCTCATGGAAGTATGATGCCGTCTGGTGAGGGTAGGGTTACCGTCGCAAATTGAGCAGATTCGTCTCTGAGGGTAGAATATGGCACTTTCGTCTGAAGATCGTTGGGCAGTTATGAAATCCTTTTTTCTGTCGAAGGGGTTAGTCCGTCAGCATCTGGACTCGTACAATCATTTTGTTGAACGGCGTGTTCAACAGATTGTTAGTGATGTAGGAAAAATCGAGCCAGATATTCCGAATTATTATGTGCGCTTAGGACGTGTTGAAATTCAGAATCCCTCCGTTCGGGAAGCTGATGGGTCAGTTCGGAATATTGCTCCAGCAGAAGCACGGATTCGAAACCTAACCTATTCTTCTCCAATTTACTTAGAAATGACTCCTGTTTATCGAGATGAGAAAACAGGGATGGAATATGATGAGGAAACTACAAGCGTTTATGTAGGTAGGCTTCCTATTATGCTCAAATCCGCCTTTTGCCGCCTTTCAGCCATGACACCTGAAGAACTCGTTGAAGCTGGTGAAGACCCCAATGATCCCGGTGGGTATTTCATTATCAATGGATCTGAAAGAGTACTTGTGACTCAGGAGGATCTTGCACCTAATCGGATTCTCATTGAAGAAGCTACGAGCAGCAGTGCGTGTACGCACATGGCAAAGGTGTTCTCGACTGCAAGGGGATTTCGGGCACCTGTTACAATGGAGCGGCGAGCGGACCATACGTTCCGTGTATCATTTCCTTCTGTGCCTGGAAAGATTCCTTTAGTGGTGTTAATGCGGGCATTGGGCTTAGTGACAGATCGTGAAATTGTCGATGCTATTACTGATGATTCTACTCTTGCTCAAGAATTAATTCCAAGCTTTCATACGGCTGAATCGTTAGTAGCTCCGAAGGATCCCAAAGCTACTCGTGAAAATGCGCTAGACTATATCGGTAAGCGAGTTGCGGTGGGTCAAACTAAGGATTACCGTCTTCGCCGTGCGGAACAAGTACTGAATCGTTATCTTTTGCCGCATATTGGTACCGATTCAGGGGCAGCGGTCAATAAGGCTCATTATGTTGGTCAAATGACTCAACGGCTCTTAGAACTTAGCGTTGATCGACGTCATGAGGATGATAAGGACCATTATGCTAACAAACGGTTGAAACTAGCCGGAGATCTACTTACAAGCCTTTTCCGTGTGGCTTTTCTCAACCTCTGTCGTGACATCAAGTATCAACTTGAAAGAACTGCCACACGAGGACGCAAACCAAATATCAAAACGGCTGTTCGTGCTGACGTTATCACTGAAAGGCTTCGTCACGCCCTGGCTACAGGTAATTGGGTTGGCGGTAAAGCAGGGGTCAGCCAGCTCCTTGATCGCGTTAACTATATGTCTTCTATTAGCCATCTTCGCCGCGTCGTGTCTCCTCTCAGCCGAAGTCAACCACACTTTGAAGCTCGAGACCTTCATCCCACCCATTGGGGCAAAATCTGTCCTAACGAGACTCCCGAAGGCCCCAACTGTGGTCTTGTGAAAAACCTTGCTTTGATGTCTTACATTTCAGTTGGTTCTGATGAAGCCGAGGTGGAAGAAGCGCTTTTATCACTAAAAGTTCAACCAATTGATGCTAAATCCAGTTCAACAAAAAAGGGCACTTATGTCTATCTGAACGGCCGCTTTGTAGGTAACCATGTACAACCTGAATTGTTAGTCACCCGGCTTCGTGATCGACGCCAACGAAATGAACTTAGCGATCAAGTAAATTTAGCCTTCTACCCTGATACAAATGAGGTCCAAATCAACTCTGATGCAGGTCGAGTTCGACGACCTCTAATCATTGTCAAGGATGGTGTTCCACTACTTGAGAAACAACATGTGGAGCGCGTCAGGAATCGAGAAATCTCTTGGGATGACCTCGTGAAAGCAGGAATCATGGAATATCTTGATGCGGAAGAGGAAGAGAACACCCTTATTGGCATGGATCTTGCTGATATTACTCCAGAACATACTCATCTTGAAATTGTACCTGAAACAATTCTAGGAATTTGCGCTAGTCTTGTACCCTTTGCTGAACACAACCAGTCACCACGCAACACGTACGAAGCCGGAATGGCTAAGCAAGCCCTCGGACTTTACTCAGCCAACTTCAGTCTTCGCGTTGACACACGTAGCCATATTCTGCACTATGTTCAAAGCCCGATAGTTACAACTCGACCCATGGAAGTAATCGGTTATCTTCGGCGTCCAGCGGGACAAAACTTCATTGTCGCAATTCACTCATTCCAAGGATACAACATTGAAGACGCACTTGTTATTAACAAGGCATCCATTGAAAGAGGAATTGCTCGGTCATCGTTTTTCCGAAGCTATGACGCCGAAGAAAGAAAGTACCCCGGTGGACAAGAAGATAAATTCGAAATTCCTAGTCGGGAAGTCCGAGGATATCGTGCATCAGAAGCCTATCGGTTATTAAGCGAAGACGGCGTCATTGAACCTGAATTCCAAGTGGGTGGTGATGAAATTCTCATCGGACGCACCAGCCCCCCACGGTTCTTAGAAGAATATACTGAACTTGAAGTTCCAGGACCCAAACGACGCGAAACATCAGTTAGTCTTCGCCATGGAGAACAAGGAACAATCGACAAGGTTCTCATTACAGAAACAATTGATGGCAACCGGCTCGTCAAAGTCAAAGTTCGAGATGAACGCATACCCGAGTTAGGAGATAAGTTTGCTAGTCGTCATGGCCAAAAAGGCGTCATTGGCCTCCTTGCACCACAAGAAGATATGCCTTTTACGGAAACCGGGATTGTTCCTGATCTTGTAGTTAATGCCCATGCCTTTCCCAGTCGAATGACTCTCGGTCAAATCCTTGAATCAATGGGCGGAAAAATTGGTTGTTTACAGGGACAATCGGTTGATGCCACACCATTCTCAGGCAAGAAGCTGGAAGAGATGTTCCGAGATCTTCACGAACTTGGCTTCAAATATAGTGGACGAGAGACCATGTACAACGGCGTAACTGGTCACAAATATGATGTCGACCTCTTCGTAGGTGTCGTCTATTATCAGAAACTCCACCATCTTGTTGCAGATAAAATGCATGCTCGCGCACGCGGTCCAGTGCAAATATTGACCCGGCAACCAACAGAAGGACGTGCACGAGAAGGTGGGTTACGTTTCGGTGAGATGGAACGAGACTGTCTTATCGGTCATGGAGCTGCATTACTTCTTCGCGAACGACTCTTGGAAGAATCTGATAAATACATAGCAATGGTTTGTGAAGAATGTGGCATGCTTGCTGAATACGATCGAAATCGCGATCGATACCGCTGCCGGGTTTGCGCACCCAAAACAACAACAATTAGCAAGGTTGAGATGTCATATGCCTTCAAACTCGTCTTGCAAGAACTCATTTCTCTTGGTATATGGCCTCGGCTGAAACTTACAGATCGAACATAATGATGGAAAAGGAGGAAGTAATAATTTCACACCCGCTCAAACAGGTTGGAAGTGTCTGGTTCGGACTACTATCTCCTGAGATAATTCGAAAAATGAGTGTAACGCAGGTAATTACTGCTGACACATATGACGAGGATGGACTCCCCATTTCATCTGGGCTAATGGATCCCAAACTAGGAACCATCGAACCCGGTCAACGGTGTAAATCCTGCGGGAACCGCGTCGGTGAATGTCCAGGTCACTTTGGGCACATTGAGCTGGCTCGTCCAGTTGTGCATGTTAGCTTTGCCAAACAGATTAAAAAATTCCTCAAGGCACTCTGTCGACGCTGTGCTCGATTAAAATTAAAGGAGGATTCTTGGCAAAAATTCAAAGAAAAGATGGATGCTAACTTCGAAAAGTTTACCCATCTTAACCAAGAAATTGCTGACGAAGTCCTCAAAGAAGCTGGAAAAGCTACGACTTGTCCCCATTGTGAAGCTGAACAATATAAGATTAAGTTTGAAAAACCCACCACTTTCTACGAAGAGAAAATGGAAGGTAGCGTACGTTTAACACCTACCGATATACGTGATCGTCTGGAACGAATTTCGCCTGATGACAGCTTCCTTATGGGAATCGATACGCGGGTTTCTCGTTCTGAATGGATGATATTAACAGTTCAACCCGTACCTCCTGTAGCCGTGCGACCATCCATTACATTAGAGTCGGGAGTAAAGTCCGAAGACGACCTCACCCACAAACTTGTCGATGTAATCCGGATTAATCAACGACTCCGAGAAAACATCGAAGCGGGTGCACCCCAGTTGATTGTTGAAGACCTTTGGGAACTACTTCAGTATCACATCACCACCTATTTCAACAATGAAGTCTCCGGTATTCCTCCTGCTCGTCATCGATCTGGACGCGCCTTACGCACCTTAGCCCAGCGATTAAAAGGCAAAGAAGGTCGATTCCGAAGTAATCTCTCTGGAAAACGAGTTGATTTCTCAGCCAGAACGGTAATTTCACCTGATCCCAATCTATCTATAAACGAAGTTGGGGTTCCCTCTGAAATTGCTAAAACCCTAACGGTTCCTGAACGCGTCACTGAATGGAACATTGAAGACATGCGCGAACTCGTCCTTGAAGGCCCTCAAGGCTATCCCGGATGTAACTATGTCGTTCGTCCTGATGGTAAACGAATTGACCTACGGTATGTAAAAGACCGTAAGACAAATGCGGATGGCTTAGCACCCGGTTATATTATCGAAAGACATCTCAGGTCAGGTGACATCGTCCTTTTCAACCGTCAACCATCACTTCATCGCATGTCGATTATGGCCCATGAAGTTAAGGTAATGAAATACCGCACATTCCGGCTTCACCTAGTAGTCTGCCCCCCCTATAATGCAGACTTTGATGGAGATGAAATGAACCTTCATGTACCTCAAAGTGAAGAAGCACGAGCTGAAGCCCGAATCCTTATGCTTGTCCAAGAACAAATTCTAAGCCCGCGTTATGGCGGCCCAATCATAGGCGGTATTCAAGATTACATCTCATCTGCGTTTCTTCTTACCCGAAAGAATTCTGTATTTAACAAGCGTCAAACTTGTCAGCTGTTAGCTTCAGCTGGTTACAGGGAAGATCTCCCTCCACCAACTATTATCGATCCAGAGCCAATGTGGACCGGAAAACAAATTTTCAGTATGACTCTACCAAAGGGATTAAACCTATCACTAAAAGCCCGGATCTGTCAAAAATGTGATACTTGTCAAAAAGAACAATGCCAACATGATGCCTATGTACTTATCCGCGATGGACAACTCCTCTCAGGAGTAATTGATAAGAAAGCAATTGGCGCAGCACAACCTGAAAGCGTTCTACACCGAATCGCCAAAGATTATGGAAACTCTGCTGCTCGTAGATTCTTGGACGCCATTTGTCCATTACTTGTTGTTCTCATAACTAATATGGGCTTCAGCATGGGCATCGATGACGTCATTCTAACCCCAACGGCAATTCGACAGATTGAACAGATTCTCACCGACGCAGAAACTGAAGGTAGTCAACTAGTTCAAATCTATGAAGCGGATGAACTTCAGCGACTCCCAGGACGGTCTATTGAGGAAACCTTCGAAATGAAAATGATCGAAATTCTTGCACGTGCTCGTGACGAAGCTGGAGAAGTAGCCGAGCAGCAATTAGGACTTGATAAACACGCGGTAATAATGACCGGTACAGGTGCGAAAGGCAATCCTCTCAATCTTGCCCAAATGGCTGCTAGCGTCGGACAGCAAGCCGTACGTGGTCAGAGGATTTCTCGGGGATATCGAAGGCGAACTCTACCCCACTTTATTCAAGGCGATTTATCTCCGCAAGCACGAGGATTTGTAGTTGCCAGCTATCGAAAGGGATTGAATCCAATAGAGTTTTTCTTCCATGCCATGGGTGGTCGAGAAGGCCTAGTGGATACAGCAGTCCGTACTAGCACCAGTGGATACATGCAACGCCGACTCATCAACGCTCTTCAAGATATTAAAGTCGAATATGATGGAACTGTAAGAAATTCATCAGGTGAGATTATTCAATTCAAATACGGTGAAGATGGCGTCGATCCAGCTCGAAGTGACCACGGCAAAGCGATAAACCTAGATGTCATTATCGAACGCGTCTTAAGTGAGGAGAAGTGATTTAACATGAGCCGCTCAAAAACAGTTAGCACGAAAGTGATTGATAACAAACTAGTTCAACTCAGAAGACGTAGTCTAATTCCTCCGCTGGTAATAGATGGGCTCCGAGATCGCCTTGTTGAACGAAAACTAACCTCATCTCAGCTAAACCGAATTATCAAGGAAGTTGAAGTGGCATTCGACAACTCCCTTGTCCAACCCGGTGAAGCAGTTGGTGCCGTTGCCGCTCAATCCATTGGAGAACCTGGAACTCAGATGACTCTCAAAACATTCCACTTTGCTGGCGTCGCCGAATTTAATGTCACACTCGGACTTCCACGCTTAATTGAAATAGTTGATGCCCGTCGCAATCCATCAACACCAACAATGAATGTTTATCTTGACGAAGAACACCGAGAAAAGGAAAAACAGGCTCGAAATGTGGCTCAACGTATCGAGCAAACCCGCATAGAACGAGTGGCCGAAACTGTTGAAATCGATCTTGCCGAGGGAGGCATTGTTGTCACCCTTAACCCGAATCTCATGGAAGACAAGGCGACTACTGCAGAACTTATCGCTGAAAGGCTTGACAATATACGACCTACCTTGGGGGAAGTCTCACAAGACGGGAACCGTATCATCGTTACGCCTGAACTTCGTGAAGGCGAAGAAGCTATGCACATGGCTAAGCTCCAAAAAACCTTTGACAAAGTCCGTAACGGACTCATCAAGGGACAAGATGGCGTCAAACGGGTTCTGATTAAAAAAGAAGGCCCTGAATGGGTACTTTACACTGAAGGCACAAACCTCAAAGGTGTCTTACGCACCAAAGGTGTCGATACCACGCGCACTATCTCCAACCATATACATGAAATTGCTGAAACTCTCGGTGTCGAAGCGGCTCGTCAAGTTATTATCAACGAGGCAAAAGATGTTCTTGACGAACAAGGGCTAGACGTCGACATCCGTCACATCATGCTTGTCGCTGACCTCATGACAGCCACAGGTGAAATCCGTCAAATTGGTCGTCACGGCATCAGTGGGCAACAATCTAGCGTTCTTGCTCGCGCTGCATTCGAAGTTACCGTCCGTCACCTCATCCAAGCCAGTATTCTTGGCGAAGAAGATCATCTGCTTGGAATTACAGAAAACGTGATAATTGGTCAATCAATTCCATTAGGTACAGGTGCAATTGATTTATTTATGAGTCCACCTCGAATAGCAAAAAAGAAGTAATCGAACGGCTTCAGGGGGATTTCCTTTAAATAAAATATATCATGCACATCACTAGAACTGCTACAGACTGTGCATAGAACTTAAAAGGGAGCGTTAAAATCTGCCAGCGATGCACCTCTATTCCGGAGCCCTTATATGTGACGATAGATAGCAACTTCGTTATAAGATGAATTGCGAATAAAAACATAAAAAAAGTGATACTTTATGGATGCAGAAACTGCAATACGATTGGCTGTGAAATCCGGTAAAACGGTGTTCGGTGCTGACCGAACGCTACACTTACTTCGAACCGGATCTCCTCGTGTGGTTATTCTAGCGGCAAATGCGCCTACTAATGTGATTGATGAAATCGATTCGCTAGCAAAAACAAACCAAATACCGATTCACCAATTTCGAAGTAATAGTTGGGATTTGGGTCAAATATGTGGGCGTCCACATATGGTAGCAGCTATGGCTGTTTTAGAACCTGGTGACGCTGATATTACTGTTTTAACTGGGGCTGGCAAGAAGTGACCACATCTGACATCAAACTAAACATCGAAGAAATCAAGCTGATGGCGCTATTTGGTGACATCACGGGTGCTGAAGTCAGAGATTGCATCGTTGATCAAGACGGAGAACGTATAATATTCGTGGTCAGTCCTGGGCATCTTGGGCTGGCCATT
>JABAOH010005350.1_pt3 | contig 36854 bp, 32 predicted proteins | sample 7062181 | NCBI WGS metagenome assembly JABAOH01 (sample SAMN14538630, study PRJNA623070) | marine sediment metagenome | biome: marine biome [ENVO:00000428]; feature: marine pelagic biome [ENVO:01000023]; material: deep marine sediment [ENVO:00002113]; isolation source: pool of 5 deep marine... | reverse complement strand
TGGAGCGGGAAACGGGACTTGAACCCGCGACCCCAACCTTGGCAAGGTTGTGCTCTACCAGCTGAGCTATTCCCGCCGCGCTCTTTAAAATTAAACCATCTTCCTTTTCTTGTCAACCACCCCGGGGATCTCACCCCACTTTCGAAAGAATCCCCTGAAATAGTCCAGGCCAGACCACACGGTCAGGACTAGGGCGGCCCACAGGAATATCATTCCGACATTATGTAAATCGATGGAATAGTATGAGTAGTGACAGATTAAGGTCGTCGTGGCTATGACCTGAAGGAGGGTTTTATACTTCCCCAATTGGCTGGCTGATATGACGATACCTTCGTTGATAGCGATGGCCCTTAATCCCGTTATTGCTATCTCCCTTCCCGCAATGATCGCCACAATCCACGCCGGGACCCGTCCGAGATGGATGAGCATGATGAGGGATGTTATCACCAACAACTTATCTGCCATGGGATCAAGGAATTTCCCAAGGGTAGTGACGATATTGCGCCGCCGGGCTATATATCCATCCAATCCATCGGTAATGGCTGCAAAGAGAAAAATAATGGATGCGAAGAAACTGGCTATCTTTCCGGGGTAAAAGAGCAAAAGAACGATAATGGGAATGGCCAGTATGCGGAGAATGGTAAGTGCATTAGGAAGGTTCCAAATCACCCTCTTTCCAGGCCTTTTCGGCTCTCCCCTTCGAAAGGTATCCGGCTTAATGCTTATAACTTTCATAGTATCGGAGGACTTCCCTTACAAAGTTCCGGGTCTCATCGTAGGGAGGAATCGAACGATTTTGAATAACGGCCTCCTTTCCGGCATTATACGCCGCTAAGGAGAGCGCTAAGTTGTTTCCAAAGGTTTCGAGAAGGTGCTTCAAGTGCCTCACGCCGCCTTCGATATTTTCCCTTGGGTTGAACACATCCATCACATTCCATTGCGCGGCCGTTTGGGGCATCAACTGCATCAAACCTTTCGCACCCTTGCGGGAGACGGCGTAGGAGTTGAACCCCGACTCGGCCCGAATGACAGCCTTGACCAGGGCGGAGTCGATGCCATACCTCCCGGAAAATTCCTCGATCATGGGATCGTATTGATCTGGATCGATGCGAGCAGATACCGAATCCCCCTCCTCCCGAATGTAGAGCTCGTACCTGGAGTCCCTGGGACAGTTGGTGAAGTAATAATTCCCGTTCTCGTCAATGTACCGGTATATCCCTCCATAAGAAGGGGAAGCAATGCCGAGGAGAACCAAGATGACCGCGAGGAAAGGAATTCCGAAAGGTAAAGAATATGGGTAAAAAGAAAAAACCTTTCTTTTTTCACCTCTGTCCATCACTCTTCCAAAGTTTTTACCATAGCCGATGAGGTATGTCAACACCACACAAGCCAGAACAATTCCAGGCTATCTTGCCCAAAAGGGCACGGCACTGAAGAAGGACTTCCCATAAATCCCTATATTAGCAGGATTTATGCCAAATTATCACCATAGCTTCATCTATGGAGATTCTGGTATACAAAAACCCTGGAAATTTTCACATTATGGCGATGTTCATAGGAGCGTGCGATCCCGATACGAACCATGCACTCGGTGATCATGATTCCCCGATATCTTCAGTGAAACTGACCTGTCAAAACCGCTCGATCGCCGGCGCAACTTCGTGGTCGCGGAGAGGGAAATCAAGACCATGAATCTGAGGATTCCCCCTCTGCCTCCAAAGCATTTGCCTCCCCTTCTAGTATGTGACTATTCCCATGGCCCGATCCAACCTTGCCCGGGCGATATTATGATCGCTCAGGGCATTGAAGTAGTTACTCCTGGCCTCAGTGAGTAAGGTCTGGGCATCCAAGACCTCAGTGGTAGTGGCTACCTGTTCCTTAAACCGCTCCGCGTTTATCCTGAAGTTCTCCTCCGCTTGCTCGACAGCCACTTCGGCTACACCAATCTTATCCCGGGCCTCCATCAATCTCAGGTACGCATCCTTCACCTCCAGGGAGATTTCATCCTCCACTTGTATCTTCGAGTCTTCTGCCTGAACCAGCTTCGTCTCTTTTTCCCGCACTAACTGCTTCTTCTTCCCCCATTGCCAAAAGGTCCACCGACCGGTGGCCATGATGTTCCAGCTATCTTTCTCCTCAAATTCACTTCCAGAAACCCCTGGGTCATCCCCAACCCTCTCATAGTTGAACGACAGGTTTACGCTGGGGAAATACTCGCTTTTGGCAAGCCGAACCTCCTTCTCCGCCAACTGAACGTTGAGCTCTGTCTCCCTCAGTTCGGGACGGTTCTTCCAGGCCGTCCCCAGGCACTCCTCAAAGGAAAGCTCCATGGGACGATACTCCAAAATATCCTCTACTTCTACCTCCATCCCCACATCCCTCCTCAAGAGGGTATTGAAGGAGGCCTTTGCGATGGCTAACTCAACCTTTGCGCTCGTCAAGTCCTGCCTCTCCTGGGCCAGTTCCAACTGGGTCTGCAGCAGGTCATTCTTGGGGATAATGCCCACGTCATAGAAGGCCTTTGAAACCTTCACCCCGCTTTCCAGTTGTTCAACCGACCGAATAGCCACCTCCCGAATCTTTTCGGCCTTCAGGATCGTGAAATAGGCCTCCTTTACCCGAAGGATTAAATCCTGCTTGAGGAGCTCAAAGGAGACATTGGATAGGTCTACCCCCAGTTTGGCCAACCGGTAGGACCAGTAGAGGGCGCCTCCTTTGAAAAGGGGTTGGTCAACAACGGTCGTCCAACTGTAGTTGTCCTGTGTACCAATTGTCCTTTTTTCCAGCAGTGTTCCGAATCGAATGAACGGGGCCTCATCAAGGCGAGTGTAGTCATACTCAGTACGAAGGGTCGGGAGGAAATCGGCCACGGCGGCCTTCCTCAAATAGTCGGCTCCCTTCATGCCCTCCCGGGCGGAATGTATAGCGGCGCTCCTCTCAAGGGCAATCTCCACAGCCTCCTTTAAGCTCAGTACCCCCTCCTCTGCGGACCCCAACGCCGCTCCACCCATCGCCGGAAACAACAGGCAAATGACCATGATCTTTCTCAGCATAAGGCTACCTCCTCAATCTCGGACCGTGAACGCCCTCAAAGAAGATGTTCATGATAGTCCGCCCCTTGGAAACTAGGGAATACGCCCCCGGGCTCATGATCCACTCGAAGACGAAGGAATTTACGATTCCCACAAACCCATGGGCCATGTCCCTTGGGTCCATCTCTTTGAGTTGCCCCCCTTCAATGCCCTGGCGCATAACATCCTCCAGGGAATCGATATAGGCCATAAATCTCTCATGAACTCCCCTTCCTAAATCATCCTTCATAGTCCATTCAAAACGGTTTCGCTCGGAAATGTAGATCTTAAAGAAATCCCTGTTCTTTTGGATGAAGGAAAGTTGAAGAATGAGGATTGATGCGATCCTGTCGATGGGAGCAAGATCCTTGCCCATTTCGGCCCTCATCAACCGAGTTATCTCTTCAATCTTCTCATCGATAAGGGAAAAATAGAGGTCCTGCTTCCCCTGGAAGTATTTATAGAGGCTCCCGGTCCCAAATTCCGCCCGTTTAGCAATTTCATCCATGGTGGAGCCGTAAAACCCCTTGGCCGCGAAAACCTTTTCGGCCGCCGACAGGATATCAGCCCTCCGAGTTAAGAATTCCCTTGTCTTGCGGCTAGTCTTCTGTCTCATTTTGAAAATCTTTATTCATTTTACGAATTGTAATTCATTTAATTGAAAAGAAGTAAAATGTCAAGACTCTACTTTCTGGAGTTTCCTGAGTTCCAGGGAACACCGCTTTCCATAAGCGAAATGTGCTGGACGAGGGTGAGCAGGCTTCGACGTGAGTCTTCGACCCTGAGCCCTCGGCGTGAGCTCTTGGCCGAGGGCAGACCGAAGGGCTCAGCCGAGCGTAAGGGGAAAGACCGCACTTTAGAGACTGAAAAGGATCGAAAATAACCAACAACGGGCTCCAAAGCCATTTTTCGAACCGGATGGTGCCCGGATTCCTTGGAGCGAACGTTAAAGAATGTTAGCCAACCCTTCTTAGTGAAGCGTAACGACCGCAAATCCAATGTCTGAGCCTGAGGGGCGAGTTTTGGGAACGAAGTAGTGCCCAGGCGCTCTCTACAGTGAAGCCAACTTTAGAATGGTCAAAAATTCTTTTCAGTTAGCAAGGGTCGCACACCATGGTTCGGTGTGCGTTATAAGCGCAAGAATCAAAAAGTAGCTTCTCAATAAAATCAGCCCCTTACCTTTTTGATTCTTAGGAGCGAAAGGGGAATCGGCCAAAAGACCACGCAGCACTGATGCGAAGGGAAAAGGGTGTTCGGTTATGAAAAAGTCTTACCGAGGCTTCCCGGTTTCCATGTTCTCTTTTCATCGACAATATGGATGATTTCCCATCCTTTCCCCATCAGGCTGTTCCCTATCCACCTCCTATGACAACGCCACGGTAGCCTCTCGGCACAGAGAAATGTCGTCACAGAGCAGCTTCCAATTTCCATGAGCTTTGACAAGCCTTCCCTATAGGTATCCGTGGAAAGGTATTTTTCATAGCCTCCTCTTCGGTAACCGCCCAATTCAGTACCGAGGTAAATATAGCGCAATCCACACTCCCTCAGGCTTTTAGCGAATCTATCCCTGCTGAAATGTTCAAACCGACTGGTGGGGAACCTCCGCACGTCCACAACGGTCTCAATACCATAGGCACGAAGCAGGGAGAAAAACTCATCTATGGATCGCGTACTGGTGCCGATGCTATAGATTCGCTTCCCTGATAGCGCTTGCCCCTGCATGGACTTCAACCCCTCCTCCCCATTACCAGAGATATTGGATCTTCTTCTCCAACCGATACAGCCGACCCAGTTCCCCGATCCTCTCCCTCAGCCGGACCCCGTAATCGTCTCTCACCCGGGGATGAAACAGTACCTCCTTATAGCGAGGGACTAGCTGAGGATAATGATCTCTCAGCAACGGGTAAAGGGAGGCCCACACACCGGGTCTGGGATTAAGAAGGTCTACGTAGATCCAGTCCACCCCAACATCTCGGAAGGCCTCCATAAGTGCCCTTAGATTCTCCTGGGTATCGAAGAGATAAGGCAAGATGGGGCCGAGGAAGGCATAGGTGGTGATGCCTTTCCCTTTAGCCTGCTTGAGTAGGGAAACCCTCTCCTTACTGGAAGAGCCTCGGGGCTCGAAGAGCCTCCGGCCCCTCTCATCGAGAGTAGTAAGGGTCGCACCCAGTTCCATCCCGGGTCTCCCCTCAATGAGGTCCAAATCCCTGGATGCCAGACCACTTTTAGTCAGGATAGTGACGGGAAAGTCGTTTGCCAAAAGGATTTCAACGCAAGCCCTCGTAATGCCGTACTTTTCCTCCAAGGGCTGCCAGCCATCGCAAACGGAGCTGATAAATACCCTTCCCACCCGGAATCGTTTGACCTGTTTCATGAGAACTCGGGGTCCATTCACCTTCACATCCACGAAACTGCCCCAGGGCTCCCGATGCTTGGTATACCTCATCATAAATCGCCCGTAACAGTAACGGCAACCGTGTTCACACCCCACGTACGGGTTGAGGGCATATTCAGCGAGGCCGGACCGATTCAAAATGGATTTACATTCAATCTCCTTGATGGTTAAGACCAAGGGGCTGTCCTCCATAGGAAATGCCCGGGGAACGTTCGGGTTTTGCAAAATGCAGCAGGGCTAAGGCGATGGGCCTCAACGATGATGGGCTCGTTAAAAGTCACAAATCAGACGGCACAGTAAAAAGCTCCAGATGCAAGGCGCGCGAATCTTGAGGAATGAGGCGCACTTACCAGTACGCCGCAGTGACTAAACATGAGGCGCAACGCCGCCCTTCGGCTTTGCTCAGGGCCGTGAGCATGTCGAACGGCAGATGGACTTTTTACGAAGCCGTCAATGATGATGGGTTTTGTCGTTCCCGAATAGATCCACCTCGATGGAACCGATACGGATAAGACGAATCCTGGTGGGATCAAGTTCTGGCGCCACAAAGGAGATCGTACCTCTATGAACATCTAAGTTCTCCAAGATTCCCAGTCCAAGGTTGAAGTTTGCCTCGTCGTTGAGCCCAATCAGTACTCCTTTGAGGCCTTTTCCCCTATAGCGAACCTTGAAGGGGCTAACCACTTTTATCCCATCTAAGCTCTTCTTATACAGCTTCACCTCTTGGAAATAGGCAGCGAATTTCCTCGATCGGTTGGACCTCCTCTGTTCCGGTGATTTTATCATAACCTTCTCGGGAATCTTCAAACGATGAATAGCCATATCCGGTCGGAATTGATGGGGTCTGAGGAAGTCCTCGATCTCCCTCCTCCTCTGCAGCCCAATGAGGTGAGCTGGCTTCACCAGGTCAACCTTTTGAAATTTGAGTTCCCAGGCGGTCTCACCGCTCACAAAGCCCGTCGTATCTATGACGATAATTCCAGGATCGAGTTGAGATGCCCTATCAGTAATTCTCTTGATTCCAACCAACATCTCTAACGTGTGCCCCCTCGGAGAGATCGAACCCACGAAATAGGAGGCTATCAGCTGAACATTCTCCAGTTTTTTCGCCGCTGAGTCGAACAGCGCCAATCCGATGGTGGTGGGAACACCCAAAACGGATTGCCCGATATCTCCATCGATGAGGGCAACCACGTTCCCCTTTTGGCACAATTTGACGACGAGGAGATGAGCCAGGGTGCTCTTTCCCGTGTCCGATGCTCCCAGGATCAACACACTTCCCTTTCTCCGATCGATGGCCTCAATAAGATCCATCCAATCGCCTGGGATTTCTCCATTCTCTAGGACTGCCCCAGCATCCACTTCGCATCAACTCCTCGAATCGGCTGGCATCTTCCCTCATAGAGATGTTGTTGAACATGAAATAGCCAGTCTTTCCCATACACGATTTCGCCTTCAGCTCAAGGAGGTCTTCGTCGGTATACCGATAGCGGTATCCCCTCAATCCGTGGAGGCGAAAATAGAGAATTCCTCCGGAAACGGAGTCCGCCCGAAGGGGATCAACACAGTGTACCAGCTCCACCTCCTCACATATCGCCCGGATCTCCTCCCTTTCCCAGTTTCCCCGCGGTTCCCATATAAAGGTGAAATTCTTCCTATCGATCTGCCTAAAAAAAATCATGATATTGCTCATATGTTCCGATGTCATGCCGAAGCTGGGTGGGCACTGAAAGATGATCTTTTGGGCCCCGAGGCTCGTGCAGAATTGCTCAGTGGCCTCGAAGGCCTCGAAGACTTCGTCGCTAGGTTTGAAGGATCCGTAGTGCTCTTTCTTATCCTCGGGAATGCCCTTCCCAAGCCGACGATAGGTTGGGCTGGTCGGCTCATGGGTGATGAGTTGCCACGCTTTAGCCGTAAATTCGAAGCCTTCCGGAGCCCCCTCCCGCCATTTATGAGCCGTTGAGAGGGTGGGAAGCTGGTAGAACGTCTGTTGAATTTCCACCGTGGAGAACTGTTCAAAATACTTTCGTCTGGCTACGGGAAAGCCGCAACAACCTATCTTGATTGCCATCTCTGCGGATCGCCTCCCCGTATCATTCTTCGAAACTCACCATATCAGAAAAGACTCATCTGCTGATCAGAAACCTCCCCTTCTTCTTTCCCATCCAGGGTAAAGATATTGATCTTTCCGTACACCCCGTCGTGGCCCGGAACGATGTGTAGTTTTCCCTGCCTCATCCGAATGATCCCTTCGAGGACCCTCGGGGAGGTGAAGCGCTTCAATTCTTCCGGCGGCAGATCCAAGAGAACGGCCAACTCCGAACTTCCCATCCCAATCAATCGCTCATATTCGCCTTCCACCGCTTTGGTTCCCACCCCTACACCCAGGCTCTCCGCAATGATTTCGTCAAGGGGAACAAGGTGGATACAGGGAATGCTATTGCCGGGGATAAAACCCCCTGTCCGATCGGCCATCTGTTCTACCCTATGCATCACCCCTACCGTTAGCCTCTTCTTACAGACTGGGCAGAGATAGTCATTGGCTTCGGTCTGGGGAGGGGAAAAGATCACCCCGCAATTGCGATGTCCATCGAAGTGATACTTTCCCTCTTCGGGAAAGAATTCAATGGTGAAAAGGAATTTCCTCGGGTCCTTCTCCCTAATGGCTCCAATGATCTCCCGGTAATTTAGAGGGCAATTGAAGACATTGGCTTCTCTGCCCAATCGATTCGGAGAGTGGGCATCGGAGTTCGAGATCAGCGTTATATCATCCAAGGGGGAAAGTCGCCAGTTCATCTCAGGATCCGAGGAGAGCCCCGTCTCGATGGCGAAGATATGCTTGACCTCTTCCTCGAAGCATTCCTCAAGGGAATCGAACCCGGAATTGGCACCAAAGACCGAGAACCAAGGGGTCCACGCATGGGCGGGCACCACCAAGCATTCACTGGAGATGTCGAGGACGATCTTTACTAACTCCTTGACAGGAAACCCAAAGATGGGCCTCCCGTCAGAGCCCAGCTTCCCCAAACTCCTCAGCTTGTCGTTAATCCCTTCAACGGCGGATAAATTCGGCGCGAAGATGAGGGTGTGGATTTTTCTAACCTTCCCACCTTGGGAGAAAATGTTGCTCACCTCCGTTGTGAGCATGAACTTCGTTTCCCTTTCCCCCCGTTTGAGCACATAGATCCCTTCATCGAAGGGCTCTAAATTTGACCTCATTTCCGCAAAATACGTGGGATGAGTGAAGTCCCCCGTTCCCAGAAGGGTAATTCCCTTTTTCCTTCCCCATAGGGCCAGGCTCTCCAACTCCATTTCTCTGCTGGTGGCCCGGCTATACCGAGAGTGGATGTGAAGATCCGCGATGAACCGCATATCTACTCCTTCTATGGCTTTTCCCCACTTTCGAGGAGGGCCAGTCGCCCCATTGCCGCCAACTTCTCCCCTCGGCCGATCTTGGCCGCCGATAGCGCTTGACGCAGAACCTCGATGGATAGATCGTAATTCTCCCTATCTACGGGATAGGGATGTCCATCTTTTCCTCCATGGGCAAAGCTAAATTTAACCGGGTCACGAAAGCTGGGTCCGACCCCATAGATCAGTTCCGAGATGAGGGCGAGGGCCCGAATGGTTTTTGCGCCAACTCCCCGAGTGCCCAAGAGGGCCTCGAAATCAGTCGGCTGGCATTCATGGGTTCTCTCCAGAACCCTCATCAGCCATCTCCCCTCCCGATCTCCTAGGACGACGCCATGTCCCCGTGGAAGTTCCAGGTTCCGGAGCCTTTGAATCTCCGAAGTGATTCGGCCAGGATGCTCCGAGGCAATTTGGGTTGTTGTTTGCCTGACTCCCTCACTTTCCCTGGCGACCATGTTGAGGACTTCCCCCCGGTGGTCGCAGCAGACTGCGGAGTGAGGTTCACAGACGAAACTATCCAATCCATGGCCCATCCAATGGTATCGACGGGCGTAGCCTGTCCGTTCGTTCATCCCCTGCTGCACAACACACCATGATCCCGCCTTGGTAAAGAAAAAGGTATGCTGATAGAGCTGATAGCCATCTTGGAGCGCCGCACTATCGACTTTGGCCGTCATCTTACTCGTGTAAACGAGGTCCTTCGCCTCTGTCGAAAACCGATCACAAAATTCCTCAATCTCAACAGGGGTCTTCCTCGATGCCTTTCCCTTTCCCCCCGCGATGAAGAGGCCGGAATCCCTCTCCATGCCTCGCAACCCTTCCTTGAGCGCCCCACAGAGGGTCGTGGTCAAGCCGCTGCTGTGCCAATCGAATCCCAATGCGCAGCCGAAGGACTGAAACCAGAAGGGATCAGAAAGCCTCCTCAACATCTCCAAAGGACCGAATTGGTCGATAATGACGAGGCTTATCTCCCGAGCCAGCTCCCTCATCCGATGGAAGAGCCAGGCCGGTGCTCTTCCGTGATGGAGGGGAAGGTGGGCTGCACCCGTTCTCATTGTCTATTCCCCAAATCGGAGTTGCGGTTCTGCAGTGCTGCGGTGCTGCAGTCATGTGGTTAGGGCAATTTACATTTTAATTCATTCAACTGAGTAATAAATTCGTGCTCAGAGCTCCTTTCCCATATTTCTTAGAGATTTCGGGAAAATAGGCAACCATTACCTGAGCATTCTCCGACCAGACTCTTCACTCCTCCGAGACCCCTTCATATCAGCAGATGGGTATTCCCGATCCTGACCAGTTTCAATCCCTCTTCCTCCGCAATCTCCTTAAACCTCAGGGCATGGGATCGACTGGTGGTCCGAAGGTCGCCGAGGTAGAATTGGGGGTAGAAGGCCAAGAGGGCGTAGGGGATCTCGGGGTTCACGGAGGCAATCAACCTGGAAATGCCCCTTATTTCATCTTCATCGATATATCCTGGGACCAGCAAAGTGCTCGCGACCAAAAATGGTGGATCCGGTCTCCTCCCCACCCATCGGCCCAAATACTTGAAGTTCTTTATCGTCCTCTTATTGCTCACTCCGCAAAGTGCGAAATGGACTGGTTCGCTCCATGCCTTGAGGTCAAACTTTATACATCCCCCCGATGTGAAAGCTATCTCAGCCATCCTCTTCAAAAGAGAGCGGCTCATTGACCCATTAGTCTCCCAACAGATCCTCAAGACGCGGCCCCGACACCGTTCCAAGGCAATTTGGGATGTCATCAGGGAGTGCGGAAGTTGGGGAGTAGGATCTCCCCCAAAAAAACAGATGCAGCTCGTTTGATCGTCGACGAATTGGGCCAGTTTGTGCGCGCTGGTCCTCTCCCCTTGGTGAATCCTCTGCCTGAAACTCCAATTCTGGCAGAAGAGGCAATCGAAGGAACAGGCTTGATAGAACACGGCCAAATTTTTATAACCGTATTCGGAGCCCCTGGTATAGGAGAAGCGTGGATATCCCGAGGCAGATCCTCCGGGACAGACCCAATCAGCCACACAGTTGGTTGGAAGGCTATCATAATACCATCCCAGGTTCCCCTCCTCCGATGTAACCCCCTCCAGGACCCCTCCTCGATTGCTCCTCACCCCACAGTATCCCTGCTCCCCATCGGGAATCCGACATTCATTGGAACAGATCCCGCAGGAGATCCCCTTGGGGTCTCGAGGAGGTTTCAAGGGCAAACCAAAAGGGGTTCTCGCAGCACCATGCGCTTCTTCAATTCGTGGAAGCACATCTTCGAGGTGATCTCGAATACAGTGGAGGCAAAGCCTCAGAGACTCGGATATCTCCCCTGATTCCCTCCCGCAACGAAGACACCTCTCCTTTGCGCCTTTGATGCTGGGAATAGCTCTCATTATTCCCCTTACTCAATCACCTTATAGACCACATCGTTTTCGCGGACGCGGTCCCCGACCTTGACCCCGATATCCGCACCAGGACCCGCCTCCTGTACATTCTGGTTTTCGATCTGCATCGATTCCACCGTTTGGGTGAGATCCGTTGTGTGGCCCTTGATGTGGATGGTGTCTCCCACCCTCAAACTATCATCCGTTAGCTCAATCGCCGCAACGCCGATCTTTCCAAAAAACTTGATTACCACTCCCACCTTCTTCTCTTCCATCGATCTTCCCCCTTTCCTTCTGCTGTTACTCTGCCCTCCCCGGCAACTATATCACACCTAACGGACAAAGAAAAGCGCTTCACCCCTTTGGTCCAAGGTTACATGGGACTCCCTCCCTGAATGAATAGGATCGCCAAAAAGGGATGAAAACAAGGGGTTAGTCACTCCTTTCATACATCAACTTCCTCGCCCCCTCCATCACTTCTTCTACCTCAATGAGCTCAACGCACCTCCGTTGATTACACCTTCCCAGCTCCTCTTCGGTACAAGGGGAGCAACCCGGATTCTTCCGCAAGATAGCTACCCTTTCCCCCCGAGGGCCCCAGATTTCCGGGTCGGTGGGGCCAAACAGCGCAATTGTCGGAATCCCAACGGCGGCAGCCAAATGGGTTACCCCAGAATCGTTTCCGATGTAACATCGACACCGATCCAATAGTGAGGCAACGTGAATCAAAGGGAGATCCTCGGCACACATGGGACTAATGGATCGCATCCGCTCCAACCCACTCCCCAAATATTCCCTTTCGGCTGGGCCGATAAGGAGAATCGTCCTGAGCCGCAAATCACTGGCAATCCTTGCCGCCAGGTCCAAGAAGTTCTCAATGGGCCACAGCTTTTTGCGACTTCCACTCCCTGGATGGATGGCGACCACTCCCTTTTCCACCCCTTCATAGTCATTCCCCTCCCTCAACCACTCCTCGGCGAACCACCGATCTTCTTCCAAAAGGAAGATCCTGGGAATGCTCCCTCCCGGAGGGATCCCCATTGATGAAAGGGAGGAGAGCATGTGGTCAATGACATGGATCCTCCTTCCTTTCTCGGGACGGGGGGAAATGGGAAAAACCCCGCCAATCCCGGTCTTCCGTATGTTGTCGGAGAAGATTTTACCCCGATCTTGGAGGAAGAGAAAGGCCCGATGGAAGCCACCGAAATATCGGGAAAGGGCGCCGTTGAGTTTGCCATCTTTCAGGTAGTAGGATCCGAGCCCGGCCTGATCAATAGAGTTCCCTTGGTCCACATACCATCGCCCCTCCACGAGCTGAAGAATCCTGGGATAGCCCATCAATTCAATTCGCGCCTCGGGATAGTACCGCCTGATGGATCCGAAAGCGGGGAGGCAGAGAATGAAGTCCCCCAAACCTCCTTTATGGATTATCAATATCCGTTCCGGCTTTTCTCCCTCCATAGACCGAGTCTTCCACAATATTGTGGAAAAGTATGTTGATAACCTATTGTTGCACCAATGTAAGTATTTTAAAATCCGTAAAATTTAGCACATTGCCTAAAAAATAGTCAAATTAAAAACCCAAATAATATCGAATAGTTAACTTTTCTTCCCGCCTCTACTCTTTCTGACGGCTCGAGAGCGAACCACCGACCTTTGCACATATCCCCGTTCTTCCGGGATAAAGGGAGTAAGATGATTTTATGCTCAATCCGTTTCTCGAAGGTGAGTAGCCGCCAATTCAGGGGGAGTTGGGTTGACGAAAAAACCCGTACCCCACTCGAAACCCTCCCTCAGCCCGATTCTCGCCCTAATCTCCACGTGCCAGTGATATTCTGACCTATGGTATTTTCCCCCTATGGGAGAACTATGGAAGGCAAAACTGAAAGGGGGGTTCTGCAATAACCGCATGAGCCGGCTGAAGATAGTCCCCATGACCGCGGCCAGGTCCAACATCTGCTCATCGTCGATGGAGACAAAATCGGGTGAGTGTTTTCTGGGGATGATCCAGCTTTCGAAGGGATATCTCGAGGCAAAGGGACAGAAAGAGATAAAATGGGGAGTTTCGAGAATAACCCTTTTGCCCGAGGTAATCTCCTGCTTGATAATATCACAAAAGATACACCGTTCTTTTCTCCGAGCGTAATCCAAGGCTCCCAGAACCTCTTCATCAATTCTCCTGGGGATGACCGGCAGAGCCAACAGGTGGGAATGGGGATGTAAATAGAAGACACCGGGATGATTCTTGAGGATGAGAATCTGTCTAAACCGCCCATCTCCTGCTAAGTCAGAGGACCTCTCCCTATACGCCCTTAATACCCTCTGGATTTGATCCGATCCCATCGTGCTCCAAGTCCCTCCATGATCCGGTGTTTCGATGATGATCTCATGGGCTCCGACCGCATTCATCAAATCATACATCCCCTCGGGCCTTTTATCCATCTCCCCTTCTATACGAAAAAAGGGGAATTTGTTGGGCACCACGCGGACTGCCCATTTCCCTTCTTCCCCATCCTCGATGGCCAGGATTTGCTCAGGCGTCAGGACCTCATTTCCCGGACAAAATGGGCATGGCTCGATGGGCTTGAGTTCTCTGTACGGTTTTTTGAAGGCCAGGAAGTCCTCGGGACCCTTAGTCTCCGTTGCCATAATAACAACCCACCTTCGGGCAATGGGTTCTCTTCTCAACTCCGCCATAGATACCAAAACTCCGGGACGGGAAAAGCCTTCTTGAGGGAAATCCTCTGCTTCTCGAGTTAACGTGGTACAGAATCAATGAGGAAGAAGGGGCGAAAACCCTCGCTCCTTGCTGAATGTACTGGAGGCGTTCATAAAACGTATGCTAAAAAGGCGGCTTCTTCAGTTAGTTCCAGCCTTGAGATCCCCGAATAATTTCTCGATGTAAAGCTTACATATGATCTTATTTCGATTCAGACAGTCCGGGCTCCTTTCCTCACGTTCATACCAGATACATCCATTACATTCGGGCATCATTGGTCTCTTTAAATCTATAACTTTGCTCTCCTTTGGCTTGCCCATTCAATACCCCCTTACAGCTGTTAAAGATTTATAGACGAATTGTCTTCCTCCTTCCTTTGAAACCTCCTCTGCTCTCCAGATCAATCTCTTCTTGTAGAGGTTGAGCAATCTCGTCCCCCCGGTGTTCAATGCGATACCGTTCTCCTCAGCCAATTCCCTCAATGTGATACTTCCCTTCTCCATCACCGAGATTAGAGTCTTCCTTAAATAGTTATTGAGAAAACCGATGACCTGCCAGGCCCCAGCTTCCTGTAGGGAAAGGATAGCTAACTTCTTCCTCTCCAATGCCACTTCGATATTTTCCATCTGATTCGAGGAGAGGCCCTTTAAGACAATGAATTTTCCCCCATATTCCCCGCTCAAAAGCCTTGAGATCAATTTCGCGATCACCTCATCGGCACAGGAATAATCGACCACCCCAACACCTGAAAAATCTAAAAAGGCAACCGTTGGATCTGTATCCGCAATCAATTCCCGCTCCAGCCTCTCCCGAATAACCGTCCCCGTTTCTCTGGTCACGAGATTGATCGATCCATTGAGCATCTCCTCCCTCATGAACACCTTTATGTCGTAATTCTTCCCCCTCATTCCAACACCAGGCCAAAGCAGGGTCATTCAACTGTTTCAATTGAACTTATTGTAAGGAAAAAAAAACCCTCTGTCAAGGAAAAAATCAGTTGGAGTTTCCAGAGTTTTTGGAGAACTCCGTTGTTCCTGAGCGCAAATTCATGGAGAGGTGGGGTACCCATCGAGGGTGAGCAGGCTTCGACGTGAGCTCAGCCGAACGTAAGGGGAAGGCCGGCCCTTTAGAGGTTGGAAGGGGTAAGTATTCCCCACCTGCGAACCCCGAAAGGGTCACCTCGGAAGGACTGAAGCGAAGGGACAAGGGTGTTCACATGTCAAAAATAAGATATGGAATAAATTCAATTGGTTACAAAAATATTGCCAATAAAAGCCAGGAAACTCCAGAAAAATCAGAGATCTCTGAGAAACTAAAAAAGGAACTCTGAGCGCGAATTAAGATTTTTTCGCGAGCCATTCTTAGTGCTTCGATTCGCAAATACTAATGACGCATTTTCTGGAGCAAGATCTAAGCAAATGCTCACTCAGCACTAAGTCCCGAGGGCTTCGACAGAGCTCAGCCGAAGTCTAAATATGTTCGTAATCGAACTTATGAACCGAAGGACTTAGTGAAGCCAAACGGCCGCAAACTCAATGTTTGAGTTCGGAGGGTGAGTTTTGAGGTTGCAGTGAGGCGAACTTTAGAATGGTCGAAAAAGGGTTTTTGAGCAGCGAAGAGCGACTTTTTCAGACCTCTCGATCACTGGAGCTCCCTGAGTACTCCCTTGTCCTTCCCCTTCAATGCTCGGGATGTGACCCCAACATGGGCTTCGTGAACGACGGAATTCTCATCGAGTGGAAAGGATCATTTATCCACCCATTTCGGGCAGGACCAAACTGATCTGCGTCCCGGGGAAGAAGGTAACTCCGGAATGTACCCTTGATCCCTTTTCCCAGGATGGAAGGAGGGAGAACTTGGCGGTACCCGATCGGATTGAAATTTTCCCGTTCCATCTTTGCACGAATTTGCGTACCTCCGTGAGACCATGACCACGGCCAATATCCTCGTATCTTGATGCTCCATGCAACAGGGCCTTTTCGATGGCCAGTAAATCAGTCCACTGTTCGCCACAGACCGATGAGAATCGAGGCGATAGGGAGTTCTTTATTCCGATTCCCAGATCCATTACGGCGATCTTTACGACGTTCTTGGCGAGGCTCTTAGCATAAAAATACTTCTGGATCCCCACGTACCCGATTTCTTGGCTGTGCTCCAGTATGTTCTGACATACCTCTGATAACGCCACGATAAAATGATGAATGGCCCTCTCGTCGTAGTGAAGATGCGCTTCTAAAATCGAACCAGCTCTATCTCTCACCCGATCAACGATGAAATGGATGTCATCCGATTTTTCTATTCTCGTAATTTCCAAGAGGACGTCCGAGGAGCTCCTCCTGTGATATTTTTCCGTAAGATCGAGATAAGGGGGTTCCAAGCCAAATAGTCCCAAATGGAAGCGAAAAAAATCCATTCTTTCCAGATACTTCGAAACCTCCTCTGTCTTGGGAATGCGTAAAATGACCTCCTTACCCAGTGATTTAAGGTAATACCCAAATTCCAGAATCCCCACCATCCCATAGGGATCGATGAAAGTGACATCCCCTAGATCGATACCTATCCGGTCAGATTCCGCCCACCCCCTCCTGCCGAATTGGCCAAGAAAAAGCTCAAAACCCTTTTCATCAACCGTTGGGGGAGGAACAAGAACGAGATCCATGTCTTCGTGCCTCATGAATCGAAGGTCCCCAAAATTGGGGAAGCGCAGCGGATACACCTGCCATTGGCAAAATCATTCCTCAGGACGATGACTCCACCCCTTCGAATAAGGAGATTCCCACACCGGGGGCAATAGGCATTCTCGGCGGGTTGTNNCAGGCCAATCTCCCTTGCCCTCTCCAATCCCCTCAACGGGGTGGAAGACAAATGGGAAAGGTGCAAAAATGGGGAACAAACCGGGTTAGAAAGAAGGCCACCAAGAATCTAACCCAGGCTTGGCCGCCCCTGCTTAAACCGCTTATTGCATTGTGGACACAAGGAGGCCTTTTTGATATCCGTATCCAATAGGCTATTGGAGAAGTGCATAACGCAAAGTGGATTGGCGCAATGTCCCAACCCATAGGTATGGCCTAATTCATGCACTCCTTCTTTCAGAACTCGTCCCTTGAGCCGGTCTCTATCCTCGGGTAGACTATAAAATTCAGGTTTCAACCGACAAAGGGAGATGATCGCCACCCGATTTTCCAAGTCGGCTTCCCCGAACACAAAATTCAAGGAGGGAACATAGAGGTCAAAGTCGACTACCCCGAGAACCCGATCCCCTATTTCCCTTTCGACCTCCTTGAGCTTGAGAAGGATGGCCGATGAAAAATACTGTTTTCTCCCTCCGTTGTAGGCGTAATCAGGGGCATGCAAGGGTTGCCCCATGCAAACCTCCTTCTCGAAGATCTTTCCTATGGAGTCTCGCAAGTCCTCTAATATCCTGCCATCGACCTTTCCCACGGGCACGATGACGATCTTCCCGGCCACCTTCTTGCCCCACGTATCCCTTCTCCTACGGTGAAAACCCTTGATCAAAGCCATATCGTCACGCCCGCCATGATTCGCTATCACCCTTCTCCGATATCCTGGTCGATGGGTATCCAGCAACCAATTGTCCATCACCCTTCAGAAGGAACTCACGAGTCCTTATCACACCATGAATATTCCACACTTCAACTAATGGACAAATTGAGAGGACCCATCCCCCGCTGGAAAAGGCCCTTCACCTCTGGATAGGGGGTCCTCCATAAACCTGTCCCTGCATCCCTTACAGAGGAGAAAAGCCATCTCTTGGTAGACGTCCTTTTCCAGTTCATCGGGATCCATCCTCTCAACCTCCCCCATTAACCGGTGCACCTCCCCCTCGATGTCCCCCTCGGGCAACTTCAGTACCCCATCGAAATCCGCATATACCCGAATATTCACCACGTATTTTAGGCTTCCCTCTGGCAAACGCTTACCGCATTTCAAGCAGTATTGTGCAGGCATCTCCTTACCACCTTCGGCAACCCCTGCCCAATCCCATGGGCTTCAACCCCCTCCACTTGGGTTACCTTCCATCTGCCTCCCTCCTTAACGAGGCTCAGTTTTATTCGATTCGGAACGTCCCCGTATCCCAGGAGATAGACCCGTTGGCCCCCATAACGCACCTTTACCTTGAGATCGAAGCTTGCGGAAGCTACCTCCTTATCCAGGAGGGTGATCTGGAGGTTTCTGAAGTCAATCTCAAAGGCGTCAAACTCCTGGAAGATTCGGGTTAAGAGGCCTTTCACTCCCACATATGTCAACCCGTACTCATCCCTATAGTGAAGAGAAACACGTCGGAGACATTTCCCCACGTCCTCGGCCTCGATGGCCCGGACCCCCTCCTTTACACCCTTTCGTATTCTGGTTTCATCTGAGATAAGAAGAGGTCTGACGAACAAGAGGTAAATCAGCGGAGCCAGAGCCAAAGCGATGACGAAACCCTTTCCCCTCATCCAATCCTTCCTGAAAAATGACCGCCCAAAGCCCTACCCTATCTCTTCCTTCCAAGCTTTCAGATCTTTTAAAGCCCTTTCCGCCAATTTCCTCCGTTTGAACCTGCCTTTGAGGTTCGGGCTCAAGGGGGGAAAGAGGCCAAAATTGACGTTCATGGGCTGAAACTCCTTACGAGAGGGTCTCATTATATAAGTAACCAGTGATCCCAAGGCCGTTGTCGAAGGTGCAACCACAAAGTCCATTTCCCTCATCAATCGGTGGCCGTTCAACCCAGCCAGCAATCCCATAGCCGCAGACTCCACGTAGCCCTCTACGCCTGTCAACTGGCCTGCAAAGAAGATATTCGGTTGACTTCTCATTTGAAGGGTGTTCCGCAATACCTTGGGGGAATTGATAAATGTATTCCGGTGTTGGCTTCCAAAGCGAAAGAACTCCGCCCTTTCTAGTCCGGGAATCATCCTGAATATTCGCTCCTGTTCCCCCCATCTCAATTTTGTTTGGAACCCCACCATGCTATATAAGGTATCCGAGAGGTTATCCTGCCTCAATTGAACCGCGGCAAAGGGTTGTTGGCCCGTCTTGGGATCGATCAAACCAACGGGTTTCAATGGACCAAAGGCCAAGGTATCAGCGCCCCTTTCCGCCATTTCCTCTATGGGCAGACATCCCTCAAAGGGGACAGCTCTCTCGAAATCCCTCGTCGGAACCCTTTCAGCCTTGAGCAATTCATCCACAAAACGATAGTAGTGCTCTTTGGTCATGGGGCAGTTGATGTAGTCATCCCCTCCTTTTCCATACCTGGATGCCCTAAAGGTAACATCCATGTTAATAGATTCACGGGCGACAATGGGGGAGATGGCGTCGTAAAAATAGAGCGATCGTGTTCCCGTTAGAGCCATAATCTCCTTGGCGAGTCGATCCGATGTCAGAGGTCCCGTAGCGACGATGGTTGGAAGATGAAGCGGAATACAGTCCACCTCCCCTCTGATCAGTTCGACTCCCTCCCTTCTCTCCAAGGCCCGCGTGATGTAGCGAGAGAACTCCTCCCTATCCACGGCCAGAGATCCCCCTGCAGGCACCTTCGTGTGATCTGCTGCCTCCATAATGAGGGAACCGAGCCGCCTCATCTCCTCCTTCAACAAACCAACGGCGTTCTCAAGGGAGGTTGACTTCAGCGAATTGCTGCACACCAATTCCCCCAGATTCTCCGATTGATGAGCAGGTGAGAATCGTTTCGGTTTCATCTCAAAGAGGGTCACCTTCGTTCCCCGGGATGATGCCTGCCAAGCCGCCTCACAGCCAGCTAAACCGCCTCCGATGATAATGAGATGACCCTTTTTGAACAGTCGCTTCATCTGAATTTCCCTTTATTATTCACATAATACGTCCAATAGCGACATTTTTCAATATGAAATCCGACTGCAATCACCCACGTTTTGTAGGAAACATTTTTGTAAGTATTTGATCTTATTTGTTAATTTAAAAAGTGCTCCGATCCCCATTCCCACCAGGGCTGCATAGGAAGGCTCCCTTCCCCTCCGCGTAATCTGTTGGAGAATTGGGGAACCCTTGGAGCGTGAGCAAAACGGGGAAAACCGACTCCTAAATCTTTGGTCATTTTGAGGCCAATTACTATCCGCGTTCTTTAGGGCGGACATTAAAGGATCTGAGCTAACTATTTTTCGTGAAGGGAGCTTTAGGATGACCAAGGAGTCCTTTGGGTTGAACAACAGACCGGGGGGACCGAAGCGGAGGGACGCCGGTTTTCGTCCGGGTGGAGGAAACTTCCAAACCCAAATCCTTGACAACGCATGGGATGCTCCATTCCCGTGAGAAATAATGGGGAATGGAGGGAACATCCACGCAGAGCCACTTTTTCGAGGATATTGACTTCCCGTTCATGTCCTCACTTCTATTTTCTGCAGATCCCCCTGCCAGCGGGCCATCACCTGCCCAAACCCCTACCCGGCCAACGGACCAATTGAACGCATATTCAGAATCGAGGTCGCAGGGCGCTTGGAGAGGGTAACAAGATGTGCAACAGTCTGGAGTGTGGTCCGTTGTGGGAGAACACCCTTGCCCCCGTGGAATGATGGAACATTGGAAAAGTGGAGTACTCGGTATCGAAATCGGAGGGCATTGATCTATTGTTTTTTCCCCAGCCCGTCACTGCAGTATTGCATTACTCCAATACTCCAGTCGGGGTGATATGGGGGAAAGTCACCTCATGGGCCGGGAGATTGCGGTCCCCGTCACCGGCCCTGTTTCTCGATGGAAAGGCTGCGCCTCTTTCAATAGAGATGTTCTCCCCGGTTGAAAAAACGCCTGAAACCTTCCCTGTCCCCAGAGGCTCGAGAGATGCGTCTCAACCCCTCTTTCAACGATTCCGTCTCCGTGGCGAAGGAGAGTCGTAAGAAGTGAAAATGCTCGGCTCCAATGCGGCCAAAGGACTTCCGATCCATGGTTGCCACCTGGTATTCGAACAGCAAGAACATCTGGAAGAGGGTCGAAGGGCTCGTCTTCCCCCTTATCTCAGCGGGAAGACCCTGAAACGCATCCATAATCCCCAGATTCTCGCACACCTCGCCCACGTTCGGGAAGACGTAGAATGCCCCCTTCGGCCTTTGGCAGCGAATCCCTTCGATTCCATTCAGCCCATCGACGACTAAATCCCTCCGTTCCTGAAAAATGGTCACCATCTTACGAATGGCGTCCTGGCTGAGCGGTGACTCGAGGGCAATGCGAGCTCCTTCCTGGTTGTAAGGGGGGATACAGGAAAAATAGTTGATATTGAGATTCCTGAAGACCTCAGCCTCCTCGGCCGTCGGGAAGAGAACCCAGCCGATTCTGCCCCCGGTCCAGGAAAAGCTCTTCGATGCCCCACTGACCAGGATGGTGACCTTCTCCATCCCCGGACAGGAGATGATACTGTGGTGCTCGCTCTCATCGAAAAGGATGTGCTCGTACACCTCATCGGAAAACACGCGAACCTCTTCGGGACACCGCCTTCGAATCACATCGGCTAGGTCTCGAAGTTGTTCCGAAGAGGCCACACCCCCCGTGGGATTCGAGGGAAAGTTGAGGATGATCATCTTCGTCTTCTCGGTGATGAGCGGTCCAATATCCACCCCTGAAAAGGAAAAATTCCTCTCCTCGCTCAAATGCAGTGGAACGGGTTTGACGCCCAGGTAGGTCATAAAGGATTCATAGATGGGAAACCCCGGGCTTGGATAGATGATCTCATCCCTCGGATCGCAGTAGGTTTCCTGACATAACCCGATGGCGGGTTTGGCACCGGGAAACACAACGACTCGATCGGGTGTTGCCTCAATTCCCCGTGTTTCGGAGAAATGCTTTGCAACGGCAGCCCGGAGTGAGGGGATCCCTTGGGGATCACAATAATGCGTGTTATCCCGATCGAGCTGCGCTTTGACCTCCTCCTTGATAAATTCCGGAACGGGAAAATCCGGCTCCCCCAGATTGCATTTGATCACCTCTTTTCCCTGCTCCTCGATGGCCCGGATTAACGGCCCTATTTTAAAAGCATTCTCCGTATCGATGAGTCCGGCCCTCTTGGCGAAAAGATCCATAACTTACTCCTCCTTGCTCTTAGCTGTATCTTCCGCTAAGGCAATCATTATACATCCGGCTTTGAAAGTTAAGAAACGATTGAAATGATTACATATTTCGCGACATTTTTCCACATTGCACATAAGTTCGTTAAGGACGTGCGCTTTTTTTTAGGCTGCTCGCTCTTTATACCCCATAAACTGATAGAAACCATTTAACGTCCATCATCACCGACGGCGTGAATAACGAGGTCCGGCGCATGCTCATGTTAGGCGGTCGCAATGAGTGGTCAATAAACCAGGGGGCTGGTAGTGTGCTTGCCCGAGCTTCATTGTTCAGTGTACGGGTCTGATCCCCCAGTGCTCTTGCTGCACGTATCATCTTGCTTCACGGAGAAGCTCGTGGAGTTTCTCCATAACGTCGGCGTATTCGTTGCCATGGAAGCAGAACTGAAGCTCGCAGAACCGTCCCCTCAGCTCTTTGACCTGGTCGGTAACCTTCGCTTTGTTCATCACTACGTCGTGAATCAGCGAAGCCAGGACGCGGAAGTCGTCTTTTCCCATACCGAAGCGAGTCATCTCAGATACGCCCATCCGCAGAGATCCTGAGGCGGTGAAGCCCTCTTCGTCTGGGCTGGCCTGATAGTTACAAATGATGTTGTTGGCTTCGAGTCGGCTGGCGATTTCCGGGCCGCAGGCGTAACCCACATTCACCACCACCTGGTGTGTTTCGGTAAAGTCAATAGTTGGATCGCCGGCGACATCCAGGCCGCAGTCCTTCATCGCTCTCGCGAAAGCCTTGGCGTTCGCGATCACCATGGCCTGGTATTCGTCCTTGAAGTGGTTCATCTCGTAGGCGGCTATCAGGAGCCCCAGCAACGTGCCGAGGTGGTGATTGGACACCGAGCCAGGGAATGAGCGCCGATAGAGGGCCTCCCAGAGCTCGTAACGCTCCTCGTGCTCCTCGAACCTGCTGCCCACAACGCCACGCTGGGAACCGAAGAATGTCTTGTGGGTCGAGCCGGTAACCAGGTCCGCCCCTTCGGCAAAGGGCTGTTGAAAGTGCGGGCCGATGAGTCCGAGCACATGGGCCATATCGTACATTACCACCGCATCAATGCCCTGCCCGCTAAGGAATTGGGAGATCTCAGCGACCGGTTCTTTGTGGAGGACCATGCTCTTGCCGAAGATGATCAGCTCCGGTCGGTATTCATCGATAAGTTCCAGTGTGGCTGGCACATCGATGTTGTAGCGATTGTGGGCCAGCACCGGGAAATTTACCACCGCCGGGCGCTCCGTGCGCGGGTCATGGGCGACATAGTCCCTCAGGGCGCCCATCGGCTGAGCGCTGAGGTGACCACCCTTGCCAATGTGATTGTTCATTACCTGGCGAATTCGCCGCGGTTCGCGCTTGCGGTCTGCGCGGTTGATGTAATCCACCATCGCGCTGAATACGGCTGTATTGGCCATCTGTCCGCTGATGAGGCGCATCTCCACTTCCTCGCAGCCCAGGAACTTCTTCATCTCCTCATCCAGCAACCGCTCGACCTCACTGATGAACTCTGTGCCCTGGTAGTAAAAGATGTCAGCCTCGTAGAAGGCCTCCAACTTTCTGTGCTCGGCGTAGCGGAAGGCCGGGTCCATGACCGAAACCAACCGGGCCATCGGCGAGATCGTCATCTCCGAGGGAATAAGGTTGATGCATTCCCGCTGCCGCCAGCGTGTGTTCTCGAGGGTCTTCTCTAGAAGGCGCCCCACTTTGGTGGGCGCATCGCCGGTTGGCAGTTCCTCAACCTTCAGCTCGTGATCAAAGACGATTGGCCGAGCGCAGGGAGGTGCATCACTGCGCATGTGAAACGGGACAACCACAGCATCGACTGCCCTGCCGCGAATATCAATGGTGACCTTCTCGGACTCGATTATGTCGCTGTCGATATAGGCTAGGCAGATTGGCCGAAGCTCCCGCTGGTCGCTCTGGGTCGAGGCCAACCCCTCGCCCTTGGTGGCCCACATGGGGATCATCGTGCCGCTGGTCACGTAGCCCACGTGCTTGTTACCCTTGAACACCTTGGCTCCCTGACGCGCAATGCCCCGACCTGCCACCGCAATCGGCTGGATCAGGCGAGGCAGGTCTGAGATCATCGAGTAATCGCGGGCAATGATTTTTCCGAGTGCCTCAAATTGCCTGGCCAGAGCTGCTTGGCCAACGAAGTTGCCCTTGAGCCCTGAAAAGCTCACAGCGAACTTCACCTGTGGGCAGGCCATCATGGGGATTTCATTGCCCTCGTGGTCTTCACCCAGCTCATGGCCATAGAGCGGGAGGCCGGCTTCGAGACGAAGCGTGTCCCGTGCACCGAGGCCAATGGGCGTCGCTCCCCTGGCCACCAGTTGGTCCCAAAGGATCAGGCCGTCTTCCCTGTTGGCAAAGAGCTCGAAACACACGGGCTCGCCCGTGTAGCCGGTGCGGGCCACCATGACTTTGGCATCGGAGACCGTTACAACACTTACGGTATTTCGCATGGGCTCTGGAAGCGAGCCGGCCTGGATGACCCCTCCCAACAGATCGCGGGACATCGGCCCCTGAAACGCAAGCATGGCGATTTCTTCGGTGCGGTCGATCAGCTCAACGTCATCGAAATCCTTGAGAAACGACTGGAGGTGCTCCCAGTCCTTCTGGCGGTTGGCGGCGTTCACTACCAAGAGATATTCATCCTCGAAGAATTGATAGAGAAAGGCGTCATCAACGGCCCCGCCGGTTTCGTTGGGGATGACCGTGTACTGTGCAGCGCTCTCCCTGATGTCGAGGGCTTCAGCGTTATTGGTCAGGACATGCTGAAGGAACTCCACTGCCCCTGCCCCGCGCACGATGAATCTGCCCATGTGGGAGACATCGAAGAGCCCTGCCTTCTTCCGGGTGGTCAGGTGCTCCTCCACGATGCCGCCAGTGTACCACAACGGCATTTCCCAGCCTGCGAAATCCACCATCTTGGCGCCCAGGGCCACGTGCCGGTCGTAGAAAACGGTTCGTTGGAGTTCACTCATGGGTCATCTCCTTTTCTTCTTCTTACTTCAGGGAGACCCGCCGCTTTGCCGGGGGATGGTCTAACCTTCAATGAAGGCCTCCAACTTATCCAGGCCTTCCTCGATCTCCTACGTCTTGATGACCAAGTAGGCCAGGCGGATGGAGAAGTTTTGCTCTCCTTCCATGGCCCTGCCAAAGTGTAGCCCCGTGCAAACCGAAACATCGGTTTCGCTCAGCAGAGTTACTGGAGAGGGCACTCAACGATACAAAGGTGCCTTTTTTCATCTTTTCCCCGGAAGGAAAACCTTTTTGCATTCCCTCGGTGGAAACCTGAGCCGCTTGAGCCCTATCTCGGCTAGCAGTGAGATGGGATCATACATCTGCGACACCGGAGGACTGTAGGAAAGCTCCGCGTCCATGAGGTCGTAAAGCGTCATCCCGCCGTGTATGGTCAGGGCGAAGATGTTGATTCTCCAACCGGCCCCCTCCTCGCCAACGGCCTGGGCGCCCAGAATCCGCCCGTCCTTTGCGTCGACGACGACCCTCAGTTCTATTTCCTTTCCATCTGGCATGTAATGGGGCTTTATTTCTCCCTTGGTAGAGATGGCCTGAGCATCATAGCCCAGACGTTTCGCCATCTCCAGTGAATACCCGGTAGACGCTACCTCCAGGCCTCCTATAACTGTCAGGAAGGTATTGAGCGCTCCAGGGTATGCCGTATTTCCTCCGGCGGCATTCGTTCCGGCCACCATCCCTTGCCTATAGGCTGATGTAGCAAGCAGCATCATAGTGGGCGTCCCATCAATGCGGGAGTATGTTTGGACAAGGTCGCCTGCAGCATACACGCCTTTGACAGAGGTCTCCATCCTGTTGTTCACCACCACCGATCCCCTTTCAGTTTTTGCCCCGAGCATTTCAGCGAGCTCGCTGTTCCCCCTCATACCCACGGCCATGACCACGATATCGCAGTCGATGGTCTCACCGGCTATCTCCACCGATTCCACCTTTTCGGAACCGTTGATGCGGTCAATCCCCTTGCCGAAGAGCACCATTATTCCCAGTTTTTCAAGATGCTCAACGATGATCTTTCCCATTGCTAGGTCCAAGTTGCGCGGAAAAAGCCGCGTGGTTATCTCGATCACCGCCACACCAAGTCCCAGTTTCCGTAATCCCACGGCAACCTCCAGGCCCGTGGCGCCACCGCCAACGACCACCGCCGTTCTCTTCTTCGACGATCTGGCTGCCTTGAGAAGGGCCCTGCTGTTCTCGATATCCGATACGAAATGGACTCCCCTGCCCGAAAGCTCCTTGGCACCAGGGATTGGGAGGTTGATGGGAGATGCACCCGTGGCCAGGATGAGCGAATCGTAGCGGAACTCCTTCTCCTCCGAGCTGTTCAGGTCCAGCGCTTTGACCACCTTCTTTTTGTTATCTACGGAGACAACCTCATGGTGCAAGAACTTGGTCAACTTGTTCCTCACCTCGGGAACATTGTACTTCAACTCCTCGAAATCCCCAACCACGCCCTCGATCACACAAGGGAGGCCACAGGGGGAGAACTGGTCGAAGTCCCTCTTCTCAATGATCGTTACGTGGCATTTCCGGTTGAAGCTCAGGGCGCCCTTTGAGGCGTAAAGCCCGCTTGCACCAAGCCCAACGATTACGATCTCCAAGGGTTGGTTATGAGACATGGTATCAAATTCTCCATGAGGTGAGATTTAACGGGTGTCAATCGATAAGACAAGGCTGGCGTGCTGCGGTTACCTCATCCAGCCTTCTTACCTTGGCGTTCTTCGGCGCTGCATGGAGTAACTCCGGGGCTTCCTCCGCCTCTTTTGCTATGGCCTTGCACGTTTCTATGAATTGGTCGAGCGTTTCCTTTGATTCGCTCTCCGTCGGTTCTACCATGATGGCCCCGGCCACCACCAGCGGAAAATAGATGGTGGGTGGGTGAAAACCGTAATCCATCAATCTCTTTGCGATATCTAATGTAGTAACCTTATGCACATTGAGTCTCTTGTCGGAGAAGACGCACTCGTGCATACACGGCCTGTCGTACGGAAGGTTGAACACGGTCTTGAGGCTCTCCTTAATGTAATTCGCATTGAGCACGGCAAGTTGACTGGCCTTCCTGAGGTCCCCCGGCCCCATGCTCATAATGTAGCTGTATGCCTTGATCATAACCCCGAAGTTCCCGTAAAAACCGTGAACTTTTCCAATAGAATGGGGGAAATCGCTTGAGAGGCGGTAAATCCTATTCTCCCTGACAACCCGGGGAACGGGCAGGAATGGCTCGAGGTGCTCTCTGAGGCATACCGGTCCGGAGCCGGGCCCCCCACCCCCGTGCGGCGTTGAAAAAGTCTTATGGAGGTTCAGGTGCATGACGTCAACCCCGATCTTGCCCATCTCCACAATCCCCATGACCGCGTTCATGTTTGCACCGTCGCAATAGACAAGGCCTCCCTTTCCATGGACGATCTCGCTAATCTCCCTGATATTCTCCTCAAAAAGGCCAAGGGTATTCGGGTTGGTTACCAGGATTCCAGCCACATCCTCGTCCATCACTTCTGCTACCGCCTCTGGAGAGAGGATCCCGTCCTCATTGGATTTCACCGGAACCGGATGGAAACCGCACAGGGAAACGCTTGCGGGGTTCGTGCCATGAGCCGAATCCGGAATGAGGAACTTCGACCGACGCTCCCCCTTACTCTTCAGGAAGGCATAGATGAGCATAGTACCCGTCAATTCCCCTTGAGCACCGGCTGCCGGTTGGAGGGTCGTTGCATCCATCCCCGTGATTTCGGAGAGGAAGCGCTCCAAATCGTACATGAGCTTGAGCGCTCCCTGTACCATGGAGGGAGGGAGAAGCGGGTGAGCCCCGGCAAATCCCGGAAGTCCCGCATACTTCTCGTTTACCTTGGGGTTGTATTTCATGGTACATGAACCCAGGGGGTACATGCCCGTGTCCACTCCGTAGTTCCACTGGGAGAGCCGGGTGTAGTGTCTCACGACATCCACCTCGCTCAGCTCGGGAAAATCCGGAACAGGACCAACAAGGCCCTCATCAATGGGAGAGGGTTCAACATCCCGCCTGGGCATCGAAAATCCACACCTCCCCTTCCCGCCTTTTTCCCAGAGAAGCGGTTCGTTCATTACCAAACCGGTAGTCCCTAATGTCTCCCTCATGATTCAATTCCTTTCACTAAGGTATCTATATCCTCTTTCGTCTTGGTTTCAGTCACACCCATGAGGTAGTGGTTGGCCAACTCGGGATAATAAGGGCCAAGGGCTAGGCCAGCTACGATCTTCTGGTCCAACAATCTATTGTATGTATCTCCAAAATCACTCGGAAACTCGACAACGAATTCATTAAACGTGGGGCTATCAAACCTGATCTTGAAACCCACCTCCTTCAATCGACCCTTGAGGTATTGGGCTTTGTCGTAGTTCAGCTTGGCCAGCTCCCGAAGGCCCCGTTTGCCAAGTGAAGCCATGTACATGGCGGCTCCCAACGCACAGAGGCCCTGGTTCGTACATATGTTTGACGTAGCCCTTTCCCTCCGAATATGCTGCTCCCTCGTTGCCAACGTCAAAACATATCCCCGCTTGCCAGCCTGATCAAGGGTCTTGCCCACGAGACGACCAGGCATATTGCGCACGTACTTCATCCTGCTGGTAAAAATACCGAGAGATGGCCCACCGAAAGACTGTGGGATGCCCAGGCTCTGTCCCTCGCCGCAGACGATATCCGCTCCATAACTTCCCGGATTTCTCAAAAGCCCGTAGGCAAGCGCTTCTGTGAAAGACACTATCGACAAGGCCCCCCGCCCCGATGCCTTTTGGCCGAGTGTAGCTAGGTCCTCAATGCAGCCGAAGAAGTTGGGCGACTGGAGAGCGACAGCCCCAAGCTCGGTCATTTCGTCCAACGCCGAAAGGTCAGTCTTCCCACTCTCCAGGTAGGGAAGCTCTAACACCTCGTAGCCCGTGGGCCAGAGATAGGTGTTAACAACTTCTCGGTAATGAGGATGAATAAGACGAGAGATGGCAACTTTCTTTCTCTTGGTGATGCGAGCTGCCATGAGCAGTGCCTCGGCCAGAGCAGATGCCCCATCATACATGGAGGCGTTGGCCACCTCACTTCCCAGTAACCGACAGATCAACGTCTGATATTCAAAGATCCCTTGAAGGGTCCCCTGGCTTACTTCGGGTTGATAAGGGGTATAAGAGGTAACAAACTCCGACCGTCCAAGCAAACTCAAAACCGATGAAGGCACGAAATGCTCGTAACTACCCGCCCCCACGAAGACCTTGTATTGCGGCATCGTGGCCATGTTGGCAGCAAGGGAGTCCATATGCCGATCCAATTCCCATTCGGTCAGCGGTCCAGGGAGGTTAAGGGGTTCTTTTTTCCGACAATCCTCCGGGACGATGGAGAAAAGCTCCTTGAGGCTGCCCGCCCCGACCACCTTCAGCATGCCGGAAATATCGTCATCAGTGTGAGGTAAATAGCGCATCTACGTATCCTCCTCCTCCTCCATCCTTTTCACAATGGCTTCCTTTATAGACTCGTTGGTATAGAGGGTATCCATCTCACTCAGGTCATTCGGTTTAACATCGATCATCCACCCCTCATCATACGGACTCTCATTCACGAGCTGGGGAGAATCCACCAACGCGGTGTTTACCGCAATGATTTCACCACCCACTGGCATGTAACAGTCCACAACGGCTTTGACTGACTCCACCACCCCGAATGGCTCACCCTTTTGAAAACTCGCGCCCACCTCAGGCAGCTCCACATATACAATCGCCTGCAGCTGGGCTTGGGCATAATCGTCAATGCCAACCCTGACCTTATCCCCTTCAACCCTGGTCCACTCATGGTCTTCAGTGTATCGAAGATCCTCTGGTATAATCAACTCATCGACCAATTTCATAGCCAATCCTCCTCAAATAAAAAAGTGCTCAAATACCCTTACGGCTGTAACATCAGGTTTATGGGAGAATGAGCAGTACGGTTAGGACAAAGGTCCGGCACAATTTCTACCAGGATCATGGTAAGGCATCACAAGAAAAACAGGGGAGCTTTGGATACATTCCAAAACTCCCCTGTCCTTTTACCTGAGAGATTACCCAGTGCCCCGAGGCTTTGGGCTTTCCCCTTCGGTGGCCCCTCTTAGGGCTCTCTCCAGAGGATACACGAGGCTGCGGTCCTTTTGCCTGAGAGTTTCCCCCATCTTGTCGGGGTTTCACCTTCGGCGCTCCGCGCAGTAATTCGCCCGCGGAATCTCTCCCGTAACCCAATATTAACGATTAACAGAAAAGTGATAGTCCGTCAAGGAAAAAGGATTGGGAGTTTCCTGAGTTTCTATGGAACGCCGCTGTCTATGAGCGAAATTTGTTGGAGAAGTGGGGTATCCATCGAGGGGAAGCAGAGCTTGTCCTGAGTCTTCGACTCTGAGCTCCATTCGGCCCGAGCCTTTCGGCAGTGAGCGACTCGACATGTCATCGACCCTGAGGCTCAGACCCGAAGGGAGCTCGTCGACATGTCTCAAGGCCGAACTGCTCATGACCGAGGTCAAATCGAAGGGCGCAGTCGAAGGAAAGGGAAAGGCCAGCCCTTTAAAGGCTGAAAGGGGTAAGTATTCCCCAGGATCCCGAAAGAATCACCTTACGAAGCACTGAAGCGAAGGGACAGTGGTATTCGTTTATGAGAAATACAGTCGCCTTTATAATCAATAAGTTAGAGAAATTACGTCTAAAAAATCCCCGAACCTTCGGAAAAAGACTGGAGTTTACCGACGCGTAATTCAGAGGAAGGATTTATGGAGCCCGTCGATTCTGCCGTACGTTATCCTTTCGATGAGGGAACCCCCTTATCCCTTCGCCTCAGTGCTTTCCACGTAACCCTTTCGGGGTTCATAGGCGGGGAACGCTTACAAACGAATCCGGCTCGAGCTCATCGCCTCCTTTTGTGCTTTTCGAATTCCCTTTTTACCAGGTATGCTGCCCCCAAAATACCGGCATCGTCTCCACACCTCGCCTTCTCCACTCGGACCCCTTTTCCCAATGACCCGACAGTCCTCTTCTCCAGCTCCTCTCTCACCGAATCAATAAAAAGATCCCAGGCCTCTGATACCTGGCCACCGATGATCATCAGTTGCACATTCAACAGGTTGACGAGGTTAACCAATCCCACCCCCAAATACATGCCCATTTGTTGGAAAACCCTCCGGGAAAGGCGATCACCACCCCGAGCCGATTCAGAGACCGTTTTTGCAGTAATATCCTTGATTTCATCCCCACATCGCTCGACCAGTTCCGTCCTCTCACCACCTTCTATGGCTTCTATGGCCATGCGCCTAATGGCGCTCCCCGATGCGAACACCTCCAGACATCCCCGGCTTCCACAGTGACACGGAGGACCATCCACGGCGATGACCATGTGGCCAATTTCCCCAGCTTTGCCCTCAGTTCCGTGCCAAATATCCCCATTGAGCACGATTCCCCCTCCAACGCCAGTGCCAAGGGTCAAACAGCAAAAATCCTTCACACCTCTGGCAGCTCCCAGCCATCCTTCCCCCAAGCTGAAGGCGTTGGCGTCGTTCTCGATAAAGATGGGCATACGAAGTCCTTTTTGGAGCCGAGATCGGATATCGAAGTCCTCCCAACCGGGAAAGTTGGGTGACTGGGATATAATTCCCCGGTCCAACGCGATGGCTCCCGGAATTCCAAAGCCCCCTCCTATGACCTCGAACTCCCCGCTCGGAAATCCATGCAAGAACCCTTGGATTCTCGACAGGATGTCCTCCACCACCCTTTCCCTACCCCGTGAAACCTCCGTGGGAAAGCTCAATTTACCCAGCATCTTGCCCTGGGGATTGACCGTAGCTATCCTCACATTGGTGCCACCCAAATCGACGGCAAGGATTATCTCTTCCATAAGGTCTTCCCCTGGTATCGATTATAGAAGGAACCATCACCTCAAGGGAAATCTTTCCCTGTCCCTTGAAGTCATGGCACTATCTGCCCGGCTCAAAGGTCCCGTCACCTGAGCCCCTTCATTCCTCTTTCGACGGATCTTATGCAGGACGCTCCGTGAAAAAAGGTGGGAATAAAAAAACCCGGGAGGACCTCTGGTCTCCCGGGTTGAACCTCAGTTAATACATGCCGCCCATTCCCCCTGGTGGCATTGGGGGCATCTCGGCCTTCTTCTCCGGTTTCTCGGCCACCATGGCCTCCGTAGTTATGAGCAATGACGCCACACTGGCGGCATTCTGTAGTGCAAACCGAACCACCTTGGTGGGATCGATAATCCCGGCCTTGATGAGGTCCGTGTAGTCCTCCTTGTCCGCATCGAACCCAAAAGCCCCTTTCTCGGGCTTTACCCGTTCCACAACAACTGAACCCTCGTGGCCCGCATTGTTGGCAATCTGGCGGATGGGCTCTTCTAATGCCCGCTTCACAATTTGCACCCCCACTTGCTGATCATCTTCCAGCTTTAACTTATCTAACGAGGCCAAGCACCGCAAATACGCCACCCCGCCTCCCGGAACGATCCCCTCCTCTACCGCTGCACGGGTTGCGTTGAGGGCATCTTCCACTCGGGCCTTCTTCTCCTTCATCTCCGTCTCCGTTGCCGCTCCCACATTGATCACCGCGACTCCACCGATGAGCTTTGCCAGCCGCTCCTGAAGTTTTTCCCGATCATAGTCGCTGGTGGTCTCTTCGATCTGCACCCGAATCTGCTTGACCCTTCCTTCCAAGGCCTCCTTGGTACCAGCCCCATCTACAATGGTAGTATTGTCCTTATCGATGGTCACCCGTTTGGCCGATCCCAAATCCGCCAAATTCACATTCTCCAGCTTGATCCCCAAGTCCTCGCTGATCATCTGACCACCGGTTAAGGTGCCAATGTCCTCCAGCATCGCCTTGCGCCGGTCGCCGAATCCGGGGGCTTTGACCGCCGCGCATCTCAGGGTACCGCGGAGCTTGTTGACTACCAAAGTGGCCAGTGCCTCGCCCTCAACATCCTCAGCTATTACCAAGAGCGGCTTACCCATCTTCGCAATCTGCTCCAGCAACGGCAGCAGGTCCTTCATGTTGCTGATCTTCTTCTCGTGCAGGAGGATATAGGGTTCTTCCAGTACCGCCTCCATCTTTTCGGCGTCAGTTACAAAATAGGGGCTTAAATAACCCCGATCGAACTGCATCCCCTCCACCACGTCCAAGGTGGTTTCCATGCCCTTGGCCTCTTCCACCGTGATGACGCCTTCCTTCCCTACCTTGTTCATGGCCTCGGCTATGATCCGGCCGATGGTCTCATCGTTGTTGGCGGAAATGCTGCCCACCTGGGAGATTTCCATCTGGTCCTTGGTGGGCTTGCTCATTTTTTTCAATTCCCCAACCACCACATTCACCGCCGCATCAATTCCCCTTTTAACATCCATGGGGTTGGCCCCGGCCGATACCATTTTGGAACCCTCCCGGTAGATCGCTTGAGCCAGAACCGTGGCCGTAGTCGTCCCGTCCCCCGCTACATCTGAGGTCTTACTGGCCACCTCCTTAACCATCTGAGCTCCCATATTTTCAAATTTGTTCTCCAGCTCAATCTCCTTCGCCACCGTCACCCCATCCTTGGTTACCTGCGGGGAACCGAAGGATTTTTCCAATATTACGTTCCTCCCCTTGGGGCCCAATGTCACCTTCACCGCCTCGGCTAAGATATTCACCCCCTTGAGGGTTGCGGCCCTCGCATCTTGATCATACTTGAGTTCCTTTGCCATTTTCGTTAACCTCCCTTAGTGAATGCACGGCTATTGTGCTCGTTTTCCCTTCTTCAACTACTCCACAATCCCCAATATGTCGTCTTCCCGCATAATCAAATGTTCCTCACCATCCAACTTAACCTCGGTCCCCGCGTATTTGCTAAAAAGGACCCGGTCGCCTGCCTTTACGTCGAGGGGTACTACCTTTCCGTCCTCCAGGACCTTGCCTTTCCCCACTGCAACTACTTTCCCTTCCATCGGTTTCTCCTTGGCGGTATCCGGAATGATAATCCCCCCCTCAGTTTTCTCCTCTTCTTCGAGCCGTCTCACGATTACCCTGTCCTGCAATGGCCTTATCTTTATTTTCGCCTTCGCCATCTTCAAACACTCCTTTCTTTATTTATACCCGAATTGTTCATACCATGGAATCTTTGATCGGAAACCTCTTTACTCCTTTTTCCACCGACCTCATAATAGTTTGGGGGAATAACCAGGTGTAAAACAACCAATGTGATATATGAAATTAATCACTATACCCCTCTTTGTCAAGGAGAGGGGAGAATATTTTTCAAATGAGATGACCCGATGGGGACGATAAGGATCTCACCTTTCCCCGAGGGGTCTTTTATGGGAATTCGTTCGCCGTTTCGTCCGTTAAGAAGGTCAACCGAAGACGTGCGAACCCGAAACCTCGGGCGTTTCTTGACAAAACGGGATACCGAGGATAGCATACTATATTGATTACATTACCTTTTCGGGCGAGAAAAGGCGTCTTTTCTTAGGGGCCATCGATCCTATGAACGGGCCCTTTCCCCATGACTCACCTGAAAGTGGCCGAAGAACGATTCGAAATGGAGATGGGGTTGATGAAACAATATGAGGCCATTATCATTGGCGCAGGTCCAGCAGGGATTTTTGCCGCATTAACACTGGCAGATTCGGGAGTGAAACCCATCCTCATATTGGAGCAGGGAAATGATATAAACTCGAGAAGGAGAAGGGGGGGACGAGATATCCTCTGTGGGTGGGGGGGTGCGGGAGCCTTCAGCGACGGAAAACTTACCCTTTCCTCGGAGGTCGGTGGCTTTCTCGGGGATTTTATCCCCAAGGCGGACCTGGAACGACTCCTCAAAGAGGCCGATACGATCTACCTTAAATATGGGGCTCCTCGGAAGACATATGGGCAGGTCTCGGATCGAACGGAAGAGCTGTACGCCAAGGCGAAACAGGTCGGATTGGAATTCGTCCAAATGGAAATCAGGCATGTCGGAACGGAGAACTGTTTGCCCCTCCTCAAGGCGATGCGAACGGACTTGGAAGATAAGGCGGAAATCCGAACTCTCTGCAGGGTCAAAAGGATCCGAGGAGAGGGGCGGAGGGCCGTTGGAGTCGATCTCGATCGTGGAAAGTCCATTAACGGAAAAGTGGTGATTGCGGCCCCAGGGAGAACCGGGTCCAACTGGATGAGAGAAGAGGCCCTGCGCCTCGGACTATCCGCCGTCCCCAGCCCTATCGATATCGGGGTCAGGGTGGAGACGCCGGCGGCAGTACTCCAAGGTGTAACCGATATCGCCTATGAATCGAAGCTCATATACTATGCGGAGACCTTCGACGATAAGGTGAGGACATTCTGTATGAATCCCTATGGGGAGGTGGTGACGGAGGAAACGAATGGGATTATCACCGTAAACGGCCATAGCTATTCCAAAAAGAGGACCGAGAACACGAATTTCGCGGTCTTGGTCAGCAGTTCCTTCACGGAACCCTTCGATGATCCAATAGCGTATGGGAAGTATATATCTCAACTGGCGAACCTCCTGGGTAAGGGAGTCATCATCCAGAGGCTCGGGGACCTGATGGAGGGGAGACGATCGACCACGGAGAGGATCTCCCGCTGCATTACCCGCCCAACTCTTGGATCAGCCACTCCGGGAGATTTGAGTTTTGTGATTCCCTATCGGTATTTGAGGGATATCATTGAGATGTTGGAGGCCCTGGATAAGATCGCTCCGGGCGTCTTCTCGCGGCACACGTTGCTCTACGGAGTGGAGGTTAAATTCTATTCCCATCGCATCAAATTAACCGGGAACCTGGAATCCGAAATCGATAACCTCTTCATTATCGGAGATGGGGCCGGGATTACCCGGGGCCTTCTCCAGGCATCGGCCAGCGGAATATGGGCGGCGAAGGAGGCACTTAGACGAATATGAGAGCATTTGAGCTCGTTTCGGAATTCAAGCCCACGGGAGATCAACCCCAAGCCATCGAGAAATTGAGCACGGGGGTACTGGAGGGGAAGAAACACCAAGTCCTCCTGGGGGTGACCGGCTCCGGGAAGACCTTTACCATGGCCAATGTCATCGAGAGGGTCCAAAAAACCACCCTTGTCATCTCCCACAATAAGACTCTGGCAGCCCAGTTATATGGGGAGTTCAAGGATCTCTTTCCGCAAAATGCCGTGGAATTCTTCGTGAGCTACTACGATTATTATCAGCCCGAGGCATACATCCCATCGACAGATACGTATATCGAAAAGGACACTTCCATCAACGACGAGATCGATAAGATGAGACACTCCGCCACCCGATCCCTCCTGGACCGAAACGATGTGATCATTGTAGCCAGCGTTTCCTGTATCTATGGGTTGGGATCCCCCGAGGCTTATCACGGCTTGCTCCTCTTTTTGGAGAGAGGGGCTATTGTGCCACGGGAGAAAATCCTCAATAAGCTCGTGGAGATTCAGTATGAGCGAAACGACATCGATTTTCATCGGGGGACATTTCGGGTAAGGGGGGATATCGTGGAGGTCTTCCCCGCGTATGAGGAACATCGGGCCATTCGCATCGAGCTTTTCGGCGATGAGGTGGAGTCCATTTCGGAGATAGATCCGCTACGGGGAAAGGTGACCGAGAAGCTTGACAAAATCGCCATCTATCCGGGGAGCCATTACGTCACCACCCAGGAGAGGATGCAGAGCGCTATCGAGAATATCCAAATCGAATTGGCGGGAAGGTTGGAGGAACTGAGGTCTCACGATAAACTCCTAGAAATCCAGCGC
>JABAOH010105588.1_pt1 | contig 36916 bp, 33 predicted proteins | sample 7062181 | NCBI WGS metagenome assembly JABAOH01 (sample SAMN14538630, study PRJNA623070) | marine sediment metagenome | biome: marine biome [ENVO:00000428]; feature: marine pelagic biome [ENVO:01000023]; material: deep marine sediment [ENVO:00002113]; isolation source: pool of 5 deep marine... | reverse complement strand
AGCGGCTGGGAAGGGCGCTGAGGCTCCAGAAAGGGTGGTGGCCGAAGGGCAGACCTAAAGCAATCTACCCTGATTCGATTTTCTACGGTCACACTTTGTGGAGGTGGGGGTTGACGGATGGCTTACGACGAAAAACTAGCCGACCGAATCCGGAGAGTGCTGGGCAAGCGCATAGCGCTCACCGAGAGGAAAATGTTCGGGGGTATCGCATTCATGCTTCGCGGCAACATGTGCTGTGGTGTGCTGAACGATGAGCTCATCTTGCGCATCGGGCCCGGGCAAGGCGAGAAAGCCCTCAAAAAGCCTCACACGAGGCCGTTCGACTTCACCGGGCGTCCCATGAAGGGATTCATCATAGTGACCCCTCGTGGCCACAAATCGGACGAAGCCCTCCAGAAGTGGGTACGGCTGGCTACCAAGTTCGCTTCGTCGCTGCCGGCAAAGTAGACAGAGCTGTCAAGACTAAGGAACACTGAGACTGATGGCCCAATCTCCTTTCGAGGAAAAAGGGGTTGGCCGTCGTTTTTCATGGGAACGGTCGTGATGCCACGGAAACAGGGTGGCCGAACGGAATTCCGGTTGACAGGGGCGACGGGCGACGGTACAAGAAAGTCACCAGAGGCAACTCTCTGGACAGTCGCTTGTCTGATTCTGGGAAGGGCACTTAACTCTCGACACTCAACTCTTAACAGGTAGTTGAAATGCAACCGGGGGTCGGCATAGCAGGTCCGAGCCCACGTCCGGCAACGTCATCGGCGCACCAGATAGTTCCGACGCCCTCGCGGGTGTACAACGCCCCGCAAGGGCGTTTTTGTTTTTTTTGGGGAGGCCTACAGGTTTATGGAGAGACAAACCTTCGAGAGCATGAATTAAGGAGGGTGCCGTGGCGACGCTGCGATTTGTCGAAGAGGCTGACGCGAACACTGAGGTCAACCAACTGTACGGTCAGATCAAAGCTGGCTTTGGCGCCGGTCGTGTCCCGAACGCTTACAAGGTCCTAGCAAACAATCCCCGTATCCTGGAGGCGGCGATAGACAATCGTCGGCGGATCATGGATGACGGACAGCTCGATCCGAAGTTGAAGGAGTGGCTCGCTTGGGCCACGGTGACCCTCGTCAATAATACGTTCGGGATCAAGATCCATACCGCTCGGCTGAAAAAGATGGGCATCTCCAACGCCGAGATCCTTGAAGCGCTCGCGGTCCTTCAGTACTTCACCGGTATAAGCACCGTCATCAACGGTCTAGGTTTGGCCGAGGACGTCAATCCGGATGTACTGGAGTACCTACGGCAAAACCCCTAGCGGCGGCTGAAGGGGCTGAGACCGCGTAAGGGGGGATGGTCGAAGGGGAGGCCCGACACTGGAGGAGGACGCCATGCATGCGGGCGTTCGACCGCATTAGGCGCACCGAAAGGAAGCGAATGCTATATCACATCCTCCTCCTGGCGACCGCACTGCTCCTTTTGGACACGGCCCACGCGACCGCTGGTGACGTCTCCTCACGCTCGGCGGAAAAAGCGGCATCGTTCATCAAGGCACTCTCAGCGCAATCACCGGAGCATGACGGGACACCGCTTCGGATGTACGAGATTCGCGACCTCGACCACGACGGCACCTTTGAGGTTCTGGAGCACGTGAGTGCATACGAAGACGCCCCAGGCTTCCTGAACGCAGAGCTCGATTCGGCTTTTCGGTGGGTAAAAGTGTATCGGTATAAGCAGGGCGGGTTCGTCGAGTCCACCGGCTCGTTTCGCTTTTTTCTGACGCTGCGCCGCATCCACTACGAACATTGGCTTCGGGTTCTCGATCAACCGGAGGCCCTCGACCCAGACAGCCGGAGTCTCGTCGAAAAGAACCGGGATCGCTTCAAGATGATACTCCGTAGCTATCTGGATCGTATTCGACGCTTGGCCGGATAGCCTGCTGTCCCTGCTAATTCCTGTCGATCGCCTTGACACTCCTGGAGCCGCCAGCGATACTGAGGCCACTGTTGTGTTGTCGGGTGGCTGATTTTGGGATGGACCCTCGACTCTCAACCCTCAACTTTCAGCAGCTACTTGAAGGTTGGCGCACCACAAATTCATGACGCCCTCGCGGGCGAACCACCGCCCCGAGGGCGTTTTGTTTTCTGGAGAAGTGTGAAGGGTTAGCGGTGTGGATACTGCTGCGAGAAAAGCAACGGTTCGGGCGAAGAGAGGAAAAATGGAAATTCAAGGCCTGGCCTCGCCGTACGGCCGGGTTTTCGTGTTATTGACCGTCTCGCTGACGCCGGTCATCGCGGGTGAGGTCCAGCGCAGGTCGTTAGAATAATGCGGCAGCTCGTGCACCCCCTAGCAAGAGCAAGATGCAAATAGCATGGCCTGGCCCGCCAGCACCTCCTTCGTGGATGGCTCGGAGTCAGGAGGAAGTGAGTCAACAAGAGGCTTGACCCGAACCGATGCCCCCATGTGAATGTGCATTCGAGGAAACTGATGAGAGCAATCGTAACCAAGAAGTATGGGCCAGTTGAGGTGTTAGAGCACCGGGAAGTGGCGAGACCTGTCATCACAGATGAGGAAATATTGGTTCAAGTGGTCGCCTGTTCGGTGAATCCAGTGGATTGGAAAATCAGAAGAGGAGATGCGAGGTTGTTGACCGGTCGGAAGCCGCCTAGAATTTTGGGATGCGATTACGCTGGGATCGTCGCAGAGGTAGGGGGACAGGTCACAAACTACAAGAGTGGAGATACCGTGTGGGGGATGGTGAACGCATTGAGAGGGGGGACGTATGCAGAATTTGTCGCAGTGAAGAGAGAAGAAATCGGTCCGAAGCCCAACAACCTCAGCTTTGACGAAGCGGCGTCCATACCGTTGGTGGCGTTGACCGCATATCAATCGTTGGTTTACAAGGGACGGCTCAAGAAGGGCGATCACATTATAATCAATGGGTGTTCAGGGGGTGTGGGTCTTGCAGGATTACAAATTGCAAAGGCGCTTGAGTGCAAGGTCACTGGAGTCTGTAGCACCGATAATCTGCACTTAGCGAGAAAGCTAGGGACCGATGAGGTCGTTGATTATACAAAAGAAAATGTGCTTCGCACGGCAGAATCCTGCGATATTTTTTTTGACGCCGTCGCCAATCAATCGTTTTTCCGGGCAAAAACCATGCTGAAGCCGGGTGGAGCGTACGTGACCACCGTGCCTTCGTTTCAATCGATGGTTATGGGTCCGCTGATCAACTGGGTCGGTACCAGAAAAGTGAAATATGTCTTCGTCAAACCCAACGCACACGATCTGGCGATACTGAAGGAAATGGTAGAATGCGGGAAGGTGGTTCCTGTTGTCGAGAAAGTCTATTCTTTAGAGCAGGTTCGCGAAGCACATACTCGTAGTGAAACTGGACGAGTGGTGGGGAAAATCGTGTTGAAAGTCGCTTACGGGCAGCCGCGATGACATGGACGCTTTCCTGGCTTCTGTTCGCATGGATCCTGATCTTTCTGATGGCGCCCGCCGAGGCTATAGCGGGTGAGCAGGATTTCCTCGCCGCGGCCAGGTCGACGCTGGCGTCCCAGGTCGAGCGCGGCCTCCCGGATGAGGAGATCGATGTGTGGCTCACCGACGTGATCGGGCGGGAGGTGGCGATGTCGTGGGGGATCAATGATTGCGGAGAGCAGACCGGCGATCCTCTCCGTGATGTGGAGCGAGATTTCCCGGTCTGTGGCGAGCTTGAGGCGACACTCGACCCGGGCCGTTCGGTCTATCTCTACTTCAGCGTGGGGACCGAGAGTCTTGGGGTGCTCGACGGGCGAGACCTCTGGTTCGCTGGGATTCTGGAGTCCGGTGGCACGCTGACCTTTGAAAGCTTGTCCGCCCTGGCCGAACACCTCAGAAGCGGGCAGCGATGAGCCGGCGGAAAAGCGGGCGGGCGGACGGCAAGTCCATTGGGAGTAACGGTGGGGTAGGGAAGCGATAGGGTGGCGGCATTGGCTCGCTCGCTGGAGAAGCACATGGGAAGGGCGCTAATCACACGGAAAGGGGCTTGGCCGAAGGCAATTCGGGTTGACAGGGGGTCGGGGTGACGGTACAAGAGCCGTAAGGTGGAACCGGAGGTCGATATAGCAGCGCCGAGACCCCCTCCGGCACAAGCGACGGCGCATCAGAAAATCTTGACGCCCTCGGGTTGAAGTTTGCCCCCGGCGGGCGTTTTTGTTTTGACGGACACCGGTATCGCGGTTATATCAAATTACCAATGTCTGACCCCAAAAATGACTTAGGTTATAGGTTTAACAACCTATGGCAAGCCCTCAGATAATAATTCTGGTCTCACTAGCTGGCGTCTCAATCGTCTATGCTTTTATATGCGACATCCGGTTGTCTCGAAAGGCCAGTAAGCTCCGGAACTGGCTCCAGAAAGAGCGTCCTGAGCTTTGGTCGAAGTTGAATTTCTTTGCCAGAAATTGGAATGGTGGCCACCCAGGCGTAAAGCTACTCTATCGCATGAAGGTTGTTGGTCTTCCATGGTTTGATCACCAATGTGAACAATTACATGCATTGGAACGGAAGCTTCTTTGGGGGATCATAATAGGTGCGGTTTGCATAGGTTTGGCAATTGCAGGCTCCAAATTTTGGGGTTGGCAGTGGTGACACAAACGCGAATCTTTTGCACGTTTCGGGTGTAAATAGGGGCAAGTTTCCACTTTAGACGGGATTGATGACAAGGGTGATCTGTGGGGTCCCAGCCAGGAGGACGCCATGAATGCTCTCAGTCCGTCGGGAAAAGGGACCGGATACCTATCGAAGGCTAAGGGATTGATTGGGTTGCGGCGGAGTTGGAATTCTTTCGAAGAGGAGGGAGGGAGAAGTTTGGTAAAATCATACCGGGTTGCGCGTAGCGCCTCGCCCCCGTGCTCCGGAGGAGGAAGTTGACAGTGCGCTCGCCGTTGCGGTATTGGAACGGCCGTGGGTTGAACGCTCGTATCAGAAGGAACCACGACCATGGATCAGATTATGTCGTCTAGCATCGTGACAGTGCTTCTCTGGGTCGGTGTCGGCGTGCTCGCACTCGTCATGGCCGTGTGGATCCTGCGGTGGGTATTGGGCGTGAACGAAATCTTGAACGCGCTGCACGCCATCCGTGACGAGCTCCAAATCCTCCGCGACCAGCAGGTCGGTGCGAGACCATCTTCCACGCCCAAACCCGACGCGGCACGATCCGATGTCCCCCGAACCGAACCGTCCCCCCTCGATATGCCGATTCCGGATGATTGGCGCCTCGGCTGGCAAGACAAAAAGTAGCGGTCGGGTCTCCGCTTGACTCATGTTCCCGGTAAAAAGCGGGCCGGAAATGAAAGCGCCCTCTGGGGGGTCATGACTCGAGGGGGGTCTTGAGTGTCGCACCGAGGTTTCTGCTCAGGAAAAGGGGTCTCCATTTGCCTTGACACCAACCGCCTGCCTCCTTAACCTGCTGCCATTCAAAAGGGAGTTCTTATCACTCATGCTTTCCACTGAAGCCGACGCCCGCTACCGCCCCGTGGTTATGGGTACCCACGGCATGGTGTCGAGCGGCCATCCGCTGGTCTCGTTGATCGCCACGGAAGTCCTGAAGAAAGGTGGTAACGCCGTGGACGCCGGAATCACGGCCCTCTTTACGGCCATGGTGGTGGAGCACACCCACCACAGCCTTGGCGGGGAGTCGGCGATCCTGTACTACTCTGCCAAGGACAAGAAGGTCTACGCCATCAACGGGGCGGGCCCGGCGCCTAAGCTGGCCACGCGCGAATACTTCGAGAAGCTGGGCACCATCCCCAACGAGGATAGTTTCCTCATTGCACCCGTCCCGGGCACGCTGGATGGTGCGGTCTTGACCCTGGACAAGTTCGGGACCCTGAACCTGGCCGATGCCATGCAGCCGGCGATCGACCTGGCAGAGAAGGGCCATCCCATTGACCACATTATGGTCAAGTGGATCACCAACTCGAAGGCCTTTCTCTCGAAATGGCCGGGGTCGGTGAAGGCGTTCCTGCCAGGGGGGAATCCGCCCAAGCCCGGCGAGATCTTCGTGCAGCCCGAGTACGCTGCGACCCTGAACAAGATCCGGGATGGAGAGACTCAGATCCTGTCGAAGGGGCGGAGCGCGGGCATGCAGGCGGCTCGGGACGTCTTCTACAAGGGGGAGATCGCCCGTGCCCTGGACAAGTTCTCCCAGGAGAACGGCGGCCTCATCCGCTACGACGACCTGGCCAGCTACCAGGCTAAGATCGAGGAGCCCTGGAAAACGACCTACAAGGGCTACGAGATCTATAGCTGCGGTTCCTGGACCCAGGGCCCCATGATGCTCCAAGTCATGAACCTGCTGGAACCTTTCGACATGGGGAGCTTCAAGCACAATAGCCCGGAGTATATGCACGTGGTCATCGAGGCCTTCAAGCTCGGCTACATGGACCGCCACAACTTCTACGGCGACCCCTACATGGTCAAGGTGCCGGCCAAGGGCTTGGTGTCCAAAGCCTACGCCGAGGAGCGGCGGAAGCTCATCGATCGAACCAGGGCGGCGATGGACATGCCGGTCGGCGACCCCTGGAAGCACGAGGGAAGCGCTAGCCGACCGGCCAATCTGGGTCCGGTCCTGGCGCGCGGGTCAACAGCCACCGAGGAGCGAGAGCCGCGGGGCGACACCACCTCCCTGGTGGTCATAGACAAAGACGGGAACATGTTCTCGACCACCTCCAGCAACAACATGGGTGTCCGGCGGAGTGGCGTGACCCCCACGGGCCTCGGCTTCGTGCTGAGCGGTCGGCTGCGCCAGTTCTCCCTGGATCCGCAGAACCCCAACGTCATCGCTCCGGGCAAGATTCCCCGAATCACCCCTACGCCTCACCTGGCCTTGAAAAACGGCAAGCCCTTCATGGCATGGACCACGCCGGGTGAGGATGTGCAGACGCAAGCCAACCTCCAGGTGTTCTTCAACGTCGTGCACTTTGGGATGGACGTGCAGACGGCGGTTGAGGTGCCGCGATTCCGCTCGCTCCACGGCCCGGCCCCCGAGTTCCCGCAGGAGATGCTGAAGGGCGAGGTCCGGGCAGAGCCCCGGATCGCGCCGGAGACCATCAAGGCCTTAGAGGGAATGGGCCACAAGATCCGGACTGAGCCTGACTGGGCCGAGCCGCGCGGAGGCATGGTCATCATCGTACGGGACGACAAGACCGGCGTCCTCTCGGGCGGGGCGGACCCGCGGCGGAGTTGCTACGTGATCGGCTGGTAGAGCGGACACCGGGCCGGGGGAGTAACTGGAGGGCATGCCCCCGGCCCGGCAAACCAAGGACAGGCTGACGGTCGGGTCTTGAATCTTTACAGTAGTGGTTTTGCTACTTTTTATCAGTAACTTGGTTAATATTTTCTCGAAAAATAATTAAGTATTTAGCTGCCTATCTGCCCGACGACTTCTGCCGTTTCTCCCTCCTGCAATTTTCTGCTTGACAAGGGATAGATAACAGAGGTTATCCATAAGGTCCCACCAGGAGGTGGCCCCATGAAGGCTCTCAGTCCTAAGCAGCGCCAGGTGCTCGAAACAATCCTCCGCTCGCTCCGGGAGCGGGGAATCCCCCCCGTCCTCGAGGAGATTGCCGAGGCGATCGGAGTCAGGAGCCGGTTTGGGGCCTTTCGTCACGTCCGAGCGCTCGAACACAAGGGCTACATCCGCCGCCTGCCGGGTCCCCGAGGCATTCAGGTCCTGAGGGACTCAGCCGGCAACCCGCTCCCCCCTGAAGAACAGGTGGGATACCTCCCCGTGTACGATCGAGTGACCGCCGGGCCGCCGGTGCTTGCGCGAGAAGAGATCGTCGATTACGTCCCAGTGCCGGCCTTCTGGCTGGGCGGCGGCGAGGGTTTTGCCGTCAGGGTTCTCACCGATAGCATGGCTCCCACCGTGGCTCCCGGTGATATCGCCGTCGTGCGTCGGCAGCAGGCGGCCACTCCGGGGGATATCGTGGTGGCCCTCCTCGGGGACGAGGCGGTTCTCAAGCGCTTCGCGCGTGGGGTCGAGGCGATCCTCCTCCTCTCGGATAACCCGACCTACGCCCCCATGCGGTTGGCGCCGGGAAAAGCCCTTCGAGAGCCTCAGGATGAAGCCCTTCGAGAGCCTCAGGGCGAGGATATCCGGATCCTCGGCAAGGTGGTTGGTTTGCTCCGCCGATTCGACGGGGCAGTCTAGGTTCGGACACGGGGTATTCGGCCGGGCCTAGAGCTCTTGAGCACCCCGAGTGTCAGCGGTATCATCGAATTAGGAGGAATTTCTTTCCGCAGGGGTCTCCGACATGCTCCACCCGTCTCCCCGTAGGGCCGTCACTACCAGCAGTCCAGAGATCGGCGAGCTGCCCGGGGCAGAGCGTCTGCCGAGGCTCATCCAGGGCCTGTTCGCGTCCCCTCCGGAAGGCATGGTCGCCCTCATCCGTGGCCCCGAGATCGTGCTCTCCCTGGCGACCTTTGCCGCGGGGCTCTACGCCCTTCGGGGACACAAGGTCCTCTTGGTCGATGCGAGCAACAGCACCGATCCCTACATCGTCTCTCGCCTGGCCCTGGCCGCGAGGCAAGACCCTCAGCAGATTCTGTCCCGGATCCACATTATCCGCACCTTTACCGTGCACCAGTTGGCCGCGTTAGCCTTCCGCCGACTGGAGCCGCTTATTCGGAAACATGTTCCGGGGCTGGTGATCCTTTCAGGGGTGACCTCGCTCTTTGCCGACGCCAACGTCCCCCTCAAGGAAGCGCGATGGCTGCTCCGGGAGATCGCGACCGAGGTGAAAAGGCAAGCCGAGATGGGGTGCAAGGTCCTGGTGGCCGCGGCGGAGGTGCCACCTGAGTCCGGGCGAAGGCATCTTTACCTCCCCTGGTTGCACGTGGCGGCCAGGAGTATCCGAATTGACCCTTCGACGAGCTCAGGGCAGGGCCTCATCTTTCGGCAGGAAAAACCGTTTACGCGCCGGACCGAAATCCTCCCGGTCGACCAACTCGTTGCATTCCTGCGGTGAGCATAGTCGAACCGTGAGGTGAACCATGGATCGAGCCGTGTAGGGTGGGCTCAGTCGAATCCCCTGCGGTGAGCTTAGGGTGAGCTTTGTCGAACCCCCAGGAGGTAAGTCATGGGTCGAACCGTCATGAGCATCGTCCAGGCCTTTCAGCACGAGCGAGAGTCCTGGGGAAAGTTCCGCAGAGCACTCACGCGGGGTGACCGCGAGACCTTCGATCGTCTCTTCCAGCATGCCAGGCAGCACGCTGCCGAGGCGGCGTACGCGTCGAGGCCCACCCCTTTCGAGGCGGTGGTGATGGCTATCTTATTGGAGCATGAGAAAGCACTCCAAGAGATCCGCGGCCGTCTCGACAAGCTCGAGGCAGGCCGCCTCGAACGACTCGAGGCAGCCTTGCATCGAGGGCAGGATGAAGAGCAGGGGATGGCTCTTTGATATCTATCCCGCCAAGAGCGAAATGGTCCTCTGGTGGATCACCGAGGCAGGGGAGCGGTTGCGTCTGGAGGATCCCTTTGCACCCGCCTTTTACGCCGAGGGAGAGGCGCGGGACCTGCAACCGCTCATCAGAGAGCTTGAGGACAAACCCTCGATCGCGAGGCTCGAATGGGTCAAACGATGGGACCTCGTGAGCCAGGAGAAGGTCGAGGTCCTGAAGATCGCCCTGGCGGACCTGAACCAATACTCCGTGCTCCCTAACCGCCTCTTCCTGGAACACCCGTGGATCGTCTTCTGGAACTGCGGGATCCACCTGGCGCAACTGTATTGCTACGAGCGGCAGCTTTTCCCCCTGGCCTTTTGCCGGATCGAACACCAGAAGGGAGTGCTTCAGGGTGTCGAGTGCCTGGATGATCCCTGGGCGTTAGAGTACGCCCTTCCCCCTCTTCGGATCATGGAGATGCGTGGCGCAGGCCCGCTCGGCCGCTTCTCGAGGCGGCTCGACGCGCTACAGATTCGGGTCGGGGGGGAGACATATGATCTATACGATGGGGAAGAGGCCGAGCTGCTGCATGCGTTCAAGGGCCTGCTCGAGCGGTACGACCCCGACCTCGTCTACACCGAAGAGGGGGATGCCTTTCTCTTGCCCTTGCTGCACAGGCTGGCGAGGAAGCACCGAATGGAGCTTCCGCTCGACCGCGAGCCGGTCATTCGTAAGCCGCCGCGAGAGGGACGCAGCTTTTTCAGCTATGGCCGGGTGATCTACCTGACCCCGCCGTTTCTCCTGTACGGCCGCTGGCATATCGATCTTTGTAACTCGTTCATCTACCATGATGGGGAGCTTCCCGGGCTGCTCGAGGTTTGCCGGGTTGCCAAGGTCCCGGTCCAGCGACAGGCCCGTCTCTCGACGGGTGTCGCCATCACCTCGATGCAGATGGATGAAGCCACCCGGATGGGGGCGCTGATTCCCTGGAAGAAGGCCGAGGTGGAAGAGGCCAAGACGCTGGCAGAGCTCCTCACGGTGGATAAGGGCGGCATGGTCTACCTGCCACCGATGGGGCTCCACGAGAACGTGGCAGAGATCGACTTCGCCAGCATGTATCCCTCCCTCATGGTGGCCTACAACATCTCGCCCGAGACCGTGAACTGCGACTGCTGTCCGAAAGGCGCGGTGCCGGAGGCGGGGTATAGCCTCTGCCAGCGGCGGGAAGGCCTCGTCCCACGCATCCTGTGTCCCCTCCTCGAAAAGCGGCTCAGGTACAAGACCCTCAAGAAGGCGAATCAGGGCGAGGCGCGGCGGCGCTACGATCTGCTGCAGGCGGCGCTTCGCTGGTGCCTCCTGGTGAGCTTCGGCTACCTGGGGTACAAGAATGCCCGCTGGGGGCAGATCATGGCCCACGAGGCCGTCACGAGCCTCGGGCGTGAGATGCTGCTCCGGGCGCGGATCATTGCGGAGGCCTCTGGCTTTCGCGTGATCCACGCCATCGTGGACTCGATCTACGTACAGAAGCCGGGCCTCACGGAGGAGGTGCTCGAGGCGCTCTGCCAAGAGATCATGGAGGCGACGAAGATTCCCATTGCGCTCGAAGGGATCTACCGGTGGATCGTCTTTTGCCCGTCCCGGGAGTCCCCGGAGATCACGGTGCCGAACCGCTTCTACGGCGTCTTTCAGAATGGGGAACAAAAAGTCCGTGGGCTGGAGCTGAGGCGGCACGACACGGCCCCCAGGATTGCCAGGGCCCAGCAAGCAATGCTCGACTGCCTGGCCCAGGCCAGAAATGCCACAGAGTTTTTGACTCGGGTTCCCGAGGCTCTCGAGATACTCCGGCATCATGTGGAAGATATTCGTGAGGGGCGGGTGCCGTTCGAGGAGCTCGTCATCACCCGCACCCTGTCGAAAGACCCGATGCAGTATGTCCGGGAGGATGCCGGGGCCGTCGCCGCCAAGGCGCTGGCCCGGGCCGGGGTGAAGCTACATCCAGGGGAGCAGATCGGCTATGTCATTCTCGACCAGAAGGCCAAGGTGAAAGGGGATCGGGCCCGGCCGGCACTTCTGCTGACCGGAAACGAAACCTATGACAGGGAAAGATATGTCGAGTTGCTCCTGCGGGCCGCCGAGACCCTCCTCGGCCCCGTCGGTTATTCTGCAGACCGGCTCCAGTCCTACCTCAGTCCCTCTTGAGCCCTCGGACTACTTCGATATGAGGTTCGAGAGTGGGTAGATTTCGGGCCCGTCCGCTTCATGGTGCGGGAATCGCAAGGTGTGCCATAGTAATTGGGCAGTCCAATTCTACTTTAATGGCTGCCTTGCGGTTTCGAGTATATGGGCGTGACTCCACAGGTTCGTATTTCGCTTGCAGTGGCACTTGGACTCGTGCTGCCAGTCGTCGTCTCGTGCGAACAATTCCCAAATCTCTCGTCACCATCATTCTATTCGAAGGACGGAATCTCGTTCAGGTATCCTGGGAACTGGACCGTCTCGGAAGACGTAACTAAAGAGGGCGACTCTGAGTACCGATATCTGTTTGTGAAGTCTCCGGGAGACGCTATTCTAATCAGTCAGCGGTACCGCCCCGAAGTGGATCTCACACCCGAGGAGTTTGCGTCGGACTTCAAGGCTATTCGTAACGCCGAAGCAGAAGATGTATTCCGAGTTGGGCGGTTTCGTCCAATAAAGGTCCAGTCGCGAAGTGATTTTCAAGTTCAAGCGACCATCGCAGGGGAAACACGCGAGGGGATCGGACAAGCGTTCGTCATCTCGGCACTGGGCGAGAAGATTACACACTTCTCCACTCTTTTCACAATCGATCATCGAAACCAGACTATCTTTGTGGTCGCGCAGGCGCCTCGCGAGGACTGGAAGCTGGTGGAGCCTGCATTCCAGCTTGTTCAGTCGTCGCTCAGAATCGAATGATCCCTGCGTGGCCTCGGGACGGTCACCGAGCACCTATTTGGATGACGTTCATCACCATCGCTGTGTTGGTAACGCTTGGGCTGCTCTTCTAGAATGGCTGGCTTGGTATGGCAATATTCGGAGCCATTTGCATGGTCCGATGTAGAAAGCAATACACATCTTCTATTCTCTCATTTTCGTCTGTGCCTGTATCTGTAAGACGATTTTAGCGAATACTCAATGCCAACAGGAGTAGTCGGGAGATGATTAGAAAATACGCCGCGGAAGGAGAAGGAGCATGTTTTAAAAAAGTCGGCCTTTGGTGTGTGGTGTCATTGAGTGCTCTCGTGCTCTTTGGCTGCAGCGAGCGTTTTGACAAGGGGAGAGGCACATACATCCACAAGGGGAAAGGGTTGTCGATCCAGTTCCCTGCAGGGTAGAACGAGACAGAAACTCCTGTGGGAGCTCTTGTCAGCGGTGCAGATCCAGACAACAAGGCAAATATTAGTGTCATGGTCCAGGATCTGCCCGGAAGTGTAAACTTTGATCAATACCTCAAACAGGCATCATCACAACAAGGCAGGGCGGGTGCGCGTGAACGTGAAGAGGGTGACATAACAATGGATGGAGTTGCAGGATACTGGTCGATACGGGATGTCAGCATACGCGGGGTGACATTTACCTCTATCAGCTATTTTGTCATGAGGGGAAACAGAGTGTATTCGATCATATGCACTGCCAATGCAAAAGATTTTTCTGATTTCGAAGCTACCTTCGATGAGGTAGGGACAAGTTTCAGATTTCTTTCATAGAGAAAGATCAGAGGGGGGTGCGGGGCTTCGTNNCGCCCCCTAAGCACTTTCCATAGCCTTGGGGTACCTGTCCGGCAGCCGCCGTATCTTGTGGTAGCTTTTCCCTGGGCCCGAAGCGCCTGCCTCGTTAGCCTGCTGCCGTCCAAGAGGGAGTTTTGATTACTTTTCCTAGGAGTTTTTCTCGGGAGAAGGCGATCCCGGACGGTGCGACCTCGCGGCTCTGCGGTGGTACTGTACGGGACCTTTGCCGGTAACATCAGACGGTCCCCCTGACCATTCTGCGGAAGCCTGGAGACGATCCGCATGCACGGGACGTCGCTAGCAGATGATGGTATAAAATTTGCACCTTTTCAGCCAGTCGCGTGATACACGACGAGGTCTCCGCTTGAGTCTGTCGGACCGTAAACACATAGACACGAGAAAGGAGGGAAGTTTCGGTCTCACGTTCGCCTCGCGAGTGAATGTAAAACAATCGGGAGGGATTCCCATGCGCGCATTTTCACGCGTCATGCAGGGTGCATTTCGTCAGCGTCGTGCGTCCGTTGCGGTTGCTCTGATGGCGGTGATGGCCTTTGCGGCGTCATGCGTTTCGAGCGGAACCCACAAAAAGGCAGTGGCCGAGCGAGATGCTCTCGCTCGTGAAAAAGGGATGCTAGAAAGGAGGGTTGAAGAACAGGAGAGACGGATTCAAGAGCTTGATTCGAAAGCTGCAACTCAAAGTGAAGAGCTCTCGCAGCTTCGTCAGGCCCACGCGGCTGAGCTGTCGCAGCTGCGTCAGGCTCGCACCACTGAGGTTTCGCAGCTTCGTCAGACCTACGACACGCTCATTTCAAAGCTCGAAAGTGAAGTCGCGTCTGGCCAGGTTGTCATCAAGCAGTTGGAAGAGGGCTTGAGCCTCAACCTCACGGAGCAGATCCTGTTCGCATCGGGGTCGGCCGAGCTGGGGGATCGCGGTCGCGAGGTACTCCTGACGGTATCGGCGGAACTCGGGAAGGTTCCCTATCAAATCGTCGTTGGGGGCCATACCGACAACGTTCCGATCCGCGGTGCGTTGGCCAGTCGATATCCTACCAATTGGGAGCTTGCCGGAGCGCGTGCGGCCCGGGTCGTACGCTTACTGGAGGAGGCAGGAATCGAAAGCAACCGGCTTCACGCTGTGTCGTTTGGCAAGAATGATCCCGTGGCTTCCAACGATACGCCAGAGGGCCGGGCGCAAAATCGGCGAATTGAAATTCGGCTCAGGCCGGTCGTGACAGGTGAATCAAGCTCCGCCACGCCGAGCTCCGGAGGTGGACAGTAAGATCATGCGGAAAAGGTTGGAGGGATGAAGGTGTAGGATATCTTGGGGAGGGGGTCATGGTGCGATGGGTGTGATTGGTGAAAGGGGACAGGTGGATCTTACCCTGATCTTTCGGACACAAGAGAAGGAGACAGGTTGATGGCTTCGAACTGCACCGGACTCCGATAGTTCAGCGTGGAATGGCGGCGCGTTCGGTTATAGAACACCTCAATATACTCAAACAAGCTGGCCCGACCCGGGGTGAAGCTACACCTGGGGGAGCAGATCGGCTATCTTATTCTCGACCAGAAGGCCAAGGTGAAGGGGGATCGGGCCCGGCCTGCTGTGCTGCTCACAGGAAACGAAACTTATGANNGACCAGAAGGCCAAGGTGAAGGGGGATCGGGCCCGGCCGGCATCTCTGCTGACCGGAAACGAAACTTAACGTAAGATATGAACAATTGCTCCTCCGGACCGCCGAGACGTTGCTTGCCCCGGTTGGTTATCCCGCCGACCGTATCCGGCCTGGCCTCGATGAGATGTAGCCGCGATGCCCGTCATCACGGCTGCGCTTGGGAGCCCACCGATCCCGCAGCCTTTGCCGATTTCCACAACTTGAGGTTCAAGAGCTCGACAAAGAGCGAGAAAGCCATGGCGAAGTAGATGTACCCTTTATCGATTTTCATGCCCCAGCCCTCCGCAATGAGCATCACACCTACGAGTATCAGAAATGACAAGGCCAGCATCTTGATCGTCGGGTGGTGCTCAACAAACCGAGTCACAGCTCCCGCGAATGCCATCATCACTGCCACCGCTGCAACGACAGCAGCCACCATGATCCTGAGGTCCTTGGCCATTCCTACAGCGGTGATGACGGAGTCCAGCGAAAATACAAGGTCGATGAGCAGGATTTGCAAGATTGCAGCAAGGAAGGAGCCAGGTACTTTTCGTCTCGGCGCGTGCTCGGAAGTGCCTTCAATCTTCTCGTGGATTTCGTAGGTTGCCTTTCCCACGAGGAAGAGCCCCCCGAGAAGTAAAATGACTTCCTTGCCGCTGAAACCGTGGCCGAGTACGGCAAAAAGTTCGGCCTCCAGTCCCATGATCCACTTGATCGTGAACAGCAGCAGGATCCGCATGATCATGGCCAGAGACAGCCCGATGAACCGAGCGCGAGCCTGAACCGCCTGGGGCAGCTTACCGGTCAGAATGGCTAGAAAGACGATGTTGTCGATGCCCAGGACGATCTCTAGGCTCGTGAGGGTCAGGAGGGCCACCAGATTTTCAAAGCTAAAGAGGCCTTCGAACACAGCTCGTTCTCCTTTCTGGAGGATGTTTCATTGCTGCCTTACGACCGCTTTATAACATCAGAACCGCTGTTGTTCCCAGCTATCGCTTGTGTCCTCAAGGTCATCGACCGCCTGTAAGCTCTCACGGTCATTCCGAAAAGCCATATTTTTTCAGGGCGGATCGAGTGTGGTATGCATCTTGCTCCGTACTTTCACGAAGCGGTGACTCTGAGGCGGATCAGCGCCGGGACCTCTCGGAAAGTTCAGACTTCTATCTAAATTGGAGGAGAACAAGCGCATGAAACGAATGAACGTGCAAGTCTGGCCGTGCCTACTTGGGATCGCTTTGGCAGTGCTTTCTGGATGCGCGTCGAAGGTGCTGATGCCTCCTAAGGTCAACCTCACAGTCTATAACAAAATCGGGATGATTCAGTTTTCCTCCAATGCCGAGGGCAACCTCCAACAGTTTGCCTCTCAAAAGTTCCTCCAAGCTCTTCAGTCATCGCAACCTGGCGTACGCGTCCTGGAGCTTGGCGACGAGAACAAAGTGCTGCGGACAATTCAGCGCGGGCAATTGGATCCGGCGGCGATCCAGGCGATAGGCATGGAGTATGGTGTCGACGCAGTCGTCTTCGGGCGGTTAGAGATTAGCAACGTGAAGCCCAAAGTCAAACTTTCTACGGTGTTGACATCTATGAGCGCTCGGGCCGATGTCGACGCAGCACTCAGCGCAAGGCTCTTNNCTTTGGACCAATTCAGTCCGTGGGAGGCAAACCGTGGGGCATGTCTCATTGGTGTCAAACGGCGACATCCATTTTGGCGCCCGTGACCCTGAAAGCGCATACGGGCGACTGGTTCACTGGCTAGTGGTCAGAGCCACTCGGGACTTCCGCCCATATTACGGAGAAAAGTAAGCGACGCGGGGTGTGACTTCCACGCCCAGCGTGCTGCCTGCCTGGCCCTTACCTTGTTCAACAGCCCCAAGGCGCAGGCGAGAGTTGAAGCATCGCCGGGGGAAAGCGAATGAGGAGGGCCACGTCCGCCCGTGAGGGTTATGGTGATGCCGTACTTTCGGCCAAATCGGATTTACCTCCGGGCTGCCGAGACCCTGCTCGCCTCCGTCGGCTGCGCGGCCGAACGGATTCAGTCCTGTCTCGGGACCTTCCGATAATCGCAAAACACCAGATGTTGCGACGCTTTTCCCTTGACACACACGCGCTTTTCTCCAACACTCGCCGCTTGACAAAGGGAGTTCTCATCATAGGGATCGCGCTCGGGGAAAAGACCCTTACAAGGACCGAGCTCCTGTACCCATTGGAAAAGAGGGCCGAATCCGCAACACGAATGCGTCCCCTAGGCTTGTGTTCTTTCCACGTGCTTACACGAGACCTTGGGCGATCATGGCGCGGGCGACCTTGATGAATCCGGCGATGTTGGCGCCGTTGACCAGGTTTCCAGGCGAGTTGAACTCCTCCGCAGCCTCCCTGCAGTTCACAAAGATGGTTTTCATGATCTGCTGCAACTTGGCGTCCGTCTCCTCGAACCCCCAGGCTTCCCGGCTCGCGTTCTGTTGCATCTCCAGTCCCGAGGTGGCTACGCCGCCGGCGTTGGCTGCCTTCCCCGGCCCGTACGCGATCCCCGCTTGGATGAATACCTGCACCCCTTCCGGCACGGTCGGCATGTTCGCCCCCTCGCCGAGGGCGATGCAGCCATTCTTCACCAGCTTCGTGGCGTCCTTGCCCGTGATCTCGTTCTCGGTTGCCGAGGGGAACGCCACGTCGCACGGGATGTCCCAGATGTTCCCGTTCGGCGTGTACTTCGCGCTCTTGTGATACTCGCAATAGTCCTGGATCCGGCGCCGCTCGATCTCTTTGAGCAACTTGACCGTCTCGAGGTTGATCCCCTCCTCGTGGTAGAGCACGCCGTTGGAGTCGCTCATCGCGATGACCTTCGCGCCGAGCTGGGTTGCCTTTTCGTGGGTGTAGATGGCGACGTTCCCTGAGCCGGAGATGATGACCTTCTTTCCCTCGAGGCTGTCTTTATGGTATTTGAGCATCTCCTCGACGAAGTAGACGCACCCGTACCCGGTTGCCTCCATCCGCACCTGGCTCCCGCCGTAGACGAGCCCCTTCCCGGTAATGACGCCGGCCTCGAACTTGTTGGTCAGCCGCTTGTACTGTCCGAACATGTACCCGATTTCGCGCATGCCGACGCCGATGTCGCCTGCCGGGACATCGGTGTGCTCACCGATGATCCTCCACAGCTCCGTCATGAAGCTCTGGCAGAAGCGCATGATCTCGCCTTCCGACTTCCCCTTGGGGTTGAAGTCCGAGCCGCCCTTGGCCCCGCCGATGGGGAGCCCGGTCAGGGAGTTCTTGAAGATCTGCTCGAATCCGAGGAACTTGATGATCCCCAGGTACACGGAGGGGTGGAACCGCAGTCCCCCCTTGTACGGCCCCAGCGCGCTGTTGAACTGCACCCGGAAGCCTCGGTTGATGTGGACGTCTCCCTTGTCGTCCTGCCAGGGTACCCGGAAGATCAGCTGCCGCTCCGGCTCGCAGATCCGCTCAACGATCTTCGCCTCGCCGAACTCCGGGAGCTTCACGAACACCGGCCCGAGAGACTCGAGAACCTCGCGGACCGCTTGGTGGAACTCCGCCTCGCCCGGGTTCCGCTTGACCACATCCTGAAAGATTAGCTCCAGTCTCTCCGTCAGCGCCATTTTCTTCCTCCTTGTCCTTACGGTGTTGGGATTCGGAACTTGGGACAGCTCGAATGCACGTGTGGTTGGATCACCCCAAAGCGCCTGGCGCTTCGTTAAGAAAATCTGAATTGAAGGCGGACGGCCATGAATATCCTATCGATGGATTGGACATGGTCGGATTAATAAGCCATTTTTGGATGAACTCGTGAAAGACCGTCTCGACGTAAGGCTTCGGAACCTTACCCCGGCCGTCGTTCCCGCCCTGGTGCACAAGATCCTGGAAATTGATGAGTTCAAGGGTTGGTGCCTGGGTAGGGAATGCCCTGCGCCCTTCCAGCCTGGGGAGGCGCATGAAGCGCGTTGTGCTGAACTCTGCCGGTGCCTGCCCCCGGATCGAAGGGACAAGGCTTTCCCCTGCCGAAGCACGGACCTTATTTGGGGGGGGCGGATCAAAAAGCCGGAGGAGCGGGACTCGCCCCTGATCGCCGGGTGTGCGGGGTTGCTGCGCACGGTGTTCGACGAGCACTGGGACATAAAGTTCGACGAAAGGCTCATCCTCCAATTCCATGTTCGCTTGTGCAAGAATTCCTCGAGGTGCCAGGCGCAGCACAGCCCCTATACCGGGCAGCCGCGCGACACTCTAATCTCCGAAAGCTAGCTACGTACCCTAATCTTTTTCGGTGCGGACCGCGTGATGACCAACCGGCTCGTCAGCCGGGAACTCACCATTCCCCGGGACACCGTGAAGCAGGTCCTGAACCGGCTCGTCGAGCCGAACCTGCTCCAGCGTGCCGGGGTTGCGAGGGGAACCCGGTACCGGCGTCGCGGACTGCGGCTGTGATGAGGTACCTTTTTTCCTACCGGCTCCCGAGGTAGCAGACCGCTCTCTGGCTGAGGGCGTTCGCGCTCAGATAGAGCCGCCTTCCGCCCGTTGCCGCGGGAACGTCTACAACACGGATAACCCTCTCCCAATGCCCGTCGTCCGGGGACAGCTCGGCCATTCTGTTCAGATTCCCGAGGAAGAACTCCTCGTTCAGGTAATTTTCCTTTCTCCCGGGGAACACGGCGAGGTACAGCATATCCGCCTCGACGAGGTCGTTGAAGAAGTGGGTCCCGAGCGAAACGTCCGGGACCACGGCATCTACCATGCCGACCACCTCGCAGAGCACGGACACCGTGTTGATCTCCGCGAAAGAGGCGGGGACCCCAAGGGAGGGCGTGCTCGTCCCCCACCGCCCGGGACCGAAGAGCATGATGATCGGTTTTCGGCCCCCCGGCTCCTCCGCGTGCGTCAGCCGCCCGATCGCCCGGGCGATTGAGTACCGGTCGGTGATCGGTAGCTTCGCGTACTCCGAAGGGACAACGTAGATTAGCCGGTCCACCGGCGTGAACGAACTCTGCCCGACGATCGTACCGCGCGCGTCAAGGATGACATCCTTCTCGGCGAGGTTGTGGGGCAAGGGACCGATGCTTCCACCCTCTCGGACCTGCAGCGGGCGGCATTGGACGAGGTGGATCCGGTAGTTGTTGTGGGGGAAGAAGTTTGCGGTGAACTCAATGTCAACGGGGTAATTGTACGCCTCACGCAGCTCACGCATCATCGCGCGCATGTCCTCCACGAAGGGGGTTTCGGACAGAAGCTTCTTAAACGTCAGGACCCAAGTCGAGGCGGCGCGAGGTCTCCTTTCCGCGTCGCCGTGCGCGCTTCCCCTCCGGGAGGCGAACAGCTCGATCGGAAGACCGGGGCTGTTCCGGACGACTTCGTCGATGTGCCGGGAGTCGAAGCGGTCCTCCTTCAGGTTGAGGACGTCCACGCGGCGCTGGGCGTACTCCACCACTTCATCGAAGTTCGCCTCCGGACGGCGCAGTGGGGCGTTCAGGGCGACGATCCGGGTGTAGTCGTCGTCGGAGCGGTTGACCGCGCGCGTCCCCAGCCCGAACACGAGGCGGATGACGCCCGCCTCCGGGTCGATGTGCCCGCTCCACACGTACGGGTTAAATGACAGCCCGACCCCCGACACCTGCGGGTAGAACAGGTCCCCGTGAATGGCGCCAGACACCCGCTGCACTAGGATCGCCATCTGCTCATCCCGATCGAGCAGGCCTCGGTGGGCACGGTACAGAAGCGCCTCCTCGCTCATCGTGCTCGCGTAGACGGTTTTGACCGCCGCGAGGAAATCAGCCAGGCGCTTCTTGGGGGTCCCCTGGTTCGGGCAGAATACGCTTTCGTACTTCCCCGTAAAGGCGTTACCGAATCCGTCCTCGAGCAGGCTGCTCGACCGGATGATGATCGGGGATTGGCCGAAATACTCTAACATGGCGATGAACTGCTCCCGGATAAACGGCGGAAATTCACCGTTGAGAATCTTCTGCCGGGCCTCTTCGGCGCCTTCCAAGAAGGATGAGGGGATCCGCTGGCTCCTCCGGACGTGCCAGCAGCCGTTCTGCACCAAATAAGTGTAAAAGACGTCCGCTCCGATGTAGTACGAGTCGTGGGCCTCCAGCCGCTCCAGCCATCGCCGCTGCCTAGAGAGGATGGCCCGGGCAAGAAGCATTCCCACGGACTTCCCGCCGATGAGCCCCGTCCCGATCATTCGCTTCCGGATGGTGAAGATGTCGGACAGGTCCAGGTACTTCGACGCAAGCGCGATGAGGCGCTCGTCGCGGCTGAGCATCATCCGAAGGAGCTGGTGAAAGATCCGCTCCGCTTCGTCCTTGGGGAGCGCTCCCGTCCGGACGCTTTCCAACACCTCCCGGGCCTGGAGGAACTTACGGTCCCAGATGTCGAGGGTCCGGGAGACTGAGTCGGTCCGCTGTTCGGTCATCTCGGCAAGAATTTCGGAAAGCACAGCGCTTTCGGTTACGGGATGGAAATCCCCGTTGTCCCAGACGTGGGGAAAGTACATGGTGGGGGAGTACCGGTTCTGGACCTTGAGCGGGCGGACGTAGAGCTTCCCCTCGTCCCGGAACGTGTCAATCAGGATCTGGGTCGTGTCGCGGATGGCGGCGACCGCGTCGAACGAGTGACAATCCCGCAGTAGCGCGAAGTAGGTCACGGTTTCAAGTTCGTACAGGTAGGGGCAGGTTACCATGAAGAAGTTACCGAGCATCAAGTCGCCGTACCAGTCGGCCGCTAGGTCCGAGAGGCAGTCGAAGACATAGAACGTTCCCGGTCCGGACTTTTCGATGACCTCGTGGATCTGCGCGGTAAACGTCTCGAACCCCACCTCGGGGTTCAGGCGGTGGGTCTCCGCCCGGCTGTCGGCCGCCACGAGCTCCGGATGCCGCGCGAAGCGAAAGTAAACGAGCTTCTTCCCGTTCCGGAACGCATCATCGCGGAACGGGTCGACGAACGCCCCGTAATCGCCGATCGAGTCGATCTGCCACACGATGTTGTCGCCGGGGAGAACCTCTTCGAGCACCCGGTCCAGCTGGGGCAATCCGGTGCTTGGCGGATTCGACATGGAAGGCGTCCCTTCTTAGATAAAAGCGAGCAGATGGTCAGAAACCACGGCTATTATAGCAACGTCTGACGCGGAAGAAGACGTCAAGATGAACATGCGACGTCATGCCGGAAAACTGGGCCAGGGCTGATTCAGAAGATCTAGGAAGTGAATCTCCTTACCTGCCCAACATGCCAGGGGCAAACGGGATTATCAGTCTTATTGAGGACCAGGACGTCGTCAAACCCATATTTAAACATCTGGGACGCCGGCTGGTCAAACGGAAATCCCAGCTAAGGGCCAATGCACCTCACGTACATGGGCACTTAGGTGAAAGGGCATCGGGCCCGGCTGGCACTGCTGCTGACCGGAGACGGAACCTATGACAGGGAAAGATATGTCGAGCTACTCCTCCGGGCCGCCGGGCCGCTGCTCGTTCCGGTTGGCTATTCGGCCGACCGGCTCCAATCCTGCCTCTGGCCCTCCCAATAATCTTGAAATACTATATGTTGTAGCGCTTTTCCCTTGACACACATGCCCATCTTTCCGTACTTTATAAGCTTAATCACGCATCATGACACCTGAGCACATCCCAAGATGTGGTGGGGAACATCGTCCCGGAGACAGGATGACCCATGATACCTATTGGATTGCCTCCTAAACAGGGCCTATACGATCCCCGATTCGAGCACGACGCGTGTGGCATTGGGTTTGTCGTGAATGTCAAGGGTGTCAGGTCGAACGAGATCGTGCGTCAGGCACTCACGGTGCTGCAGAACCTGACGCATCGGGGCGCCCGGGGTGCCGAACCCAACACCGGTGATGGGGCCGGCGTTCTGTTGCAGACGCCGCATGCCTTTTTCCAACAAGCATGCGGCGGGGCGGGTTTTCACCTTCCGTCCTTTGGCGAGTACGGCGTCGGGATGGTCTTCCTTCCGCCCGATCCTTCCCACCGGCGGCATGTTGAGAAGCGATTCGAGGAGATCATTGCTGAGGAAGGGCAGCGCCTGCTTGGATGGCGGACGGTCCCCACAAACAATGCCTCACTGGGGCACACGGCGCTGTTGTGTGAGCCCTGTGTGCGCCAAGTGTTCATCGGACGGAATCCTAAGCTTCAAGACGACATGGCCTTCGAGCGGAAACTCTACGTCATCCGCAAGCGGGCCGAGAACACCATCCGGTACTCGGGGATGGTGGGCGGTGAATACTTCTATTTGACTAGCCTCTCGTATAAGACGGTTGTTTACAAGGGCATGCTCATCGCAGAACAGGTCGAGGAGTACTACCCGGATTTGTTGGACCCCGCCATGGAGGCCGCTATCGTCCTGATCCATTCGCGGTTCAGCACGAACACCTTCCCCAGCTGGGAACGTGCCCATCCGTACCGGTACATGATCCACAACGGCGAGATCAACACGCTGCGGGGCAACGTGAACTGGATGCACGCCCGACAGATGCTGTTTACGTCCGATCTCTTTGGGGATGATGTGGCCAAGCTGCTTCCCATCATCCAGCCCGATGGCAGTGACTCGGCCATGTTCGACAACTGCCTGGAGTTTCTCGTGCTCGCCGGCCGCTCCCTCCCGCACGCCGTCATGATGATGATCCCGGAGCCGTGGTCGAAGCACGAGAGCATGAGCGACGAGAAGAAGGCGTTCTACGAGTACCACAGCTGTCTCATGGAGCCGTGGGACGGTCCCGCCTCCATCGCCTTCACCGACGGTGCACGCGTCGGGGCGGTGCTCGACCGCAACGGCCTGCGCCCGTCGCGGTACTACGTGACCAAAGACGACCTGGTCATCATGGCCTCCGAGGTGGGAGTCCTCGATGTCGCACCAGAGCGCGTACTCTACAAGGGACGTCTCCAGCCAGGTCGGATGCTCCTGGTGGATACCGAAGAGGGATGCATCGTCGGGGACGAAGAGTTGAAGCACCGGATGGCGAACGAGCATCCGTACCGCCTGTGGCTGAATGAGCATCTGGTGCCGCTCGAGGATCTGCCCGAAGCTCCCCCAGTTCGAGAACCGGCTCGTGAGACCCTGCTTCAGCGGCAGCAGGCGTTTGGGTACACCTTTGAAGAGCTGCGCGTAATTATGGGACCGATGGCCAGGGATAGCGTGGAGCCGGTCGGCTCTATGGGGACCGACACGCCGCTGGCCGTGCTGTCCGACCGGCCGCAACTGCTATACAACTATTTCAAGCAGCTCTTTGCACAAGTCACCAACCCGCCCATCGATGCCATTCGGGAGGAGATCATCACGGCGACCGAAACGATGCTCGGTGCCGAGCGAAATCTCCTGGTTCCGGAACCGGAAAGCTGCCGCCAAATCAGGCTGAAAACGCCAATCCTGTCGAACGACGAGGTGGAGCAGCTCCGCTCCATCGACATCCCCGGCTTCAAAGCGGTGACGCTGCCGATTCTCTTCAGAGTTCGCGAGGGAGGCCCGGGATTGGAGCGGGCGATGGACGAACTCTGTCGGCAGGCAAGCCAGGCGATTGGCGAAGGGGCCAACATCCTAATCCTGTCGGACCGGGGGGTTGACCGTGAGAACGCGCCCATACCGGCCCTCTTGGCGGTGGCAGGCCTCCATCACCACCTCATTCGGGAGGGGACGCGGACAAAGGTGGGATTGGTCCTCGAGTCCGGAGAGCCACGTGAGGTGCACCACTTTGCGGTCTTGATCGGCTATGGAGCCGGCGCGATCAATCCGTACCTGGCGTACGAGACGCTGGACGATATGATCTGGCAGGGGCTGTTGACAAACATCACCGTCGACCAGGCGGTGAAGAACTACATGAAAGCTGCGGTAAAGGGTGTCGTCAAGGTGATGTCAAAGATGGGCATCTCCACGATCCAAAGTTACCGGGGTGCCCAAATCTTTGAGGCGGTCGGGCTCAACGAGACCGTCATCGACAAGTACTTCACCTGGACCTCGTCGCGGGTCGGTGGTGTCGGGATCGATGTGATCGCTCGGGAAGCCCAACTGCGGCACGACCGCGCCTTCCCGGAGCGACAGGTCGACGGCAGGGCCCTCGATATCGGCGGGCAGTACCAGTACCGCAGGGACGGGGAGTTTCACATTTACAACCCGGACACGGTCAACATGCTGCAAGTCGCTGCTCGCGCGAACGACTACCAGGCGTACAAAGAGTTTGCCGAACTGGTAAACAACCAGTCCCAACAGCTCGCCACGCTGCGCGGATTGCTGGAACTGAAGTTGGCTCCCGAACCGATCCCGCTTGAAGAGGTCGAGCCGGTGGAATCCATCTGCCGGCGTTTCAAGACCGGGGCGATGTCCTACGGCTCGATCAGCCAGGAAACCCATGAGGCGCTCGCCATCGCCATGAATCGGATTGGCGGCAAGAGCAATTCGGGTGAAGGCGGGGAGGATGCTGCACGCTACATCCCCGATCCCAACGGAGATTCGCGTTCCAGCGCTATCAAGCAGGTCGCATCAGGAAGGTTCGGTGTGACTAGTGAGTATCTCATCAACGCACAGGAGCTCCAGATCAAAATGGCCCAGGGCGCGAAACCCGGAGAAGGCGGACAGTTGCCGGGTCGTAAGGTCTATCCCTGGATCGCTAAGGTGCGACACTCGACACCGGGTGTGGGGCTGATCTCGCCTCCGCCGCATCACGACATTTATTCGATTGAGGACCTGGCCGAGCTGATCCATGATCTCAAAAACGCCAATCACCACGCACGGATCAACGTCAAGCTGGTGGCGGAGATCGGTGTAGGCACCATCGCGGCGGGTGTGGCCAAGGGGCACGCCGACGTGGTGCTGATCAGTGGATATGACGGTGGGACGGGTGCCTCTCCGCAGAGTAGCATCAAGCATGCCGGCCTGCCGTGGGAGCTGGGCCTGGCGGAAACCCACCAGACGCTGGTCCTGAACAACCTGCGCAGCCGGATCGTGGTGGAAACCGATGGGCATATGAAGACCGGTCGCGATGTCGTCATTGGGGCGCTGCTTGGGGCCGAAGAGTATGGATTCGCGACGGCCCCGCTTATCGTTCTCGGGTGTGTGATGATGCGGGTCTGCCATCTGGATACGTGCCCGGTCGGCATCGCGACGCAGAATCCGAAGCTACGGTACAAGTTTACCGGAGACCCGCAGCATGTCGTCAATTACATGCGCTTCATTGCGGAGGAGATGCGCGAGTGGATGGCGCTCTTGGGCTTCCGCACCGTCGACGAGATGATCGGCCGGGTCGATAAACTCGAGGTGCGCCGAGCCGTCGATCACTGGAAGGCCAAGGGGCTGGATTTCTCAAACATCCTGTACCAGCCGGACGTCGGACCCGAGGTGGGCCGCTACTGCCAGATTCCCCAGGATCATGGCCTGGACAGGGCGCTGGATAACCAGGTGCTGTTGGAACTCTGTGCGCCAGCGCTCGAGCGAGGTGAGCCGGTACGGGCCACCCTGCCCATCCGGAACACCAACCGCGTGGTGGGAACCATCCTGGGCAGCGAACTGACCCGGCGCCACGGCGGTGGGGGCCTGCCGGAAGACACAATCCGACTCCACTTTAAGGGATCAGCCGGCCAGAGTTTTGGCGCTTTCGTCCCCCGCGGAATCACACTGATCCTCGAGGGGGACTCGAACGATTACACCGGTAAGGGGCTTTCCGGCGGAAAGCTCATCGTCTATCCGCCAGCAGGCTCAACCTTTGCGCCGGAGGAAAACATCATCATCGGAAACGTGTCATTCTACGGGGCAACGGGCGGGGAAGCTTACATCCGCGGGATGGCCGGCGAGCGATTCTGTGTCCGGAACAGTGGGGTGTATGCCGTCATCGAATCCGTGGGCGATCATGGGTGTGAGTATATGACGGGTGGACGGGTGGTCGTGCTTGGCCCGACGGGGCGGAACTTTGCTGCAGGCATGTCCGGCGGCATCGCGTACGTGCTGGACGAGACCGGCGACTTTCACCGCCATTGCAACCAGGAGATGGTCTACCTCGAACGGCTGGAGGACGAACAGGAGATCAAAGAAGTGGAATCCATGATCGGGCGGCATGCCGAGTATACCAACAGCGAGCGGGCACGATTGATCCTGGCGCTATGGGAAGACATGGTGCCGAAATTCGTGAAGGTCCTCCCCAAGGACTACAAGCGGGTGCTCGAAGCGATGAAACGCGTCGAAGAGGCCGGCCTGAGCGGTGAGGAAGCCACCATGGCCGCCTTCGAAGCGAACAAGGCCGATCTCGCACGTGTCAGCGGTAACTGACGCTTCAGGCTTTCACCTCTTATTTCCCTGAAGGATTTGGAATGGGCAANNGGAATGGGCAAGCCGACTGGATTCATGGAATATCCACGCGAGCTGCCGCCCGATCGGTCGCCGGTCGAGCGAATCCGCGATTGGAAGGAGTTCCACCTCCACGCTTCAGAGGACACGCTGAAGACACAGGGGGCGCGCTGCATGGACTGTGGCGTTCCCTTCTGCCACACGGGCATCATTCTCAAAGGGATGACCTCGGGCTGTCCCATCAGCAACCTTATCCCGGACTGGAACGACCTCGTCTACCGCGGGCTGTGGAAAGAAGCCCTCGATCGTCTGCACAAAACGAACAATTTTCCCGAGTTTACAGGCAGGGTCTGCCCGGCACCCTGCGAAGCCGCGTGTGTCCTGGGGATTAACGAGCCCCCGGTCACGATCAAGAGCATCGAGTGCGCCATTATCGACAAGGGCTTTGAAGAGGGATGGGTCGTTCCGGAGCCGCCTGCCACCCGCACGGGCAAGAGCGTCGCTGTCGTGGGCTCGGGGCCGGCCGGGCTTGCGTGTGCAGCCCAGCTCAACAAAGCGGGTCACTGGGTGACGGTGTTCGAGCGCGACGACCGCATTGGCGGATTACTGATGTATGGCATTCCGAATCCGCACCTGGACAAGGCGGTCGTGCAGCGTCGGATCGACCTTTTGGCCGACGAGGGAATCAAGTTTGTGACGAATACCGAGGTGGGCAAGAATTATCCTGCCGAAAGGCTCCTCGAGGAATTTGATGCGGTCGTCCTGTGTTGTGGAGCCACCAAACCGCGCGACCTCCCGATCCCCGGTCGCGAGCTCAGGGGCATTCATTTCGCCATGGAGTTTCTGCGGGCCAATACCAAGAGCCTGCTCGATTCCAATCTCCAGGATGGGAAATACATCTCCGCCAAAGGGAAGGACGTCATCATCATCGGAGCCGGCGATACCGGCACGGACTGCGTCGCCACCTCCGTACGCCACGGATGTAAGAGCCTAACGCAGTTCGAGATCCTGCCGAAGCCGCCTGATGAACGTGCCCCCGACAATCCCTGGCCCCAATGGCCGAATGTCTTTCGCGCGGGCTACGGCCAGGAGGAGGCGACAGCCATCTTCGGACGAGACCCCCGCGAGTTCTGTATCATGACCAAGAAGTTTGTCGGGGATGAGAAGGGATACGTCAAAGAGCTGCACACCGTCCAGATCGAATGGCACCGGGGCGAAAACGGCCGGCAGGTCCTCAAGGAAATCCCCGGTACCGACAAGGTCTGGCCCGGACAGCTCGTGCTTTTGTCGATGGGTTTTCTCGGGCCGGAAGATATGGTCCTCGACAGCCTCGGGGTGGAGCGGGATGAACGTTCCAACGCCCGGGCAACGTACGGTAAGTACGCCACGAGTGTCAAGGGCGTGTTCGCTGCCGGCGACATGCGCCGCGGCCAGAGCCTCGTCGTCTGGGCCATCAATGAGGGACGCGGGGCGGCCCGGGAGTGCGACCGGTACCTCATGGGCTCGACCGACCTCCCCTGACGATATGAAACCACATTTCCGCAGGCATTCTTGACGACGATCAATTTTTCATAGTGGAGAAAATACAAATGCCGAAAACAAGTCAGTTTGGACGAGCGATCTCACGCCGGGAGTTTGTGAAGATGCTCGGCGGGGCCGGTGTTGCCTTGTGTACGAGCGGTATCAGTACAGGGCTAGCCGCGACTCCGGCGGCCATGCGGCTGAGGGCCATTCCCGGTAGTGGGGAAAAGATTGGTATCGTCGGCCTCGGCACGATGAAGGCGTTTAACGTCGGCACAAGCGAAGAAGAACGGGCGCCGCTGAGAGAGGTCATCCGCCTTCATCTGCAAGCAGGCGGGACCGTTATCGACACTGCACCGATGTACGTGAAGGCAGAGAGGGTGGTCGGGGACCTCCTGAGGGAGCTGAGCGCCACCCAAAAAGCCTTCATTGCAACCAAGGTCAGGACCGAGGGCCGGGAAAAGGGCATTACGCAGATGCGGGAATCGGAACGCTTGCTTGGCTTCGGTGCGATCGACCTGATGCAGATTCACAGTCTCGTCGACTGGGAAACCCAGTTGCCTACGCTGCGGCACATGAAAGCATCGGGCAAATATCGCTACATCGGAGTCACTCATTCCAGAAAAAAGGCCCACGACCGTTTCGCGGAGGTGATCGCACGGGAACGATTCGATTTCGCCCAGATCAACTACTCGATCGAAGAGCGCGACGCAGATAAACGAATCTTGCCGCTCGCCGCCGATCGCGGCATGGCGGTGCTTATCAACAAGCCCTTCGTGAAGGGGAAGTTATTCGACAGGGTGCAAGGAAAAGAGCTGCCGCCGTGGACCGCAGACTTCGACTGTAAGAGCTGGGCCCAGTTCTTCCTCAAGTTCGTCCTNNTGCGTCATCCCCGCGACCAGCAAGCCGAAACACCTGCTCGACAACGTCGAGGCGGGAAGCGGTCGTTTGCCGGATGCGAAAGAACGACAAAAAATGATTGCGTTCTGGCATAGCCTGTAACGCGGGAAAGTCGGACCCCCCACCTGGCTCTAACCCTGTGTATTTTACAGGGAAAGCCGTTCCGCCCCCGGCTTGAACCCTTCGTTTTGTCCGACCGTCTTCACTCACAAATATAACAGAAACCGACTCCATCCACTGTTTGCGGTGTGTCCCGTTCGGCGTTAACAATGCAGAGAAAGCCGAAGGGTTCATTGGCGTCCTCGGGGTTTCGAAACTGGTGGGGGTCGTTCGGAGCGACGTACACGACATCCCCAAACTCCACCTTGTAGATGTAGCAGCCAAACTGAGCCTCACCACGCCCTCTTATTGGAATGACGACGTGCTCGTGTTCATGCTTCTCGAGCGTGCTGTACCCGCCCGGGGCGATCTCGAAATACCGCACGTGGAACCGTTGAGACTCCCCGCGTTTCCCCGACAGCTCGCGGCGCGTGATGCCCTTCCAGGTCTCCGTGGTCTCTTTGTATGGCTCGACGGGAATATCCCGCCAGGTAAAATCACCCTGGAGCCGGATCACTTTGCTGTGGTTGCCGACTAAGGAGGGTGGCGACGGGATCTGTTCGTTGACCTCGTTATCCACGATTGAAACTCCTTGTTCAGAATTGCTCAGTAAAAGGATTCTACCACACGCCTCAGCCGCAAGGCCAGGAGGAGGATGACCAGGCCCGGCCAGCCGGCTGCTGACAAGGGCCGAAAGCCATGATAAAAAGAGGCAGGTGGTGTTGCACCTTCGGGCGGCAGAGGCCTTGCTCGATCCGTCGGATAGCCGGCCGGTCGGATCGAATCATCCCGCGACCCGAAATGAGGCTTGACCCCCGACAGCGGGCGGGGCCACAATAAGCCATGCGTTGGGCCAGCCCATAAAGAGCCAATTCTTGAGCGGCGGTAGCCGGCAGAGGAACTCTTAATCTCGAGAGACAGCAGGTGATCTACTCAATGAGGGTTCACTTTCGATGAAAAGGATAAAAGATCTATTCGACCACCAGGAAAAGACATTTTCGTTTGAGCTCTTTCCCCCGAAAACCGACAAAGGGTATGAGAATTTACTGAAGACCATTGCCCAGCTTTGCGAGCTGAAGCCCGATTACATCTCCTGCACGTATGGGGCCGGTGGAGGGAATCGAGAAAAAACCTTTGATATTGTCCAACATATCGAAGAACACCATCACGTCATTGGCATGGCCCATCTCACCTGTGTTTTGAATACAAAAACTGATATCGAGGCAATCGTGGAAGACATTAAATCTCGGGGCATCAGAAACATTTTGGCTCTTCGCGGTGATCCACCCCTGGAGCAGCCTGACTGGCAACCAACGGATGATAATTACAGATACAGTAGTGAACTCGCTGCGTTTATCCGTCAGAAGTACGGCGAATATTTCGGAATTGCCGTCGCAGGATTTCCAGAAGGACATATTCTGTGCCCGGACAGAGAACAAGATGCAGAATTTCTCAAATTGAAAATTGAGGCCGGAGCTGATTTTGTGATCACGCAGTTATTTTTTGATAACAAGGATTATTTCGAGTATGTCGAGAGATTACACAGACGTGGCGTTGCCGTGCGGGTGATTCCGGGAATACTCCCCGTTACAAATTATCAAGGTTTACAACGATTCTGCTCTGTATGCGGTGCAACCATTACCGACGAAGTGAAAAGAATCTTTGAGCCGCTACAAGATGATCAAGAGGCGACTGAAAAAGCCGGCATTGAGTTTGCCATCCGCCAATGTCAAGGACTCCTAGACGCCGGCGCGCCTGGGATCCATTTCTATACGCTCAACAAATTGCATCCAACTGTTGATATCTTGAAGGCTGTGAGATAATCCGATCATTATGGCTGAATTTTCTTTTCTATTAACCGTTGATGTCTTTAAAATAAGTCTCGATAAACAGAAGGAGGTTATTAGAGATTTCTGGAAGAAGGCCGGGCATGTTCTCGCTGATACAGGGGTCGAGCTCAAGCCCATACCCAGGAAATGGCTGTCCCTGAAGCACAATTATTTTTCAGTATTGTTTATCGTTATATTTCATGTCCTGGATATACCTCCCCAACGCTTGAAATTCTATGCTGGTATAAACCACTGTCTTAGGACATGGGTGACTGCTTGCGATAACTTGCTTGATGATGAGCTGAAAGAACTGCTGGTGACGGACCTCCCGGAATATGCAAAAGTGTTTAAATCCGTCCATACGGTTCTTGTGGCAGACAGGATATTTTTTTTACTTCTCCGGGAAGGAGTTCAGGGAGGGATTATTACAGAAGACGAGCTGGAAGTGATGCTCAACAATACAATGATGGCGATGTCTGAGTGCGGCAGAGAGGAGGCAGAAGAAGAAAGCGGAGTAGATTACTCCGTCTCACCTCAAGAAATACTGAACGATATTCATATGGCAAAAACGGGACGGCTCTTCACGTCCCCTCTGGCAGCACCTATAGCATTGGGCGACATAAGTCTTACAGACGTAAAGGTCAAAACGGTGCACGAAGGTTTAAGTTCCTTTGGTTTGGGATGTCAGATTATTGATGATCTAAGCGATCTCGGAATGGATGTGTACAAGAGAAAGCATAACTACCTTGCCTCTGTGATCATGAACAGCCGTGATGGGACCGAGAAACAGAAATTCATGCAACTTCTTGATAATGCTCACTTAGTCAAGAATGACATTTATCTTTATCAGCAATTCTCCAGGGGGTCACAAGTGGCAATGGCTGAGTCCACAAAGCACTTCGAGAAGGCTCTTGATCTCTTGTGCAGGGCAGGACTGCCTTTGGATAAGTCCAAGCGGCGGATGTTCATCAAGACATTGTTGACCATTCTCGGACACCCCAAGCTTTTGCTTCACCTGCGTGGGTAATCATGAAAGTGCCAATGAGAATATGGATTTCTCTTGCCTTTCGCTTTGTCCGCCGCCACCGCCGGAAAACGATTGCAACAGGAGGTTTTATTATTATTGGAACAAGTGTGCTCGTCGTGATGCACAGCGTAACGGTTGGGATTAATGACACAATGATCCTGAACACTACCCATTTGCATTACGGCCATGCCTTTATGGAGATTTCCGCGAAAACTTTTAATCCAAGAAGTCTAGCGCGACATGTAGCATCCAGACATGATGTTGAGGATGTACTGGTCCGTTATCGCTTCACGGCACTGCTTTCCGCAAGGGACAAAACTGTTCCGGTCATATTTTATGGCGTCGATCCGCTGCGGGAGGCGAAAAGGACTGCAATTGCGAAGCGTATCATTAGCGGACGGTATCCGAAAGATGATGAGAAAGGGGTTTTGATCGGATCAGGTGCAGCACGAAGGCTGTTGAGGAAAGATGGGGACCCTGTTTCAGTGGTGACAAGTGCCGGGGTCTTCCTTGGAACATTCCATATAAGCGGTATCTACAGCACAGGCATTGACCGGTATGATGAGGGGATTGCTTATCTACCACAGGCGCAATTGGATGCCGGTACGAAAGAGAAACTGGATGCGGAGGTATCCCTTTTCTTTGCGCGTCACTCGGATATCAATGCGATAACAGAAAAGATCAATCGAGATAGCCCTCTAGAACGTAAGTTTGCCACCTGGGATTCGTTGATGCCTGATCTAGTACAGCTGATTGATATGAATTTTGTATCCATGAAAATCATTATGGTTCTTGTCTTTGCGCTGGTCGGGTTTGGTATCAGTAATAACTTCATTCTCACTTTGGTTGAACGATTCAGGGAATTCGGCATTCTGAAAGCGATGGGCGTGACACCGAGAGAATTGATTGGTCTAATCTTTCTTGAGAGCATGTTCATATGTTGTTTTGCAAGCCTCATTGGGCTTGTTTTAGGATGGGTTATCACAGAGACACTCGTACAGTATGGAATCGATTTCAGCTATTTCACCTCCCATAATCGTTACTTTGTTGTCAGTGGAGTGGTGTACCCTCGGATCACCATGGAGGGACTATATTGGCCGGCGGTTATTGCCTTTAGTGTTTCCCTCATATCTTCATATGTTCCGGCACGAATCGCAGGCAAGAGAGTCACTGCGGAAACGTTAAGGTTTGCATGACAGATCACGTCATACGTCTGGATAACGTATCAAGGGTCTTCAAAAGTAACGGATCAGTGGTCAACGCCGTGTCGAGCGTCTCGTTTGCTGTACCGGGCCAGTCAATCTGGGTTCTTGCCGGTCCATCTGGCTCCGGCAAGACGACTCTTCTCAATCTAATTGGGGGAATGGATAGGCCAACTTCCGGTGAAATCATTGTGGGTAATTATCATTTGAATCAGATGGATGAAAAGGAGCTTGCGTTATTTAGGCGGTTTCATGTTGGATTTATTTTTCAAGGGAACAACTTGATACCAACGTTTACGGTTTATGAAAATGTGGAACTCCCCCTCCTTTTGACCAGCGCTGGCAGGATGGATGAGAAGATCAAGGAAATGCTGGATACTGTTGGGTTGAAGGATAGAGCGTCGTTTTTGCCGAGGAGACTATCTGGCGGAGAGGAGCAGAGAGTGGCAATAGCCCGGGCGCTCGTGCATTCGCCATCTGTGGTTCTAGCAGATGAACCAACAGCTAATCTAGATTCCGAGACGGCTGCGGATATTTTTGATCTTCTTCTTGAATTGAATGATAAATTGAAGACGATTATCGTCTTTGCTACTCATGACCCTATGATTGTTGATAAGGCGAATAATGTGTTAAAGCTTGCAGATGGAAAAATTGTGGGAAAGTAGTACAGTGCGATGGTGCGATAACATTGAAAAGTTTATATAGGTAATAGGTCTCATTCATAAGAAGCGGAGTCGATGAGAGTATACGGAATTGCTCTTTAGAGGCGGGGATACCCTGATAGCCCCGATCGGCTATCGGTTCGACAGTCTTCAATCCTGGCTGGAAAACGGCTAGGCGCGATCTTGATCCTTGAGTTGTTCTTGTGCGCCGGCTTGAAGCGGAAGTAATCGGCCCTGAGAAGAAGGTATTAGGAACGTTTTTATTGACGGAATCCGGCCTTTTCTGTAGGGTGTCCCTGTGGGTGGATGGTGACGGGTAGCGGCTGGTGGAATTGTGTATCACGTCCTCAAGTGAGCCAACGGTCGGCTAATTGTCTTTGACACGACGGGGATTACACGGGCTTCGAGCGCATGCTGGGGGAAGCGGTGGAACGGATGGACGTGCGCGTCTTGGCGTATTGTTTTGTGCCGAAGCAATGACATCTGCTTCTCTGGCCCCGCGCAGACGGGGACCTGTCGAACTTTGTCGGTTGGGAGACACTCACTTAGAAGCAGCGCTGGTATGCGGACCGCGATTCGGCTGGACAAGGTCATCTCTACCAGGGACGCTTCAAGTCTTTCCCAGTGCAAACCGATGAACATTTCTTAACGGTGATGAGGTATGTAGAGCACAATGCCTTGCGTTCGTATCTGGTGGATCGAGCTTAGGAATGGCGGTGGTCGAGCTTGTGGCGGCGAGAGCAGGGAGGTGCCAGGGCGGCCAAATGGTTGAGCCCCTAGCCGGTGCAGTAACCATCTGCTTGGGTAAGGCTAGTCGACGTAAGGCAGGAGGACGAGGACGTGGAAACGCTGGAGCAGTGCGTCAGCCGGGGAAAGTCATTCGAGAGCAAAACATGGGTGGTGAGGCTGGCGAAACGAATGGGGCTTGAATCAACGCTGCGGCCCCAAGGCCGCCCAATGAAACATGTTAGCTAGCCGAGAAAGAGGAGAAAAGGCGGCAGAAACTTTCTCTTTTCACGCACGGATCTCGTCCTCTTAGGAAGGAGGGTATCCACATGTCCACTCTGCGGAAGCAACCGCTTGTGTTTCTGGTGGCAGTTGTCCTGGTGGTCACCTGGGTAGCATCCCCTGTCCTGGCCGAAGAGAAGCAATATCAGTATACCGCTGAAGACGATAGAAATGCGGTGACCATGATGTTTGACCTTGTGATTTACAGGCCTGTTGGTATCGGTCTAACAGCCATCGGGACGGCCTTCTTTATCGTCTCTCTCCCCTTTACTTTACCCGGGGGTAACACTGATGAGGCCGCTGAGAAGCTAATGAGGGAACCTTTCAATCACACCTTTGCTCGTCCTCTAGGGGCGGGGATTTTCTGAAGAAAAACCAAGGCGGGTCGAGGCAGAAAAAGGTGTCAGGAACCTTTTTATTGCCGTGCGGCGCTATCTCTGCGATCGGCCCTTAATCTTACATGTGAAAGAGGGGCCAGGTATCTTTTTCGTTTTGAGTTCCGATCCGAGGACGGCGCAAGAGACCTGAGCGTGCCGCAGGCTTTAAAGCATGACATGTTTTGTCTATTTCGAGTCAGGTATATTAATAACGTATACAGTCCCTAGAGAATCCTGCAAGATAGTATGGGCTGAGAGAAGACCTGGTCAAAGGAGGAGCGAAGCCAAAATCTGGTATGATGCTTGGTCAGGTGGTGGAGAATGGGAGCAACAGAGATAAGTGACACGGTACCGGAATCCGCAAAAAGGCGTGTCGGCAATATCATGACCACGAAGGTGGTGAAAGCTTACCAAGATACACCGGTAAGCCAAATTGCTCGCTTGATGTCTGACCATCAGATTAGCGGTTTACCCGTTGTTGATGATAACGATCGGGTCTTGGGCGTCATTACTGAACTCGACATGATCCTCCGCAATACTCGGTTCAAAGTGCCCGCCTTCTTCACGATTCTCGATTCAATTATTTATCTGGAACGGCCTAAACAGGTCCGCAAGCGCCTGGAACACATGCTGGGCACAACGGCCGGAGAAATTATGTCTTCACCTGCTGTTACGGTTACCCCGGAGGCCACGCTTGAAGAATTGGCTGAATTAATGGTTGAGCGTCGCATGAACCCCATTCCTGTCGTAGAGGCTGATCGGTTGGTCGGCATTGTGAGCCGTTCTGACATCATCCGTCTCATGGCACAGGATTTTGGCGGGGATGAAAGTTAGGCTTGAAGCACGCTGAATCTGGACGGGGAGAGGCCAGAGCTCAGCGAGGAGGTGTTTGATGCCAGAGCAGATTTCGAAGTATCCGGAGGTGACCCTCAAGGTGCTGAAAGGGGCAGGGGCTCGGTGTGGCGAAGGGGTCGAGCAGAGGATCCTAACCCAATGTCCTGCCGAGCGTTTCTGTGCCCTTCCAACCGGTGAGATTTGCGTCTACGGGATTAACCAAATTCCGCAGATGACGCAAATCACAACTCAGGAGCTTGCTCGTGTCATCTGTCCGTCCGAACAGCAGCCAGCGACGGCCTCCGCAGCAGTCTCCAAGGCCGATGTGGCTTTACTGGGAGCGACCCTCGC
>JABAOH010003224.1_pt1 | contig 36937 bp, 36 predicted proteins | sample 7062181 | NCBI WGS metagenome assembly JABAOH01 (sample SAMN14538630, study PRJNA623070) | marine sediment metagenome | biome: marine biome [ENVO:00000428]; feature: marine pelagic biome [ENVO:01000023]; material: deep marine sediment [ENVO:00002113]; isolation source: pool of 5 deep marine... | reverse complement strand
TCTATTGCGGCCGGCTGCAAAGCCCGATGCCTGCGTTGTCGGCCAAAAACGTTCTCAACGTGGAGAAAACCACGCCTCCGAGCATTTTTGGCCTGCCGCCTTGGCCTCGAACTTTTCGCTCGGCCTCATAACGACCCGGTTATTCGGATAAGCTCTAATTCTTCTGATAAAAAGATACATACAGTAACCATTCTCCTCCCGATAAATCTGTACTTTATTAAAAGCCTGTCGGTTTTAAAGATTCAGATGCCGCAGAGGACTTCTGCCCCTTTGCCCTGTTGAATCAAAGGAACGTAGCTTTCCAGCTCCGCCAGCACCGTCGAGTCGGTCAGGTCGATTGTCGTTTTCTTTTCGTGGGCCATATACCCAGCCATGACAAGCATCGTGATTATCCGACCGTATTCGAAATTGAGCAGGGCGTTTTTGCCCTGTTCAAAGGCTGGTATTGCATCCCGCCACTCCGCAATATAGCCATACAGGTCTGGCTCATTGTGATGAAGAAGCAAAGCCCCGCGGCTCGCCTGTGCCTTCTCAAGGGCAAGCTCACTATCGGCAACGGCAGCGGCAGCCGCATCGCTGATGAACAGACCTGTAGGTGACTGTAGAGAGTTTACGGTGTGCGAATAACCCGGACCGAAGGCTTCCATAAGGAGTCTGAGGCCGGGTGCATCGTACATCCAGGAATTTGTGGCCTGAGCTACACCGCGATTTCCCGTATCGGGGTCCCTGAACTCTATGGTGACATTTGAATAGTCCTCGGCAGGTGTGGCGGTATAATCGACACCTCTTTCCTTAAGCCGGCTAATCCACGGCTCTTTGCCCCACTTGAGCAGGGACATACTGGCAGTAGCTGAAACCGGCGTAAGGTAGTCAGGCGGCTTACCACTTGGTGTCAGCATATACATCCCAACGGCTATACTGTGGCAGCCCATATCGCAGCAGACACCGCCTCCCTGCTTTGTGGGGTCCCAGAACCACGGCTCGTGCGGTCCGCCGTGCTCTTCGGCGCTGCGGGCCAGGTGCACGGAACCCATATTTTTTTCCACTTCTGCAAGCTGACGCCGCGCCTCGACCACAGGAGGCATGTGAAGCTGGTTCTCGAAGTAAGCAGTGGGCACACCGAGTGCCTTGGCCATCTTTGCCATTATGTCAGCTTCCTGGAGGTTCCGGGCCAGAGGTTTTTCGCAGATGATTCCCTTAATTTTAGTGCCGTTTTCGATTGCCTTTGCTATGTTGCGCATGATTTCGAGGTGGACAAAGTTGGGGGCAAAGATGCAAACTACGTCAACAGCGGCACAGAGTTTTGCGATGTTCTTGAAAACCTGGGTATTGCCCAGGCCATCGGCCTGTGCACGTTTGGCAAGGGCCTCTGCGCCCTCGGGTGCGCAAACACCGGTTAATTCGACGCCACGTACCGAACACAAAGCCCTTTCGTGGAATCCGGCCACGAAACCAGCTCCAATCATTCCTATCTTTAACATTGTCTAATTCCTTTCATATCAAAATGTTACAGGCTGTTTTTCCTTAGTTTTTCTGATACAGACAAGCTATTCAGGTATGACTAATATCTACCTTACTTTTGATTATAGCACAATCGAAAAACTTGCGAAAATAACAGAAAATAGGCATTTTTTGGTAGATAGCTTGAGTTTATGGGCTGAGTAGGTAGGGAGTAAATGATAAGTTCAAATAAGAATGAAGATGAGGATTTTTAAGGTTAGTTTGAGGATTGATACCGGACTTTAGGGAACTCAAGATAAGTAAAACAGAAAATGTGAAGGTTGATTTTTAATAGATGCACACCAAATATATGTCAAAATAGGGCCTATAGCATGAATAGGCAAGGGTGATTTCAAGCCGAATGCCTAAATTGGCTGAAAATTAGAGGTGAAAATGCAAGAACTCTCAAAAATTCAGCAAGTTCCATAAACTGGCAAAAAATGCACACTTTTTGGATACATTTATTGGGGGAGCCTACCTAAATAGTCGAAAATATATGAACCGGATACTTTGCTGAGGATGTGTGAAAATCAGCTTAGTGAGTCGGCAGTATGACAAGGAATTGGTAGAGATTTTGGATATTTTTAAGTGATAATTATAGGTGGCGCAAGACGCCTTGAGAAAAGTAATAGGAGATAAACAATGCCCGCAACAAAAGTAGCAACGAAACGTACAACAAAGAAACATGTCGCAAAGAGAAGCACCACAGAAAAGCGGATGGGTATGCCGGAGATAAGAGATAAGGCTCGATCGCTCGGGATAATCCCGGGGAAAATGAAGAAGCCGGAACTTATCCACACTATCCAGGTGACGGAAGGATACGAGCCTTGTTTTGGAAGGTCGGATGGTCAGTGTGGCAACACCGGCTGCTGCTTTATAAAAGATTGCTTGAAAGTCAGGCTGTAAATTCTGTTCGTTCGGTATTTAACATTTCACAGCGTCCTCTAAAAGAAGGTTAGTGCGAACGCACGCTTTTTTCATACGCTGGGAAGATTGTTCAAAGCGAAGGATTTGAGTTTCAACTTTTTCAACTTATTTTGTTGACAACAGCGAGTTTGTTCAGTATTTCTATTTTTGTATCAAGGAGTATCCTTACTGTCCCTCGGAGGGTGCCCCTAATAAAATACGAGGGAGTCTATATTTCAGGCTCAAAAAAAGAGCCTAAGGAGAATATTGTGGATAAAGGTAAGGTAAAATGGTTCAATGAGAGGAAGGGTTTTGGTTTTATCGTTCCCGACGACGGCGGTAAGGATTTGTTTGTCCACCACTCAAACATTTCAGCGGAAGGATTCAGGTCTTTATATGATGGCCAAGAAGTGGAGTACGAGGTTGCCGAGGGTAAGAAGGGTCCCGAAGCAACGAATGTGCGTCCCTGCTAATTTGGATTGTGGTGTGTTTGGACGTGAAAACCACGGCCCCACTGGAATAGTGGGGTCTTTTTTTTGATTATTTGTTATTGACTATTAAGGCCGTATTCCCGCTAACGGTTTGCGGGGACAAGGATTGCCACGGTTCTACTTTACTTCGCTGCGCTTCATTCAGAATGACCCCGCACTAATTACGGAAGGCGCATATTTTGTGCAGGGCAAGCATAGGTGATGGTTTTGTCTCGCCTGCTGCGGACTTTTAGCACTTCGTTTCTCGCAATAATATTTTACAAAAGTTTTGCAGGGTATTTTGACAATTCTTAAAGGTTAACAGCTCAAAAATTTTTTATTTCGGCGCAAGTGATTCTTTGATATTGTATTATTTGAAAATCGGATGTTTTATGTTAGGAATTGTGAATGTGAGGTGAGATATGGATTGTCCGGCGTGTGGGAAGTCGATGGTGGAAGAAAGTTTTGGAGATATACGGGTCGATGTGTGCAAGAGTGGATGCAAAGGAATATGGTTTGACTGGGGAGAGTTGAAAGAGCTGGATGAGAGTCACGAAGGTGCCGGGGAGGCGCTTGAAGAGGCATTGAAAAGCCCGCGGGTCAAAGATGCCGGGCGCGGGCCTCTTAAATGTCCAAAGTGCGGGATAGCAATGCATGAGCACAAGTACAGCAAAGCTAAAGAAGTAAATGTGGATGAGTGTTACGGGTGCGGGGGATTCTTCCTTGATAGCGGAGAGCTGAAAGTGATAAGGGAAAATTGTATGAGCGAAAGCGAGAGGGATGCTTATGTGCAGAATCTCATAGCTGATACGCCCCTGGGGGCAGATGCTAAGAAAGGGGAACTTAGAGCAGAAGCGTGCCAGATGTTAGGTGGCCTTCTTAGCAGAAGATGGCCTTTCGTTTGGCCTTGAGATAATTTCTATTTTGCAGGTTCATTGACGAGGAACAAATAATGAGAGGTTTAAAATTATTAATCTTAGCAGTAATTTTTGGGGTAGTTTTTTGCGGATGCAAGAAAGAGGAGGGCGGCGAGGAAACAACACAAACGATAGAAAAAGAAGAGACGGTAAAGGAGGCCTCTATGGGAATTACAATACAATGGCTGGGACATGCGAGTTTTAAGATAAGCCATGAAGATACTGTTATATATATCGACCCTTGGAAATTGGAGGAGTCGCCCGGTGATGCGACGCTGGTGTTAGTGAGTCACAGTCACCACGACCATTACTCACCCCAGGACATTGCCAAGGTTAGCGGGCCGGATACGAAATTGATTGCTTCGGCTGATGTTGTNNGGTGGAATTGGAGGGTGTAAGGACCAGAGGCGTGCCCGCGTACAATCCTAATAAGCAGTTTCATCCGAGGGCGAACAACTGGGTCGGCTTTTTAATCGAGATTGGGTCGAAGCAGATATATTACGCCGGTGATACGGACCTGACGGAACAAATTAAGAACCTTAAAGATATAATCGATGTAGCCCTGTTGCCTGTGGGTGGTACATATACTATGAACGCGGAGGAGGCAGCCGAGGCGACTAAATATTTTAAGCCCGCGCTGGCTATACCGTATCACTGGGGCGATATCATAGGTGGTCAAAAAGATGCTGAAAGATTCGCAGCCTTGGCGGAGTGCGAGGTGAAGATTTTGAAGGCAGGGGAGAGTACCAGTTTTTAATTAGATTCTTCGATCCTTCGGCTATGCTCAGGGTAAACCCATTCGGCCGTGCTCAGGGCAGGCTTTTTTCGGTCAGAACATTGTTTTGAATAGTGGGTCGTGACTTAACGCGTAACTCGTGAAGCGTTAGGCGTGTATCGTAACAGGGATGCAAAGTCCCAGTCTTACAAGAAGAGGAAAGGAAGTAATCCTATGAATGAGGATGAAAAGTACTTACAACTGCTTTCAATTTTTCATTATGTGGTTGGGGGGCTGGCAGCATGTTTTGCGTGCATTCCCATTATCCACTTGGGTATTGGTATAGCGATGCTTTTTGGTGCTATTGATGATGCTCCGGAGTTTGTCGGCGCGTTTTTGGTTGTGATTGCTATGTTTGCAATGCTCGCAGGTTGGACGCTTGCGGTTTGTATAATTATCGCAGGACGGTGCCTTGCAAAGAGAAAGCGTTACATGTTCTGCTTGGTAATAGCTGCAATCAGTTGTATATTCATGCCGTTTGGAACAGTTTTAGGCGTTTTTACAATCATCGTCTTAATGCGGCCATCGGTCAAGGAGCTATTCGCAGCTAACAAAGCGTTGTAAGTCCGTCTTTGCTCGTTGCTCGATGAGCGTGTTGGAAAAATGGATTCAGCTTGCAAAAAAGGTGGTTGTTTTAAGGGAAAAACCTTTTAGCATTAAATGGAGGCGTCAATGTCGGTAGAGAAAAAAGTTCCGTGGTTTTTGTGGCCTTTTGTGGCAGTGTGGGATTTATTAGCCCTCGTGCTGAACATAACCGGACGTGTATTGGCGGCAATATTGGGGGTGGGATTGATGGTGGTGGGAATTGCGCTTACTATGACGGTTGCTGGTGCACCGATTGGTATTCCTTTTGCCATTCTTGGATTCTTGCTGATGATACGGAGCGTATTTTAGTTACTTTGAAGTGAATTTTGGGGGGTGGTTTTGAGATTGCCACGGCCACATTCTGTGGCCTCGCAATGACAATTTTTGAACAGATTCCTCGACTGCGCCCCGCACCAATTGAGTTAAGGCACTGTTTGAACGTTGATGTCCAGTGGATTATAGCTGGTGAGAGACAATTGGAGCGGGGCTCCGCTCGGAATTACGGAGGAAAGCGGATTGTGCCTGGTGTGACGAGCTTATCGGGGTGGTAAGTCCAGTTTTCTCTTGCAGCGTGGACAGGCAACCTTGTTGGATTTGAAATTCGGGGGGATTTTCAGTTTTAGGCCGCAGAGACAGGTTAAAAATATAAACTGGTTTACCCTTCGCATAATGTCACCGACCTGGCGCATCTGGGTTTCCGTGCGCTGCTCTTTTTCGGCTTTGGCTTCAGCCTCTCGCAATGCAATATCCTCTTTGGTCAGGGCGGTAGGGGGGATAACAGTTTTGGTGTGCGTTACGTTTGCAAAAGCGTTTGAGTAGTCTTTGAAAGATGCGCCGTGGGTCATATTGCGGAGAATCCTTATCCTTTCGGAAATCGGCGGGTGGGTGCTGGTCAGGTCGGATAATTTTCTCTGCTTCTTTTTCTTGAAAGGATTGGCAATATACATGGGGGCGGTAACCTTGTTCACCGAAGCTAATTGGGGCGAGGGGTCGTTGGCGATTTTCTCCAGCGCGCTGGCAAGGCCTTCAGGATAGCGGGTCAATCTGGCGCCGCCGGCATCGGCGAGGTATTCACGCCTTCTGGAGAGTGCGAAGTATAACAGGTATGCCATTATCGGGGCCAGGATAGCGGCAACTATTGCGATAACCAGCATAATAAGCTGTGCCTGGCCGCCACCTCTACCGCCGGATGAATATCTTCGGCGCGAGCCCATCATCGAGCTGTAGAACATGCCTCGCAGAAAGACCTGTGAGAGTAAGACAATTGAGCCGAGCATTATGCCGGCGAGTGTAACGAAAAGGATGTCACGGTGGAGGATGTGACTTATCTCGTGGGCGATGACGCCCTGGAGCTCATCCCGGTTGAGTCGTCCTAAGAGGCCTGCCGTTACGGCGACCGAAGCGGTTTCGGGTTTTCGGCCGGTCGCAAAGGCGTTCGGAGCGGGGTCGTTGATGATGTAGATTTTGGGCATCGCGGGCAGGCCTGCTGCAATTTTCATTTCTTCAACTATATTGAACAACTGAGGATGCACATCGTGGGTGACCGGTTTGGCTTTGCTTGAGGCCAGAAGGATTTGGTCGCCGCTCGAAAAGCTTATCAAAGTAAGAACCAGCCAGATTACTGTTGCAATTATCAGGCCGAAAAAACCACCTTCGGCGCCGAAGAAACCCAGGCCAATAACAAAGCCCAGGAGCAATAATACGGCTGCCATTATCACCATCAGGAAGATGGAGTTTCTCTTGTTGGCTCTAATCAGTTCCCACATAATTTGCGGCTCATAGCTTGGCTAATGACACTCCCAAACGAGCCTTCGACGAACTCAGGACAGGGTTTGAGGGTGCCACCCTTTTTAACAATACCCCCAAACAAATTTGAGGGCGCTACACCTGTTAAGAACGCCCCCAAACCAGTTTGAGGGTGCTATGCTGAGTTCAATTGATAACGCAAAGCTCAATAATTATTAAAAGCTTACCTTCGGGACTTCTCGCTCAGCGGCAATTTCAATCTCAAAGAAATCGCGTTTGTCAAACTTGAACATACCGGCAACAATGTTCGAGGGGAACATCTGAATCTTGTTGTTGAAGAACAAGACCTGGTCGTTGTAACTCTGCCTGGCAAAAGCGATTTTGTTCTCGGTGCTGGTCAGCTCTTCCTGAAGTGCCAGGAAGTTCTGGTTAGCCTTTAAGTCGGGATAGTTCTCAACGACCAGCATGAATTTGCTGAGCGCTTCGCCGAGAGCACCTTCGGCTTTTGAGGCTTCAGCGACGTTTTTTGCTCCCATAGCCTGGCTTCTTGCGTTTGTGATGGCTTCAAAAGTCTCACGCTCATGCTTCATATAGCCTTTTGCAGTTTCGACAAGATTAGGAATCAAATCGTGCCGGCGCTTTAGCTGGACATCGATCTGTGACCAGGCATTGTCGACCTGATTGCGAAGGCGAATTAAAGCATTGTAGATGCCAATGGCAAAGATAATGATCAAAGCCGGAACAACAAGCAAGACCAGGACAAGAATAACGAGCAGAGTTGACATTGTTTTTCTCCCTTTATTGAAGGTAGCGTGCCGGTATTACGGCGATTTCATTTTCTTCAATATTAATGCCACGACAAGAATGACGGCGGCTACGACAATTAATATTATGCTCCAAGTACCCATAATTTTCTCCTTTCATTCAATTCGATTATGTCCAAACATATCTGTCAGCAGTTTTTGAATTTTATTGTCTTTGTCCAGCTCTGCTCTTTCAAAGATGTCATTCAGCTCACCTTTGTCGAACCATAGGCCATCGCCTTTGCGGCATTTGTCGATGAGCAAGGTTGGTTTGGAGGAGCCAACAATGATCTTTTTCATTTTTTTGTCGCAGATGGGACATTTTCTTATTTTTTCAGTTGGGTTAGAATCGGTTTTGAATGAACCAAGCAGTTGTCCGGCCTTTTCCGGCTCGCCGAGCAGGAGTTCGAGCTCGCCGGCATCGAGCCAGATGCCGCCGCAGTCGGTGCAATAATCGATTTCGACTTCCTGGAGCTCAAGAGTAATCATCGCATTTTTGCAAACCGGACAATCCATAATTAAAGACCCAAGACTATAGACTCAAGACCCAAGACTCAAGACAAAAGACCCAAGCCTAATTGTCGATGGTCAATTCTGCAAAATCAGAGATTAAAATTATATTATTTCAGCCGAGTAATTCTACTATTAAGACGCAGAACTACATAGAGAAATTCAAAAAATAAAACACAAAAATTTTCTATTTATTGCTCTGTTTTTCAATTTCGCAGATTTTGTTTTTTTATCTCTGCGTTAGCTGTTGGCATAATAACAGCTCGTTATTTTATATTGTCAGGGTAGTGACGTCAAGAAATGAATATCAAATATACAAAGTTAAAAGGGGGGCGTAAGTCGGCAGGGGTAATTGGGTAGTAAGTCCCGGATTATGCGTTGCCAATTGTGTTTTGGGTTGTGATTTTTCGATTATTATCGGGCTTTTGTACGTTGTCGGTTGAGCAAGAGAGAACAGAGTGAGTCTTGAGGCTGTGCCCAAAGTGGTTATAATCTTGAAAGCAACCCGGCAGTTCCGGCATGTTGAAATTAGTTTTGTTAAGCGAGTACATTATTTCTTATTTGTAAGAAAAAGGAGCCTCCGAGTGCCGTGTAAAAAGAAAATGGGGAAATAAGACTCAATCAAAAGATCAGCTTACCGGTTAAAAATGATATACAAGATTCTTGGGGTGGTGTGCCGATATAATTAAATGAGGTGGTAATATTTGTCCTTGACGAGAGCAATCTAATTGATTATTGATAGATAATTATTTGAAATCAATATACTTAAGGGTACTGGAAAATGATAGTTGACTGCCATACACATATAAATTGTGCTTCGGACGATGTTGAGATGTCAGAGCATTTAGCGGCCGCGGAGATGGTGGATGCGTGCATAGTATTAGCTGCTGCAAATGGGCCGAGCGAAGAAGTCAATAAAGAATTGGCTGAGTATGTGAATAAGTATAAAGAGAAAATGGTCGGCTTTGCAGTAGTAGAGCCGATAAAAGATAAAATCGGCGTTAATAATCTGAAACCCGTCAAAGATAAATTGGGACTTAAAGGATTGGTTTTGCATTGTTCGGCCTGTGGTTTGCATCCTGCTCACAGCAGGGCGATGCGGTTTTATGGATCGGCCCAGGAGCTTGGTCTTCCTGTTTTCTTTCATAATGGTGATTGTACTCTTAGAGCGGATTCCGTTCTGGACTATGCCCAGCCATACCTTTTGGATGAGGTTGCGAAGGAATTTTCGACTTTGAAAATTATCATCGGAGATATGGGTATGCCGTTTGTTGAGCAGACATTGTCCGTAGTGGCTAAGCACGAAAATGTGTATGCGGATTTGACGATAAGGCCGAGCAATGTCTGGCAAACGTACAATACGGTGGTAGCAGCGTATGAGCGGGGGGTGATGGATAAACTACTGTTCGGTAGTGGATTCCCGTCAGGCAATGCGGGCCAGTGCATCGAGACCCTGCTTGGCTTTAATATGCTTTTGGCTGATACGAATCTGCCGACGGTTCCGCGAGGTAGTATTCGAAACATCGTCGAACGTGACACGCTGGAGTTGCTCGGAATAAGAGATAAGAGCACAGAGGTACAAGAAGAAAGAAGCGAAAAGACAAAAGAGCGTAAGAGCGTAAAAGCGTAAGGAGACAATTACGAGCAAGGAAAGCGGGAAAATAAGCATCAATGGCTGAGCTATTGGAAGAGCAAAGGGAAAGCTGGGGGACGCGTGGTGGATTTATTCTGGCGGCGATCGGCTCGGCCGTGGGCCTGGGAAATCTTTGGGGATTTCCTTATAAACTCTACAGCTTTGGGGGTGGGGCATTTCTGATACCGTATATCATCGCTCTTCTTGTAGTTGGCATACCCATAATGGTTCTTGAGTTCAGTATCGGCCATTATACGCAGCGGGCGGCGCCTGATGCTTTAAAGCGGGGGCATAGGCATTTTGAGATGGTCGGCTGGTGGGGGATTGTTCTGGCTTTTGTAATAGTCACTTATTACCCGGTGATTTTAGCGTATTGTTTCAGCTTCCTGTGGTACAGCATCGTCGGGATTTTTAGCGGCGGTGAACTGCCCTGGGCGGGTGAGGGGATAGAAGGTGTCGAGAACGCCAAGAGTTTCTTCAATGACACATATCTGGGCAAGATCGACATCGAAGATGCCCGTTTCTACCTTGGTTCTATCCGCTTGAACATAGTCTGGCCGCTGCTCATTACCTGGACGGCGATGTACTTCTGTATATTCAGGGGCGTGCGTCTGGTTGGTAAAATCGTCTGGCTAACGGTTCCGCTGCCGTGGCTGATGCTGCTGATTCTTGCAGTCCGCGGCCTGACCCTCGAAGGCAGCATGCAGGGCCTGGCGTATTATCTTGATCCGGTGTGGTCGGAACTGGCAAAGCCAATTACATGGCGATATGCGTTCGGACAGGTGTTCTTTTCATTGAGCCTTGCCTATGGTATAATGATTACGTATGCAAGCTTTCTGCACAGAAAAAGCGATCTTAACAATAATGCGGCCATCATTAGTATTGCGGACTTTGCGACGAGTTTTGTAGCGGGATTGGCGGTGTTTGCGACGTTAGGGGGAATGGCTTTTGTGACGCAGCTCGGGGACAATCCGGTTGCGGTCGAACAAGTGGCGGAAACGGGCCCTTCACTGGCATTTGTGGCGTTTCCGTATGCACTTGCGCAACTGCCTTATTCGGCGTGGTTCAGCTTTGTTTTCTTCTTTGCACTTGTAACGTTGGGGCTTGACTCGGCCTTTTCAATGACCGAATCAATTCTGGCCAGTATTGTCGATAAGACCGGATGGCGCAGGAGCATTGTTCTGCCCTTGATGAGCGTCGTGGGATTTCTGTTCGGCCTGATTTTTATAACGGAGGGAGGATTTAACTGGCTTGGCACAATCGACGGATTTGTCAACGGCACGTGGGGCATCGCGTTTATGGGGCTGCTGGAGTGCGTGGTTTTAGGCTGGCTGTGGCGGATTGGGACGCTGCGACGGCACGCCAACAGCCGCAGCGACTGGAAGTTAGGCAGGTGGTGGGACTATCTTATACGCCTTGTAATTCCAGTTTTTCTCGGCACACTTTTCTTCTGGCAGCTTTTTGACGACATCAGCGGGGAAGGATTCTTGCGGACGCCGGAAGGTGACTGGATATTGCCAAACTGCGTTGGGCTGGGAATTGTGGCGTTGGTGCCTGTCGTGTCTATTATTCTGAGCCTGGCCAGGGGCCGGATGGACATCGGTGAGCAGGAACGGCCTGAGCAGGGCCTGGTCGTCGGGGGCAGACGTGAAGGGGCAATAGCTTTTTTTGCGGCGTCGGGCATTGCGGTTTTGCTCGTTATTTGGCTTACTATCCCAATGCCGCAGACAGCAAAACAAGTGATTCTTTGGCTGTCGTTGGCCGGCGGCGTGGTTACGATGCTGTTGAGCAATTATGTTCTGGATAAGCACCATACTTCCACGAGCCAGGCATCCTGGCTGGCAAGATGGGCGGGGATAATGGCAGCTATGGACATAAGCGCAGCTATTGCGATAATCCTGATTGGCTTGGCGGATGGGGCGGAAATTGAGGAAACGACAGCACCGATTCGCGACAAATTGAGCGGCGTTTCTTATATCATTCTTCTGGTTGTGTTCCTAATCATTATAGGCGGGTTGGGCTGGTGTTTTTACAAGGCTTTGGCAGCGGCTGGTAGAGATACAGGAGTTCAACATCCCGATGAGATTGGTGACGAGAGTCGGCGAATTTAGTTTTTGGTTATGAATTTATAGTTTTTAGAAAGCTCAAAACTAAGCACTAAAAGCTCAAAGCTATAATTATGTGCTATTTTGGTTTGAAGCCTTTGATGTTGTTGCCGGTGTATTTGGTACAGGCCTTTTCCAGGTCCACATCGCTTATGTTCGCCAGTGTGCAAAGCCAGGCAAAGACATCAGCAAATTCCTCATCCTTATTTTTTGGGTCCCCGGATACCAGGGCGGTGGCGAGCTCTCCAACCTCTTCGATAAACCACATAAACGTGGCGGGGATGCCTCTTTGTCGGTCTCGCTTTTCGTATTTTTTGGAAATTAAACGTTGAAATTCACTGATATTCATTTGGTAAGTTCCCAATTTGTAGGTGCACAAGGCATAAGCTTTCTTGTGTTATTATATTCTACCTTCTATCCTTTATTAGTAAGGCAAGGTTCAAAAGATATATCAGGGTTGTAAATGGACAAAAGCTCATAGGATTATTAAGTTTTTATGTTCCAAATTGCAAGGACTTTCTTTCTACAATAGACGACATTTGTAAATTTAAGGAAATGGCTTCAAATTGCAGGAGTTTTTTCAACGAATAGCCGAATGGCCCAAAATTTTTTCCAGGGGTGCAAAAAACTTGACATCCGAAGTGTCCTAACGTAAGATTCCCATACCATTTTATGGTTTTGTTATGGAGATTACTATGGCTGAGATTAAGCCAAGAATAAGCGTTGAGTATGCCGAGAAAGCGACGATAGTTAGTTTTACCGACGAAAAAATCCTCGAAGAAAGGGACATTAAGGCGCTTCAGGATTCGATTATGTCAGTTGTTGAGCAGACGGAGCGGATAAAACTGATTTTGGATTTTGGCAATGTCCAGTTTTTGTCGTCTGCTGTTTTAGGGCTTTTAATAAGGCTCAGCAAGAGGATTTACGAACACGATGGCCAACTAAAACTTTGTAATATAGATCCCAAGATATACGAGATTTTCAAAATAACACGGCTGACCAAAACTTTCGATATTTATAGAGATGTTGAAAGTGCGGTCGAGGATTTATCTTAAGCTAATTAGGCGAAAGATTTTTTGTTTCGCTTATGGTATCAAAAACAACAATAAGTAGCTCAATAGTTGTGAAAAGCAGGCCCTCTGCTATTGAAAAGGTGTGTAAGGAGATCCTTTCTAAGCTCAAAGACAAGGGTTTCGACAAAGATGATATTTTTGCGGTTCATTTGGCCCTGGAGGAGGCTTTTCTTAATGCCGTAAAGCACGGTAATAAAATGGACCCCACTAAAGAGGTTAAAATCGACTATTCTGTTGGTTTAGATAAAATTGAAATTTCCGTGACGGACGAAGGGGAGGGTTTTGAACCGGAAGCAGTAGCAGATCCGCGATTCGGCGAGAGTCTTTACAAGCCCGGGGGCAGAGGATTGCTGCTTATCAACTCGTATATGGATACGGTTAAATTCAATGAACGAGGCAACGGTTTGTATATGGTCAGATATAAGGAAAAACCACCTCTAACAAAAAGGGTTGACCAGACACAAGTATAATTATGCAGTCCCTTGCCGGCGAAATCAAGAAAAGGATGTTTAGCAGAGTTTTTATTTTTTTCAGTTGTTTGTTTGTTTTAAGCGGTTGTGCATCCAATGACGATCCGATGCCGGAGATTGTACATGACTCCGGCTCTAAGTCCGAACTTATTCCACCGAAGGTTGTAACTCAGAAACAAAGCCGAGGAAATGCTTATAGAAATGTACCAAGAGGCTGGTTTCCACCTTCGCATTTGGAAAAAAAGTGGGTTGCTATAATGGTACACCACACAGCGACAGAATACGGAAATGCAGCTATAATTGATAAGTGGCATAGGGAACGGAACCATTGGGAGGGAGTTGGTTATGATTTTGTTATAGGTAACGGGACTGATAGTGGCGACGGCCAGGTTGAGGTAACGTTTCGCTGGCGAAAGCAGATTCCGGGCGCTCATTGTGGGGGGACGCCGAACAATTGGGCCAATAAGGATGGTATAGGGATTTGCCTTGTTGGCGATTTCAATCGTACAGTACCTTCGGCACGACAGATGCAGTCGCTTTTGAAATTGATTCGCTTTCTACAAAAGCGGTATGGAATTCCAAGGAGCCGAATTTACGGTCATAGGACCACTCCGGGAGCGCGAGTAACTGAGTGTCCCGGGACAAAGTTCTCGATGGCCAGGCTGAAATCGATGCTTTAATTACTAAATTTATACCTATATCCACATTCAGACGGCGTGTCTGCCGCGTCCTATAAACTCACTTTCAAACTCCGCCTCGCACCAACTCTATCAGGTATGTGTGTGGTGTAAACCAACGTTTCTGGGCGTTTATTGGGGTTTTCTGTGCTCTTGGAAATCTGGCAAAAACGTCTCGATTTGTTAATAGATGCCTTTTTAAGGCTAAAAAGGGCATTTTCATGCTACACAAATACCAAGTTGGTGTGGGATGCTTTTTTGGCGGAATTAAGCCAAAATATTACAGCTAAGAAAGTTGCCGGGTAATTATACCGAAATTTTCGCTGGTAGCGTTATTCAACAATCGAAGTAAGGAACCGGTCGAATGGATATGTATGAATCGATGTTTTCCCCTGGCTTTATGCTAACCGAGCAGGTTGCACGGCAGATTTTTGAGGTTTTGCCCGAGGGAGGGGCTACAATAGTTATCATGGACAGGGAAGGCAACAACTGGCCCAGCGACCCGGAAGAATTTGCCAAGCTGAATATCAGCGAGTCGTTTTTGAAAGAGCTTTGCGCTAAGATTGACGACGGTGCTGAGCCTGTCGTGACCGGCGCAGATCATTGCAGTGTGATTGCTGCACAATTGGCAACCGAACGGAGTAATTGCGGATATGTCATTATCGCTTTGCCGCAATACAGCCCTGAATCGATATTGATAAATATTGACCTGATTGAAATGTTGCTTAACCAAATTGGCTTGATAGCCCAACTAATCGAGAAGAACAATCTCCTCTACGAAGTTCAAATGAAACACTATCGGGTGTGTGGTCAGAGCGAGATATCTTTGAATTGACAAACCCGGTGTGGATACGCACGTTTCTGACAAGCGTGATGTTCCTCAGTGTATTCTGTTTATTAATTTCAGTCTTTCAAACACAAATCGACGTTTTTACCGTATACGTGATAATTGTAATCTAATCTGCTGTAATATGGAAAATGTAGCGGGATTATCAGCCCAGGGACAATCCTAATGTTTTTGCAACGGAGCGAATATGTGTGGCTGCCAGGCGGTATTCTTCGGCGTTTGGTAAGTGCTCCAACATCAGCGGAGTATTAGGGAGTTTACTCAATTCTCTTAAAAACGTGGCATAGTCCAGTGCACCCAAACCCGGGCGAACTTCATCAAGGTGTGTGGTTAGTTTTAAGCTCAGGAGGATATCTTTGGCGTGACAGCTTTTGATATAAGGGCCGAGTTTTCTAAAACATTCGCGGATGAGCTGGCCATTCTTAAAATATCTCTGTGGGCTGCAGATGAGATTGACAGGGTCGAGATGGACGGCAAATCGCTTGCGGTCAATGGCTTTTAGTAAGCGTAAATATGAATCAGGGGAGTCCGGATAGGCCCACGGCATAGTTTCCAATGTAAAATATGTCCGGTTTGGTTTGACATCATCAATGATGGCGCGCGTTGTTTCAACAATCATATCAAATGTTTCTTCGGTGAGGTTCTCCGGAGAAGGGCCGTCCCAACGTTCGCCGCGTGAACCGCTGATGTTTACGCAGCAATTGGCCCCGATTCTCTCTGCCAGAGCCAATTGCCTGCGGCATTTTGCCAGAGCTTCTCGCCGTGTTTTTTCGTCGGGACTGATTGGATTGCTCCATGCTCCGACTTCGGCGATGATGATGTCTGCTTTTTTAGCTGCACGAGCATAGGCATTGACGAGGTCGTCTTTTTCTCCGGCGCCTACGGGGCAGTAGGCGGCATTGTAGCCGAGCTTCTTTACAACGTTTACCCAGGCATCCGGGCTGTCATATTTTTCGAATGTGGGGCCTCCAAATCGCAGTGATGGGAGTTTTGTCTGTGCAGCTTGTAATTTCGTCGCTGACGTATAGGCCAATGCGGTTGTGCCCATCAGAGAATTTTTTATAAATGTGCGCCGGGACATTGAATTTTTCTCGCTCAGCATTTTTTGCTCCTTTCCTTAAAGTATTGGGCTGTACAACAGTAAAACCAACGACCAATCAAAATCTATAGATGAGATTTTATCCCATCGAGATAATAAATTCAGCAAAAATAAGTGTAAGTTCGATTTTCAATGTAAAGACAAAGTTTGAATTGCATTTGAGGATACATTTGCTATAATTCGTATCGCGTAGCGATCGACTACGCTTTGGACAGGTGTCGTATTACGCAAAAGACGTTATGCAAGATGTTCGATAGAAGGATTTAAGCTGAGGCAAAAAGTGAAGTTCCAGGTTTTTAATAACGGTAAGGTTGTTGATAAATTCACATTATGCGGAGCTTATCTTTTCGGCGGTGATGGAATTGGTATCCGCCGAGCCCAGATTACCTTTAAGAACGGTTTTATCGATTGTAAAAGGCCTAATCTGGAAACAGCAGGATTAGCTCTACTATGGCCTATAAATGGTCTTGGCAAGGTGCTTTTGCCGACTACCTGCCTGCCTGAGAGAGAGCGTCCGTATAATTTGAATGTGGAGATAGCGCGGGCAAAGCTAATGCAAATTGTCAACAAGCGAGAGGATTGGTTGTTTTTTAACGATATAGAGGGTTTGGGAGATATTTGCAAAGAGGGCCAGGAGTTATTTATTCGGGCAATTCAAAATATTTCAGACCCGCCGCAGTCATCTAAACTGGCAGATGATTCACTTAAAAAAGCTGTAGTTTTTTCTGAAAAGCTGGCAATAAAACAGGCGGAATCGCTTTTTGCGACAAGGAGCCAGAGCCATGGTTTTGGTCGAGGCTGCCTTGGATGCAGAATAGACCCGGTGGAGATTAGTAACCCTATATACGTTGAGAAGCTTCTGGAATTGTTCGGGTCCGTAATGATTCCAATAAACTGGGCCCAGATAGAGTCTCATAAGGGCAGTTATAATTTTTCGGCGATTGATGCCTGTATTAATGTGCTTGGTGAAGAGAGATTGTCGCTCAGCGCGGGGCCGTTGCTTTGTTTCTCAAAAGAGTATCTGCCCAAGTGGCTGCTTCACAGCGGAGCGGGTTTTGAAAAGATTCGAGAAGCGGCGTATCGGTTCGTTTCAGAGATAGTCGCTCGTTACAGTGGGATTGTTCGTGCTTGGTGCGCCATAAGCGGCTTGAATGTGTTTAACCACTTTGGGTTCAGGTTTGAGCAGATTTTGGAAATGACGCGTGCGGCGAATATGGCTGTGAAACAGGGCAGCGACAGGGCCTTGAAGATAATAGAAATCAGCAATCCGTGGGGCGAATATTATACGACAATACCCAATAGTATTCCGCCATTAGTGTATATGGATATGGTTGTGCAGAGCGGGATTAATTTCGATGCGTTCGGGCTGCAAGTCCGATTTGGTAAAAATCAATCGGGTATGCACGTTAGAGATATGATGCAAATATCGGCAATACTGGATTCCTTTGGTCCTATAGCCAAGCCTTTGTATGTGACCGATGTGGAAGTTCCGAGCCAAAATGGTTCTGGTTTGCAGGACGGGAAAGTTGCCGGGGTATGGCATGAGGAGTGGAACCAGTTGCGGCAGGGGCAATGGATTGAGCAGTTTTATAAAATAGCGCTCAGCAAACCATTTGTTAACTCCGTGACATATTCGAACCTCACAGATACAGAGGACAGTACCATATCTAACAGCGGTTTGTTGACGGCCCAGCTCGAACCCAAAGAATCATATCGAATGTTGAAGAAGCTGCACGACAGCATTTTCAGCCGGTAAATAAGTCATGACTCGTGTTTTGTGGTTCGAAGGAGCGACGCAATACAAAATGAGAGAAGCCGGGCAAAAGAGGATTCAATCATTTGCTTTTGTTATCAGTGTGTGTGTGGCGGTTTGCGGTTCCTTGGGTTTTGTTTCTGAATTTGTAGGGGCTGGTCAAACCTGCGAAATTGAATTAGAGAGCCGAATAAATCCAAACGATGCGTCCATAGCGAGTTTGGTGAGGTTACCAGGCGTAGGCGTTGGACGAGCCGGGGCAATAGTAGCGTACCGCGAGAATTTCATTGGAAAAGAGGGTGGAATTCCAGCGTTTCGAAATTTCAATGATTTGCAAAACGTTAAGGGCATAGGGCCTAAAACAGTACAAAATATCAGCGAATGGCTGAAGTTCGAATAGAATAGAGCATACAGGGTGTTTCGCGGATAGGTAAAGAAGGAAATGAGCGAGTGGGAAGTTGACAAACCATTAGGTCAATGCTACGGCACCGGTAGAAAAATTGAATACGGCGAAGAATACTTCGGTGCTCTGGTAGAAACTGACGAAGGACTGCAACGGCGGGATTTTTGCGCCGATTACTGGGAGAGGGAAAAGCCGGATGTGTTTTGTTACTGGAAAACAAAACTGCCCAATCCCAATCAGAAAAAGCAGATATTCGTTGATGATGATATGCTGCTGGCCTTTTTTGAACGGTTGGAAAAAGAGACTGAGCAGGAGAAAATAAATTTTCGGTTTGTTTTGGCGTTAATTTTGATGCGAAAAAGGCGGCTGAAGTACGATGCAACCAGAATCGAAGACGCCAAAGAAATCTGGCGTTTGAGGATAACAGGCGAAAAGCAGTTTATTGAGGTGATAAATCCACATCTCGATGAGGAGCAAATCGGGCAGTTATCATCACAGATAGGTGAAATTTTACAGGCGGATTTATAGAAAATGAATTATCAACATTACAACCTACGTTTATACTTTTATTATGCTGCGGCATTACTGATTTTTTCCGGCTGTGCGCCCGAGATTCGGGAGCCGGTAGAGGTCGTTCCCGGTAAAGAAACTGTGGCTGAGGCATTGTCTGTTCTAAAAGCACGCTCACAAAACGCGGTGCCACTGTTGGCTAAGGGCCGGTGTGTTTTGAAGTATTTTGACGAAGACAAGAAAGAGCGTAAAGAATCTCTTCCTATGGTTAGAGTTGTGGTGAATCCTCCTGTTGAAATCTACCTGCAGGGTGATGCGACTCTTGTCCCCAAGGCAATAGTGCTCGGCTCGAACGAACGTGAGTTTTGGCTTGCATTAAAGCCAAAGGAAATCAGCACTTACTGGTGGGGCCAATGGTCTGAACAGGTTTCTTCCGAAGGACTTACGATAAATCCCAGAACTGTGTTGGAAGCTATTGGGGTTGTGGAAATAAAGGCGGAGGAGAATTGGTCTTTGTCGAATCAAGGCGCTTTTGATATACTTACAAGACGAGAGCGGGGCGTGGTAATCAAGAAAATATACATCTACAGCCGCGATTATCTGGTAAGAAAAATTGAGTACTTCGATTCGGATGGTCAAGCTGTGGCTTATACGGAATTAGGGGATTACAAAGAGGTGTCTGATGGTTTTCTTGTTCCTGCTTTGATAAAGATTATCGCATACGGGCAAAACAACGGCGAAGAGTCGCTTAGTATTGAACTTGATATTAAATCTATAGGACCGAAGGAAATAACTGAGGGGATGCAGAATTTCTATTTCAATCGTCCTAAGCCGCGAGGGTTTAAGCATGTTTTGGTAAACGAGGGTGGAAAGTGGATTGAACAACGGCAATAAATAATGAGGATGGAGCTTGTTTATGCCCAGGATGAATTTAAGAGAGAGAATAAGTAAGGATTTATTTTTGTTGGATGGTGCGATGGGAACCCAGTTGATTGCTCGCGGGATTCAAGTGAGTAAGTGTAATGATTATCTAAATGTCGAGTCGCCTGATGTTGTTTCTGACATTCACCGCAGCTACTTCGAGGCGGGCAGTGATGCGGTTCTTACCAATACATTCGGGGCCAATAAATATGCTTTGGGACGGCACAAGTTGTCGGAGGAGGCTGCTAAAATAAATAGTGCAGGCGCCCGGATAGCACGAAAAGCAGGTGGCCAGGATAAGTATGTATTGGGTGATATTGGGCCGAGCGGGGATTTTCTGGAGCCTTTGGGAAGCTTGAAGCCGGAGGAATTGAAAGAAGCTTTTGCCCAGCAGGCAAAGGCACTTTTGGATGGCGGTGTGGACGGTTTTATAATCGAAACGATGACTGCTCTCGATGAGGTGACAATTGCAATCGAAGCGGTGAAATCTGTCGGCGGCGGGGTGCCGGTGCTTGCGTCGATGTCTTTTGACAGGGCCGGGGATGATTTCAAAACGATGATGGGCGTTGGCATCGAAGCAGCGGCTGCAAAAATAGTCTTATTAGGTGTTGATGCGGTGGGATTTAACTGCGGGACAGTGTCACTTGATGAATATATAGAGCTGGCGGAGGAGTTTGTTTCGGCGGTGCGGGCGCTATCGGCTGATGTGATAGTTTATGCTGAGCCTAATGCGGGCAAACCGGAATTAATCGAAGGCCAGGCGGTCTATAAGGTATCGCCTGAGGATTTTGCAGCAGCGGCAAAGAAAATACATTCGGCCGGAGTGAATATCATTGGCGGCTGCTGCGGGACCGGGCCAGAACATATCAAAGCCTTAGCAAGAAATTTTCGGGGCTAACCAAATCGGTCTTTCGCAAAAAATCTTCACTTTATTTCGTGAGAATATCTTGTGGTTCTGTTAAAATATACTTTGGGTTCCCGCAAGGCGGGGTTCCTCAAAAGGGTTTGGTTCAAGAGTGTAGCTAAAGTGATACCTATTGATGCTTGGAAACCGTTAAACGCGGACATCAAACTGCTTAAGCGCTGCAAGAAGGCCATAAGGCAGGTGGTTGCCGATGCCGACGTCATCCTCTATGGCTCTCGCGCTCGCGGCGACGCCAACGAATACTCCGACTATGACATCCTTGTGCTTATCGACGGCCCGGTTACCATTTCCCTCAAAGAAAGGTTTGTTGACCAAACACTTCCTCTTGAGCTGGAGACCGGTGCGGTTCTCACGCTGATGACCTACAACAGGCAGCAGTGGGATACCCCTCTTTATCGTGCTATGCCATTCCGTAAAAACGTTGATCGTGAAGGGATTCTCTTGTGACTAAAGAAGAACGTGCATTGATTGAATACCGAATGGAACGCGCACGCGAAACCCTCGACGAAGCCAGAATAATGTTTGACGCTGGTCGAGTTAACACCTATGTGAACCGTCTTTATTATGCCTGTTTCTATGCAGTCTCGGCGCTGCTGCTCACGCGAAATTTCTCGACAAGCAAGCACGGCTATCTTCGCTCATTGATGCACCGTGAGTTTGTCAAGACGGGACTTATTCCGAAAGACCTCTCAAGGCACTTTGATGTTCTTTTTAACAGCCGTCTCGAGGGCGACTACGCAGACTTTGTCCGCTTCAAAGCCGAAGATGTTGCCGGCTGGCTCGAACGAACACGAGATTTTATCAAGCATATTGAGGGACTAATCTCAAAGCTTGTATAAATAGCAGTGACAAAAATATATTCGGCCGGTGTGAACATCATCGGCGACTGCTGCGGGACAAGTCCAGCGCATATTAGAGCAACGGCTGAAAAGCTAAAAAGCTGATTATTAGGCAAAGAGTTTTATCAGGTAGTGTTTAGGAATTTTGCGATTTGGTCTATAGTTTTTGCGGTGGCGCCCTGGTTTTTTCTGATTACTTCCTGGCCATTTTTGGCAATTGACTGCGCTAAGTCGGAGTCACTAAGACATTTTTGCATTGTCTGAAGCAATTCCTCTTTGTCTTTAACCATAATGGCACCGGCGTCGGCTAAGAGTGCGTCAACGGTTTGTTTGAAATTGAAGGCGTGTGGGCCGAATATCGTGCATTTGCCCAGAGCAGCGGCCTCGGCCATATCAGAGCCGCCCATCGGCACAAGGGAGCGGCCAACGAAGATTATCGTTGCGAGCGAGTAAAACTTTCGCAAGTCTCCCATCGTATCGCCCAGAATTACCTCCTGGTTGTCGGCTGGCGGGGGGGCGGTATTGTTTTTTATCCGGCTGTAGCGGATTAAGGAAAAATCCCTGTGCTCTATGAGTTGTGCAACTTCGTCAAACCTTTCAGGTTTACGGGGTACGATTGCCAAACGCAGGTTACTGAACTGGCTTTGTTGTTTCAGATTCTGATAGACGTCAAGCAATATCTTTTCTTCGTCGTTTCCGGTGGCGCCTGCGACCCACAATCTTTCATCGTTAATATTTAGTTGAGCTGCAAGAACATCGGCACCTTCAACCTTGTCGGTGATCTGGGCGGTGTCGTATTTCAGCGAGCCGGTTACAATTACTTTTTCATCCGGGCAGCCGAATTCTTTGAAACGCTGTGCGTATTGTTCGGTCTGTGCGAGAATTAGACTGATTTTACTGAAGATTTTCTTAGCGATTGGCTTTATTCTTTTGTACGCGGGGTAGCTTTTGTCACTTATTCGCCCATTGACAACGATGACAGGAACATTTAACTGCTGAGCGATTTGAACAAAATTAGGCCACACTTCCAGTTCCATCAGCAGACAGATTGCCGGGCGAATATTGCTGAATGCACGTCGCATTATCCAGGAAAAATCAAAGGGAAAATAGAAAACCTTGTGATTCTCACTGAAAAGGTTGGTCGCACGGGAAAAGCCGGTATCGGTGGTGGTGCTGATTACGATTTCGAAGTCGCCGAATTTATTTTTAAGCTCTTTGATGATTGTCTTGGCTGCATTGACCTCGCCTACACTTACGGCGTGTAGCCAGATACATTTTTTTGTGGGACTTCTGCGGGTAATTTTACCAAATCGCTGGTCCCAGCCGGTGCGGTAGCGTTTGTGCCTGACGGCTCGATATACAATCACAGGGCAATAAGCCGCCGCAGCTAATAAATAAAGCAAATCAACAGCGAATCTCATTTAGTCATCCTATAAAGAAGTAAACGGGTTAGTAATCTATGAATGATATTCGTAAAGTACGATGATGTCAAACAGTTGCCTTTATTGGTTAATAAGAAATTGATACGCCGGTATATAGACAGGTGCCGAGGTTTGCCGGTGTTATGGTTCTTTTGGATTGGCTTGTTATGAGTTTAGGGCGCAGCAGTCTCAAGCAAATATTCGACGAATACGGCCAGGTCAAGAATGTCAATCTTTCCGTCGGGCCTGCCCTGTGGTGCTATGTCTGCTCTTGGATTCCAATTGAAGGACTCTGAATTGGTATGCCAGACGTCGGCGAAAGCAGCCAGGTCGAACAGGTCCACTACGCCATCACCGGCTCCGGGTGCGATGTCAGCGACGATTCGTTCAGGGAGACGCTCGAATTCTATTCGGGGCAGGGCCTGTCCGGGCAGACCTCCACCACGAAATACAAAGTTGAAGTCGACGAAGAGATTCGTGCCTATAATACCATCGAGGATTCCGCCCTCAGGGGAAGGAGCATCGAGCACAACCACAGGGACATTAGTAAAGCTGAGCCATTCCGGCGTGGCTATTACTTCAAGAGAATCTATATAAAAGCCGGGCGCTGTGATCATTTCCCCGGTAGCAATCAGTACTTCGATTTCGAACTCGGGTGTATTAGGATTAAGCCCCAGGCGGGCGCCAATGGCTTCACTAATGAGGGTATAAGTGCTGCCCGTGTCAAAGATAAAGCTGTCTTTGTCAAGGGAGGTTCTGCCGGCGTGGGTAAGGTCCACGCTGGAGATGAAGAAGAGACCTTGCATTGGCAAGAAACCGGTGAGTACAGACGGGCTCAAAGGAGCGCCAAAATCCTCGCCGAACGCGTCGAGGTCGAGTATGTTAGGGAAGTATTGGACGGAGACCGACCCAGTGGGCCGCAACTCGAGAGGTATTGTATTGGCGTAGCTTGGAATTTGTGGGTCATCGTGTATGTAGAAACGTATATCTGGGGCGGTGAACTTAGTTCCGTTATGGGTGATATTGATAGGTCGGTCGTTGTGAAAAACCGCGGCTAAGAAGACTGAAAGGGGTGTTCCAACCGTTGTGAGAGAGTGTGATGATTCGATTGGATCGCCCACGGCGATAGAGACATTGAACTCACCAGCCATAGTAGAGTTATCAAGAAGCAGACCATTGGGCTCAATGACATCGAGTCCGTCGATAAATAGACCCAGCGGCTGGGTTACCCAGGCAAAAGCTGAGCCGGTTACGCCCGTAAACTCGACCGTATTTGATGTAATGAGATCCGGGGTATGGTCGAAAAGACCAGTTCTGACACCGTCGCTGCTGCTCACTATATGGGCACCGGCTCCGGTATCAAAAACTGCGATTGCGTAGTCAGTCTCCGGCGTGGCTGTGAGATAATTGCCGATTACAGAGTCACTCGGTACGGCATCGAGTTCGAATTCTCCGGAACGCTCATCCGTAAAGGTGACCATACACCACGAGAGGAATCCGCCTAAAGCAGGTGCGTCGATAATATTTGCATTTATGGGTGGAGTTGGTTGGGTAATTAAAGATGAAGGCTCAGAGGCCGTTTCTTTCGATGGGAGATTCGATAGGTTTGCGGTTTTTTCGACAAGGAGGAGAGGGGCTTTTCCCTCAGCGTAGCTGACAGCTTCGGCGGAGGCAGCAGAAGTCCAGCATACTGCGGTAATCAGAAGTAAAACAAGCCAGATTCGATTCGAGTTGTGTAAGTTCATTTATCAACCTTCCGTTCCATTCACAGCAAGTTTTATTGTAACATATTTAGGCAAAATTTACACGTGGAAAAATTCGAAACCGCCTTGTCTCCTCTAAACAACCTACAGGTTTCTTTTGAACTCTGTCCAACGCATACTGTCTCTATATAGTAAGTACCATAAAGCGATGTTTATGTGACGTGAAAACCGGTAAACAGCAAAAATATTGCGCAAAACAGGCTATATTCTTGACTTGCAGACTGTTTTGGCGTAATAGATATAGCATTGATTTGTGTCCCCGTAGCTCAATTGGATAGAGCGTTGGCCTCCGGAGCCAGAGGTTGTGCGTTCGAGTCGCACCGGGGATATTGGTAAATATAGTATTTACAATGACTTGTTCTGTCTTATCGATTAACATTTTCTCACGCTTTGTCCAATACGTACTTCATACGTACTTTTTGCCCGGTCCATCACTTACTTCCAATATCTTTTCATCGCAGATTTCTATAAGGGCCCTCCAAATCTGGTCATCACTCCAGTTTGCTTTGTTGTTCAGAAACTCTCTGAGTTGCTGAGTCCACTTTTCATCATCATCAAGCTCGTCTTCTGGCACAAGTTCGCTTACCTTATCGTATAGCAACTCCCGGTTTTCGCTCCAATTGAATATCTCGTCCAGCCGCTTGCCATTCTTGTGCATCCTTGTTAAATCTCTTCTGTCTTCCGTCCAGTATCGGACCGGCGTGTGTATGAATAGAAGTAAGGAAGAGCTCGGAGGGTTAGAGCTTCAATGCATTTAAAATTTCATTTCGTATAGGCAGGGTTGCATAAATGAGATAGGTTTTGTAGTTTTTAACTTACACTTGCGGACGCGGCAGCAGGCCGGAGCGCTCCAAAATGACAGGCGTAATGCTCTCCCAGCCTATAGGCATAAGATGAATACCTGAAACTCCCTCGATATTCTTTATCTTTTCTATCATCTCAAGGCAAATTTTGATTCCTTCTTCTTTAGCGTCTTTTGCAGATTCCATTCTTTTGATCAGTTCATCGGGTATGCTCATTCCCGCAACTTCATTCTTCATATAGTGGAGGGCTCTGGATATATGCAGCCTACGTGGAGTAACCAGAGGACATAAAAAACGTTCACAATTTTTGTGGTTTTTATAACCTCTTTGTTTTATGGAGCTTATGGTGCGAACATTTTTGTCGAATTGGTAGATAACGGGTTGTGGGGTTGTAGTTGGGTTGTATATATTTTATCAAGAAAATGGGCCATTTTAGTGGTGACTTGTCACTGCTCTACAGTCTCTGTTTACGGCAGTTTTGCTCGCCACTCTTTGGCTTTTTCAGGCTTGTTCCAGGCTTCGTAGAGGTCGATCAAGTGGTTACAAGACTCCACCGTGTGTGGATAGGTGTTGCCGAGTTTCAGGCGTCGGCCTTTGACCGCTCCAGAAAGCACCTTCATCAACGTGCTCTTGCGGGGACCGTATTCTCCCACCAGGGCCAGCACTTAGCAACCAGCTGACCTGATACCAACATCGTCCTGCGTTACTGTTGCCCCGAAGCGTTTACGAATCCCCCGCATTTCCAGCCGCACCACCAATTGGTCCGAAACTATTCGTTCAGCCATTTCTTGAAATCCGGCTCCAACAGATTCTTAATCTTCGGTTCATCCATATTTTTCGGAGTCGCCACTACTGAGCCGGTGTCGATTCGTTTTTCCACCTGCTCCCCACGCAGGTGCGCCACTATTGTCTTAACCCCCAGGTAACCCATATTGATTGGATCCTGCAGTACCAGCCCCTTGATATACCCTTTTCGCAGCGCCTGAACAAGCCTGTCGGAGCTGTCAAAACCCACATAGTCAACTTTGCCCGCCAAACCGCTGTCCTCAAGCGCCCGCAGCATTCCAAATGTCGTTGATTCATTCGGGCAGAAGATTCCGTCAATGGTCAGCCCTCCGTCAGGCTTACGCAGCGGCGCCAGCAGGTTTTCGCTTGCTATATAGGCGCTTTCCGTGGTTGCTCCCCCGTATCGGTTCGAACTGACAACCTCGATTTCTGGATGTTTCTCTTTCAGCACGTCCAGAAATCCTTGCTCCCGTTTCGTTGAGCTGGCTGAGCCTTCGTGGCAACGTAGCATAATCACCTTGCCTTTTCCATCTAAAATTTCAGCCAGACGTTTGCCGCCTTTTCTGCCGCCGATATAGTTGTCCGTTGCCACGAAACTGGTGTAATCCTGGCTGTTTAGCCCGCTGTCTATTATCACCACCGGGATACCTTTGTTCACGGCGTCCCTGACCGGCATTCGCAGTGCCGCATCGTCCAATGGTGCAAGCACGATTCCTGAGACGCCGCGTGTTATGAAATCTTCCACTACTCTGATTTGCGACTCTCTATCATCTTCCTTAAGTGGCCCTTTCCATATAACCTCCACTTTCAGGCCGGAGTTATTTAATTCCTGCTCGGCCTTGACCGCCCCAGCGTGGATTGACTTCCAAAAGACGTGTGTCATCCCTTTGGGAATAACTGCTATACGGTATTTGCCCTTGCTTTCTTCTTTCCGTTTACAACCGATCGCAATAAAAACGATAGCTATAGCGACGAATACAACTATTGCTAATGCTTTTTTCATAATTACCACTTCCTGAATCTTCGTTTTGACAACCCAGGCCTTTTTGCTCTATCACGTACGAGAGACCGCAACTCTATTGCAAAACTGACCATCGATTAATATCTCATTTATACAATAGAATATGGATAATCAGCGGTCAATAAAGTATATTAGCTCGGCTGGAGATTACAAGTCACCATTCCAGAAATAATCACCCGAGAGATCGGCTCTCAAAAAATCCTATAATTGTAAGTCTTCAGCAAAAATGAGAATCATTTCGGGGTACTTCGTGCGCCTGAACTAGTTCTTGTAGGCTGGCAGAATCGGTCTGAAAGATTTCGATAAATTTATGGTCTTGATAATGAATAGAGTCAATGATGAATGTGAAGCCATCCGAGTATATCAGGCTCTTGATAATGGGATTTTCCTTGACGGGAAAGTGGCTGATTTAGTATAAATTATATTAGTGAAGCTTGTGCCTGCATAAGCGGGCATGTGACGATTTTATTTTCTGACCTGTGAAAGCTTTGAAGCTTCTTGATAGAGGAGGAGTTATTATGAATTGTGTAAGGAGCAGAGTTAGGATTAAAACTGTGCGCTTCACAATGAAGATTATTACATTTCAATTAACAACCTATATTTAATTTTTTGAATCTCGCCCATCGAAGATGAGATGAGGTAAAGGAGGACTATTATGGGTAGAGATGCGGTTTACTTGGTTCTTTTTATTATGGTATTGGCCGCAGTAACAGGTGGTGTGGAAGTCAATTGAGTTAAGTCGCAGAGCGACTGATAGTAAGGAGTGAGTATCATGAGAGCTCGAGTAGTCTGTTTAACAGCAGTTTTGTGGATAGTATTCATGGGATTTGGTCCAAGCCACGCACAAGAAATCGAAAATCTACTGGTTAATGGTGGCTTTGAGGACGGTGTTTTTTCACCGTGGGACACATGGGGTAACGTTACCACAGAAGTGGTTCAACAATTGGTGGGCGCAGCGGTTCCCGAAGAACCGATTGAGGGAGACTTTTGTCTACATGTTGTGGTTCCCGCAGCAGTTGCAGATTGGTGGAGTATTGGTCTGTCGCCCCAAGGAGAAGTTTTTGAAAAAGACAAAAAATACACTTTTTCGGCCTTTCTAAAGTGCAGCACAGGTGAACGTCAGATCAATTTCAAGCCGGAACTGGGACAAGATCCATGGACGGCATATGGTGAGCAGTCCTTCACCATGACCGAAGAATGGACAGAATTTAGCGTAACAACTCCTGTTTTTACTGAGGACGTCAGTCCGGCGACCGTCTCAATGCACGTAGGTTTTGCTGCTGGCGATTTCTGGATGGATGCAGTAAGATTTTATGAAGGCGACTATGTCCCACCTGTTTTCAAACCAAGAGTTTCGGCTAAGAGACCCAGTCCCGAAGACGGCGCCGTTGATGTACCTCGCGATGTGGTCCTGAGCTGGGAACCGGGCCCGTATGCCGACACACACAACATTTACTTCGGCACTGTCTTTGATGATGTCAATAATGCTGATACCACCAATACGCTGGATGTGCTGGTCAGTAAAAGCCAGACCGTGACCACGTACGACCCGGAGGGGCTTCTCGAATTCGGCCAGACCTATTACTGGCGTATCGATGAAGTCAATGCACCGCCGGATTCCACTGTCTTCAAGGGAGATGTCTGGAGCTTTACGACTGAGCCTTATGCCTATCCAATCACGAATATAGCAGCCACGGCTTCCAGTTCAAACTCCACAGATATGGGGCCAGAAAAAACCATAGATGGTTCCGGGCTCAACGCCAGTGACCAGCACTCGGTTGAACCGACGGATATGTGGCTCAGTAGTGTGATTGGTACGCAACCGACCTGGATACAGTTTGAGTTCGACAGGACTTATAAACTCCTTGAAATGTGGGTCTGGAACTCAAACCAGTTGCTTGAGGCTGTTATTGGCTTTGGTGCGAAAGATGTCACAATCGAGTACTCCGAAGATAGCGCCACCTGGATATCGCTGGGTGACGTTGAATTTGCCCAAGCTTCGGGTACGGCTAATTACCCCCACGATACAACCGTCGACCTGGCTGGTGCGTTGGCAAAGTTTGTCAAGCTTACCACAAACAACAACTGGGGCGAACTGGTGCCCCAATTCGGATTGAGTGAAGTCCGGTTCTTCTACATTCCTGTCCAGGCAAGAGAACCCATACCGATTTCAGGTGAAAGGGGTGTAGAGCGGGATGTCGTCCTTGAGTGGCGGGAGGGAAGGGAGGCCGCCTCACACGAGGTCTTCTTCAGCAGTGATAAGGATGCCGTAATCAACGGTACCGCTCCTGTCGATATAGCCACTGAAAGCCGCTATGAACCCGGCCTTCTTGATTTTGGACAGACTTACCACTGGAAGGTTAATGAGGTCAATGAGGCTGCGAGCCCCTCTTCCTGGGAAGGTGACCTCTGGAACTTTTCCACCATAGAGTACTTTGTTATTGACGATTTTGAGGGCTACGACACCGGTGACAACCAGATATGGTTCGCATGGCATGACGGGCTTGGCTTCGGCACAGCCGGTACTGAACCATACTTTGCCGGTAATGGGACAGGCGCTGCTGTAGGCGATGAAACCACTGGTTCTTTCACCGAGGAGACCATCGTTCATGGAGGTAACCAATCGATGCCGTTATTCTATGACAATAATCAGCAGGACAAATTTAAGTATTCGGAAACAGAGCTGACCTTGAGTGGCGACAAACGAGACTGGACAATAGGGGGCGTTACGGAGTTGTCGCTGTGGTTCCGTGGTGCACCTGACAATGCCTCTGAGACGTTATATGTTGCTGTCAATGGCAGTGCGGTGGTTTCTCATGATAATCCTGATGCAGCACGGATAGGCATCTGGACGGAATGGACTATCGACCTGCAGGCATTTGCAGACCAGGGTGTGAACCTAACTAATGTCAATACGATTTCCCTTGGTCTTGGCAATAAGAACAATCCGCAGGCTGGTGGTTCAGGCACGATGTACTTTGACGATATTCGACTGTATCCTCCGCCGGAGCCAGCACCTTAATCCGTGTGATTTATTTGGCCCCCCATAGCTTCTGCCGCAAGGCATCCTGTGGACCTCGGATTGCGAAGCAAGATATGGGAGTATCATTAATATAGCAGATTTGTATCATTTCGGGGCTTATACCGATTCGATATAAGCCCTTTTTTAATTGTCTATTGGATATTGATTATTTTTTTGATTCAGTGCATAGCTTTTGGCTAACAGTTATTTTTAACAGACACCTTGTATAAATCAGTCATTGAAAACGTTACCAATTTTTGTGATTTTTGTAACACCTTTCCACTATGACACTTATGAAACGGACATTTTCGAATTGGCAGATAACGAGCCTTCTGGTTATAGTAATTTGTAAGCATCAACTGTTCCGGAGTCTTTCTACTTTTTTCAACGATTTTCTCAAGAGACCCTAAAAAACCATAATCTAAAAATTTTCCTTGACGGGAAGTTGGCTAATGTGTTATAAGAGATAATATTGGAACTTGTGGTTTTTGAATTTCTAACGTACTAAATATCCATAGTTCTTGGGCAAATACCTAAAGCAGAATTTTAAGTGTGGGACAGAGTTGGAGTGAGGTTGATAACTTGGAGGCAGAGTTTCTTTATTTCAACTTGCAGTTCAAGTATAGCTTCCTCACGGAGGCGGCTGAAAAGCCATCTCCTACAATGAAGTCTTTTTACAAGTACAGGGTTTGATGAAGGTTCTTTCTTGCTTATGTGAATGTTGTTTGAGACTGGTACAACCAAGCGTGTAATCTTTGTTTATTTCCTTTTCGAAAACAACGCATGTTTTGGTGTGTGGCCAAAGCATGGAGAGTTATTACTATAACTTTTTTTCAAGAAGGAGGATTATTATGTGTAAGAAATTTATCTATTTAATTTCTTTTGTTTTGGTGTTGGGGTCGGTCAGTAACGCTGAAGACATCCAGTGGACTGATCTTGGCGTCGACCACCTCTGGAGCACACCGGAAAACTGGGATCTGGGTAGAGTCCCTACCCTGGCCGACGAAGTCAGGATCGACGTGCCAGCCGCAGGAGCGCCAAACGGCCCGGTTATTCAGGATGGGATCGATGCAAAGGCTAAAGGGATTTTTACCGAAGCGCCCGGGGAGCCCACGCTGACGATGACCGGTGGAACCCTTGAGGTTGCAGAATGGATTTGGTGGGGCGACGGAGCGGACTCCTTCGGCATCTGGGAAATGAGTGGCGGCACTGTAAGTGTTGTTAATGAATTCGAGCTTGGATGGGGCGGCGGTGCTGGCACTCTGACTATGACCGGCGGTACAATCAACGCCGGAGAGGCAGTAATTCCTACTGGTAGCGGAGCATTTGGTGAGCTATACCTTTATGGCGGCACCTATAATGTCACTATGGCCGACGGCCTCAGTGTGGAGGAAAACGGCCTGATAGATATCACCGAAGGTACGTTAGTGTTAGAAGGTGATGATACGGCGAAAGTCAATGACCTTATCGCTGCGGGCCTGATTACCGCCTACGGAGGCGATGGCACATTCGAGCTGGACTTTGATGGCAGGAATCCTGGTAAAACCACGTTATCAGCCGTTCCCGCGCCGAAGTTGGCTAATCCCGTTCACCAGTACACGTTTGAAGATGGAACGGCCAACGATAGTGTCGGTGAAGCACATGGCACATTGGTTGGTGATGCGACCGTTGCCGGTGGAGCGCTCGTACTCGACGGTGACGGTGACTGGATGTCGATGCCCGGTGAAGTGATTGCGATGAACACCTACTCAGAGGTTACGGTCGAAACGTGGTTTACATCGGTAGCCGGTGGAAACACAGGATTCCATATGCTGGCCGCCTTTGGTGAAGAAGGCACAGGGGCTAATCCCGGGTTTGGTTACAAATACTTATTTATCACACCTGCCCGAGGAGATGACGTCAGTCGTGCCGCGATCCAAACTAGCTCGATGGATGATAGTCCCTGGGATGAAGAAACTGGTGTCAGTGCGGACGTGGAGCATGATGACGGTGTTGAACATCATTTCGTTGCCACAGTAGATGCTACTAATATCACCTTCTATATTGACGGCGAACTTATCGGTAGTGAACCTCTGGCCGCCGGTAATGAAATCGCCGGCATCGGCCAAGCCGTTGCCTATCTTGGCAAGGGCGTCTATCCTGTTGATCCGTTGTGGACTGGTTCGGTTAATGAGTTAAATATTTACAACCGCGCCCTCTCTCTGGCCAATGTTCAGGCCAACTACGCGGCGGGGCCCGTCAAGCCGCTGGTTCACTCGTACACGTTCGAGGACGGTACGGCCAACGATAGTGTCGGCTCCGCCCATGGCACATTGGTTGGTGATGCGGCCGTTGTCGATGGACAGCTTGTACTTGATGGTGATGGCGACTGGATGGAGATGCCCGGCGACGTTATTGCGATGAACACATTCGAAGAGCTGACTATCGAAATAATGTTTACATCAGTTGCCGGTGGAAACACAGGATACCACATGGTCACGGCGTTTGGTGAAGAAGGCACGGGTGATAATCCCGGATTCGGTTACAAGTATGTATGTATTACGCCTGCCCGAGGTAATGACGTAAGTCGCGGGATGATTCAAACCGTTTCGATGGATAATGACCCCTGGAGCGAAGAAACCGGTGTCAGTGACGTTATCGAACATGATGACGGCCTTCCCCATCACATGGTTTGCACAGTAGATGATACGGAGCTTGCCTTCTATATTGACGGCGTACTGATTGGCACTGCAGCTCTGGACCCGCCCGGTAATTCAATCGCTGGTCTCGGTACAGACGTCGCCCGTATCGGCAAGGGCGTCTATGGTGTTGACCCGTTGTGGGCCGGTTCGGTCGAGGAGTTAAATATCTACAACCGTGCCCTCTCTCTGGCCGAGGTTCAGGCCAACTATGCGGCGGGTCCTCAAAAGGTAGGACCGGCACCGGTAGATCCCGGCACCGAAGGCCTGATGCTGCACCTGCCCTTAGATACTGCTTCACGCGGTGTTACTAAAGATAGCTCCGACAATGGTCTCGACGGTACTTTGTTCGGCGAACCAATCTTTGTCGAAGGTGTTGATATCATGGCGCTGCAGCTCGATGGTGTAGATGATTACGTGGACTGTGGCAATCCGAGCGCGCTTGACTTCGGGACAGGCGATTTTACCATATCTGCGTGGATAAATATGACGGCGACCGAAAGAGGCACCGTATATGCCAAGGGCGGTGATAACAGCGGCGGAATACGGTACACATTTGCTATGGGCGAAGGTAACAACGATGGTAAAATGACTCTCACTACCGATGACGATTCCACTAAAGTGCAGGCTATGGGTGGTACTATAGTTAACGATGGTGCCTGGCATCATGTAGCTGCGATGAGAAGTGGAACAGACCTGCTTGTATACGTCGACGGGGTATTAGATGGAACCAATACTGTTCCTGAAGGATACGACCTTTCGGGCACATCTCAGGCCAATGCCCTGATCGGAGCCATAACGGACGCCCGCGATGCCACAGGCGCAACCCTGGAGAAGTTCTTTGCCGGGATAATCGACGATGTCCGGGTCTACAATCGGGCCTTGTCTGCCGAAGAGGTCCTTTTCCTTGCTGGTATGTAACATAGCCGTTCTTGATTATGGACTGAGCTCTGCTGAACTACGGTTGAGCTAAATGAATTTGCACATTTTTGGGGCCTATACTGGTCGATTTGGTATAGGCCCCTTGTTTGAGGGTAATAGGGTTACACAAACCCAGGCGACGAGAGTCTGAGTAATGACTATTGAATAAATAGTTGGACGAAACGGCTGGCCCCGTAGCGTTTCCGCGGGCTCGTACCGCGTTTCGTAAATCTCGCTACTATGCGAGATTGAGATTGCTTCGTCGCTTCGCTCCTCGCAATGACATAGGGCTGTATTCATCGTCATTGCGAGCGAGGCGCAGCCGAGCGTGGCAATCTCGTAGTCGTACTATTTCTGAAATGGAGTACTTGTACTAATACTTGGACACTTCCTTATTATTTGCATTCGAACATATGAATTCCCACACTCTACCCAGTCCCTACATCTACTCAATTTCTAAAACCACTACCGACTTTGTTGGAAGTGCAGTTTTCAAGATGTTGCCTTCGAGTTTGAAGTTGTTAAAAGTTACAGGCTTTACGACCTGAGGATTCTCAAAGGTATTATGAGCGGTCATAGCCTCAGCAGTTAAAACGCGCCCGGAGATTTCCTTGGGCTCGGCGCCCTCAAGTGCACAAACAACTTCGGCGGTATTGTCGGGGTCCAAATTGCAGAGTGATATGTGAATTCTACCTGAATTGTCTTTTGATGCCGAAACGTTCAACGCCGGAATACTGTCATTTCCAAACCTGTAATCACTGCACTCCAACTCAATTGGGAGCAATGTGGCGTCATGATGGACTGTGTACATCTCGAAAACGTGATAAGTCGGCGTCAAAATCATTTTTTCGTCTTTGGTCAGAATCATCGCCTGCAAAACATTGACAGTCTGGGCGATGTTTGCCATCTTAACCCGACGACAGTGCTTATTGAAAGCGTTAAGGAATATGCCGGCTGAGACTGCATCCCGGAGGGTGTTTTGCTGATACAGGAAGCCTGGGTTCGTGCCGGGTTCGGTGTCCCACCACGTACCCCACTCATCTACGAATAAACCGATACGTCCACGCCGGTCGAACCGGTCCATGATTTCGATATTATTCTCCAGTAATGGATAGATAGTGAGCGTGTTTTTCATCAGTGCAAACCATTCCTTCTCATCGAACTTCGTCGCACTACCCTTTCGGGTCCAGTTGCCTGACCCTCGGACATAGTGATGAAGACTAATCGCGCCCATGTTTCTACGGGCACGCTCCATAACCGTTCTTATCCATGGGTAATTCTCGCTGCCGGGCCCACATGCAACTTTGACAATACGGTTGCCGGAGTAGCTGCGCACATAGGTTTGGAAGCGATTGTAAAGGTCGGCGTAAGATGAGGGCGACATATTGCCACCACAGCCCCAGTTCTCGTTGCCCACTCCGAAGTACTTAACACGCCAGGGCTTGTCACGGCCATTCATCCGACGAAGGTTGGCCATCTCACTGTCCCCGTCGAACGTCATGTACTCGACCCAGTCCTGCATTTCTTCGACAGTACCGGAGCCAACGTTACCGGCAACGTATGCCTCACATCCAAGTTGCTCACACAAATCCAGAAACTCATGGGTGCCGAAGGCGTTGGTTTCAGTGACCATGCCCCAGTGCGTGTTAATCATAGTAGGCCGCTTACCACGTGGGCCGATACCCTCTTTCCAGTGATACTCGTCGGCAAAGCACCCTCCGGGCCAGCGAAGAACTGGTATCTTGATCTTCTTTAACGCCTCGACCACATCGTTGCGAATACCACGAGTGTTCGGAATCGGCGAATCCTCGCCAACCCAGAAACCGCCGTAAATACATCCGCCCAGGTGCTCTGAGAAGTGGCCATAAATATGCCTGCTTATCGTTTCCTTTCCTTTATCGGTGTAAATAATCATTCTATTTACCCCCGACTCCTCCTGCACAGCGGCCTCTGCAGTATAGACCAGCCCGCAACCAACAAGCAGTACTACCGTTACAACGGCGACCTTCTCAAACAACCATTTTCTGAACATTGTGAGTTTCATCTTTTCTGTCCTTTCACTTTCTCTTTGTTCTTGGAAAATTTAACCCGGCAACAAACGCAGAATTCTATCTCAGCTCACTACGCTGGCCTTCTTAGCAAATAAAAACAATCTTGAAATGCCGATTCGTACCTTATAGTCAGGTTCTCCCTTCCCTGCTTCACTGTCCGCTTAATTGCTAAAATCACCCCGTTCTTGTCGTTCGACCGCTCATAGGGTAAGATTATCAGAATATCTTCAGATTTGAACCCCTGTCACCAATTATAATGCCGTAGTGACAAGATTCGTAAGTTTTAGACATCCCTTCTTCTATGGAAAAAACATCCTATCCTACTCTGGATAGGATGGTATTCAATAGCACTCAACAGATTAATCCTACCAGAAGAAACCCGGAGTATTCCCAAAGCGAGGCACTGCGACACCATTTTCAATATCCGGGTTGAACGCCCTCCATTCCACATGACCATCCAAAAAGCCAATATTTCCACCGGCAGGTTCTTCGTCGCTCTTCAAGTGGCTCGTTTGATCGTACACTTGAGATTGGGCCCAGATACCACCCGGAACCTGGCCGAAATTACGCCCATACTTTGCGCTGGTTTGAGGTACGCCCATTACCGAATCAATGCACAACTCTCGAGCGCCTGATTGCTTCTCCTGTGTTGTCTTTACCCAGATCTTTCGCGTGTCATCATTTTGATAGCGTACAATCTCCGGCCGGTCGTTCCCAGTAGTCTGCCATATGAAGCAATACCCAGATACAATAAAGTTACTCTCATTCTCGAATCTATTTAAGTGTTGATTCCATGTTTTATTGGCAAACATCCAGAACAAGTCATTGTACTTTTGGTGATTCGTGTTCGACGGACAGTAGAACATCTCTCGTGTCATGCCGCTCTTGAGCATGAAGTGCACTGTATTGACCGCGACGTCCTGCAGCCAGTTTCCACCTAACTCAGGCAATGGCAGCTTCGAGTCGTTTTCACCCGCATACATAATAATAGCAAGCAATTGCTG